>JACCDX011033227.1_pt1 | contig 27633 bp, 12 predicted proteins | sample 7449681 | NCBI WGS metagenome assembly JACCDX01 (sample SAMN15323450, study PRJNA562643) | freshwater metagenome | isolation source: river surface water | place: USA:Blue River Watershed | collected 2017-08-18
GGAATCAGACCCACTTCGCCAAGGTCCTGAAAGCAGAGATGCCCTCTTTCGAGAGCATCTACAACTTCTTTCAAATAAAAAATACTATTTGCTTGAATCCAATCAATTGGAAGATCGAATACAAGAGGCTTTGTTTATCGTTGACCATCTCGGATAGCAGCAATTCCGGGAAGAACTATACCCTCCAAGCTTTCCAGCATTGCGCCGCCACCTGTACTTACGTAACTCACCTGATCTGCCATTCCCATTTGATTGATCGCAGCGACAGAGTCGCCACCACCTACCAAGGTGAATGCGCCTTTGGAAGTAGCCTGAACCAAACTTTCTGCAATGGCTTTTGTACCATTAGCAAATGCCGGGATTTCAAAAACACCCATTGGTCCATTCCACAATACAATGCGTGCTGATAAAATGGTTTCACTGAACAATGCTATTGAGTCATTGGAAATATCCAATCCCATCCATCCATCTTGGATTTCATCAATTTTTGAAACCTGTGTATTTGCATCCGCTGCAAATTTGTCAGCAATCAATGCATCCACCGGAAGTAACATTTTCACTCCTCGAGCTTCGGCCATTTTTAATAGATTCAAAGCCTGATCCAAACGATCCTCTTCAACCAAAGAGCTTCCGACATGACCACCTTGCGCTTTGATGAATGTGAAGGCCATTCCACCACCAATGATCAAAGCATCTACTTTGTGAATCAAGTTCTCAATGATTCCAATTTTTGAAGAGACTTTAGATCCGCCAACAATCGCTACAACAGGTTTCTCACTTGAATGCAATACTCGATCTATGGCTTGTACTTCGTTCTCCATCAAATATCCAAAATACTTGTCTGTTGGGAAGAATCGAGCAATAACTGCCGTGCTCGCATGTGCGCGGTGTGCGGTGCCAAATGCATCGTTGATATATACATCTCCGTTTTCTGCAATCTGACCAGCAAAAAACTCATCTCCCTTTTCCTCCTCCTTGTAGAATCTAAGGTTCTCCATTACCATCACAGATCCCCATTGCATTTCATCAACGGCCAATTGTACTTTCTCACCAATACAATCGTTTACAAAATTCACATCGCAAGTCAAGTACTTCTTTAACCCTGATATTACATGGCGCAATGAGAAGATATCTTCCGGTCCGTTCTTAGGTCGTCCCAAATGCGACATTAATATCACTTTGGCTCCATCCTTAACCAATTTCTCGATGGTTGGAATAGCCGCCTTGATTCTGGTATCGTCTGTAATATTTAAATCTGCATCCAAAGGCACATTAAAGTCAACACGAACCAACACACGCTTATTGGAAAAAGAAACTTGGTCTATTTGATACATACAATTTGTTTTTTGCAAAGCTAATTTTGTTTCATAAAAAAAGGGGCCGAAGCCCCTTTTTATTTTTTTACTTGATCACTTGTAGTGACTTCGTGTACATTTTTTTACCATCGACAACCAAAGAGATTTGGTATTGACCAACACCCCATTGCGCTACTGGAAGTTCCAAAGAATGTGTACCTGCGTTTTTGACACCCAAGTTAGAATAGGTTACCAATTTACCTTGAAGATCACGCACCTCATAAGCAACAGCAACATTTTGCTTCAATGTGTATTGCACTTGTGCTGCTTGTACCGCTGGGTTAGGGAACAATTTGAAAGTCTGCAATGACTCACCGTTGATTTCATCAACAGAAACACGCTCTGACAAAATCAAACGCAACGCTGGCGAATAAGATCTTGAAGTAAACCATGCATAAGTATTGCTACCCGTTCTTGAAATTTCAGCTGTTGAATTATCAGTATCCGCATTGTCTTGCGCCAACATGGTCATTTGAAGATCTGTTGTCGCTGTTGGTGTTGAAGTAGCTTCTGGATTGGTAATAACAGAATTGAAATAAACTTCACCTGGCAACATTTCAGCTGGATCAGCAAATGGCAAGTAGTAGAAAGGCTCAGTTCCATTGGCACCTATCATTTGTTGCGTGATTTCAAACTCGTTTGAAGCAGCAACTCCAGGGCTTGCATTCAAACCGTCAGTAGCTTGGTACAATACTGTGCTGAAATATGCCCCCAAATCAGAAGTTCCACCCAACAATACTGTTGAACCATAAGCGAAAGAACCCGCATAAGGGAAGTGGAAGAAAGTACCATATCCATGAGGTTCATAAACCACAGGATTAGAACCATCTACTTCTGTAGCAACCAACTCTATATCCAAAGCAGTGTCATCATGTCCGTATTCATCTGCAGAGAACTCTATAACACGAGTGGCAACGTTGTTGGCGGGGGTCTCATCAGTAGAATCTGCTGTCATAGTAACTGTTATGGTGTAAACACCAGCTGCAGTTGGTTCCCAACCTGTATTTACATACAACGTGTCGTTTACAAAAGCTGGACACTCTGGTGCATTGGCATATGAAGGCATATCAGCAATCACTTCCGTCTGAGTGTGAACGTTAGCTCCCGCTGCATCAGTGATATCAATTTGAACATTTACGTTTGTTTGATTGGCTGACCCTACGTTTCGAGAAACGATACCTACCATTTGACCACCATCAGCAGACAAAGTACGTTGTTCCATTGGGGTCAAGCGATATTCCCAAACATTGAAAACATCACCATTTGTAACTTGACGAACTTCGATATCATTGGTCTTTGGGTTGCCATAAATAGCAATATCATCCAATCCCCAGAAGTAGTGTGAATAACCTGTCGTTTGGGCTGTGTTGTAACCAAAACGAACCAAAACATTGGATTGACCTGCAGCTACGCAAGAGATGTCCACCATTGTGTTCAATGGATTGGCTGAAAATGCGTTTGCTGATGGAGAAAAATCTCCGTGACCTGGGAATACTGCCCATGTTGTTCCGCCGTCGTTTGACACTTCAACAGTCAAAGGAGACAAAGAGAAACAACAGTAAATGAAGTATTGGTTATAATCTACCAATACAGAAGAAAGATTGCTACAATCAATAGCTGGAGTTTGAATCCATCCATAAACATCTTCTGCTGGGTTTGCAGCAGAAATAGCACCACCTTGGTACAAATCCGCATCAAAAATCACCCATCCTGTAGAAGTCGTTGGACCCGTCATTGCCGGAGAGTTAGATGTGTAAGCACCAGCTGGGCTGTTGGCATTGGCTAGCATCCAAATTGAGGTATCCGCACTGCTGTCCCATACCAACCATGAGCCGATGCCATTGTTGCCGTTAAAACCATTGCTAAAATCCTCGGTGAATACGGTTGCACCACCACGATCCGCAGATGCGGTAGATGCTGGAGATTGACGAATCTCCATAGGCTGCACAACCTTTGGGGCGTGCATAATTTCTGTGTTGTTCTTTTGAGCAACTGCAAAAAACGCAGAGCCGAAGAACAAAGCTGATAAAATTTGTTTTTTCATTTTTTCCTTGATGATGGACAAATATAACAAACAAAAAAGGCCCCCGATTGGAGGCCTTCTTTTTTATTGCTAAAAAATCTGATTACTTAACCATCATTTCTTTAGTCATGTGAACGTCACCAGCGTTCAAAGTGTAAGTGTAGATACCAGCACCCAAAGTTTCAACGTTCAAGTTGATTGAGTGATTACCTGCAGCTTGTACACCTTCGTTGATGTTCATCACGATTCTACCAGTGATATCACGAACGATCAAAGAAACTTGCTCGTTGTTGTTCAAAGAGTAGTTTACAACTGTGTTAGCAGAAGCAGGGTTTGGCATGTTTTGAGACAATACCACACCGCTGTTGTTATTCTCAGCAACGTTGATATCAAACATCAAAGACTCGTCAAAGTTCAAACGGATCATTGGGATACCGCCTGTAGCTCCCCAACCTGTACCATCGTTCAACCAAGACACAACCCAGTCATTGTTACCTGCTACTGGAGTGCGGATAGCACCGTCAGAAATCAAAGTTGCCATGTAAACTTTACCAGCTTCAAGGATTATTTCGTCTGTGAAAGACAAGTGAATGAAAGCAGCACCACCTGCAGCGTTGTTGTCTGCAGCTGTAACAGCGTACTCGATAGTAGAGATACCCAAATCAGTCAAAGTTGGAAGACCTGTAGCATCCAAACCAGTGAACTCATACAATTTACCTTGGATCAAAGAACCTTCGTCAGCAGCAGCAAAGTTCACAGCTACGTCGATAGCTCCAACTGTATCGTTGGCATAGATATCAAACAAGTTACCATACTCATAAGCAGCGCCAGGACCTACGAATGCTTGAGCCGCACCCAAGTCACGAGCGTAGATATCGTTAGAAATTTCCAAAGAAGCAGAACCTGTGTTGTTGCCCAAGTTGTCATCACCAGAAGGAGAAACAACAGTAGAAGCGATAGTTACAGAACCAACTGCAGAAGGAGTCCAAGCAGAAACAGCAGACAAAGTATCTTTATCCAAAGAAACAACATCCAAAATGTCAGTTGTCCAAGTTGCTTGAGAAGTGCCGTTGAAGCTAACTTCATAATCAACAGATACACCTGGTTGATCGAAGAAACCACCATTGTACACTACAGAAGTAGCACGGATTGGGCTAACTTGAGAAACTGGCACTTGTGCGTATTCCCAAAAACCTAAACCGAAAGTAGCATTGTTCCAGTCAGAAGCAATTGTTTTGGCCATGATCATGTCATTGTCCAAAGCAGATTGAATGATTACGTTGTCAACAGCAAAACCTGAAGCCCAAGCTCCGTTGTCAGACCATTGGAAACGTACGCTGATTGTTTGACCATTGAAGCTATACAATGGCAAAACGATGCTCTGCCAGTATGAACCATCAACAGCCAAAGTATCGATAATGCTCCATGAAGCACCACCATCGTTAGAAACTTGAACTGTAGCTTCACCACCACCAAAGTTTTGGTCGTGGAAGAAATCAAATCCCATGGTGTAGTTTCCAACGAAAGTAGAATCTACAACATCAATTACACCAACTACTTCAGCACCAGCATCACCAGCGTTTGCAGGAATGGTGTCGTTGATTACTTCACCTGTCTCATAAGTACCAGAAGCACCAACGATAACGTTTGTCATCACTTCCATACCATCAGCAGAAGTGATCATTACATCCAAATCACCACTCAACATCAAACCTGAGATGTCCAAAGTTCCAGCAGTGAAAACTGGGTAATCCATTCCATTTACGTTAACTGTCAAAGGAAGACCTGCGGCAGCAACATCAAATGACAAAGAAACGGTTTCCCAAATGATGGTTCCGTTTGGAGCCAAAATCTGAGTCAACAATTGTGGACCTGAACCCAAATCTTGAGAATCATTCCAAACGTCAGTTACTGGAGTAGTAGTAACGATACCCCAAACATCCTGTGTTGTTGTAGTGTACTCATACTCGTTCAAAGCAATGGCTGGAGTTTGCAACCAAGCATCGATGAAATCACAGTCACATGGAGCTGGATCGTCATTAACACCAGCAAATTTGTTGTTTACACCAACTTGAGGAACTGGCCAGTATCCACCAGCATTAGCCAAAGTTGAGTTGTAAATTTTGAAAGCAGGAGTAGTTACACCAGCGGTTGCTGTTGTAGTCTCGTTGGTAATCCAACCTGCTGGAATAACGCCTGGGTTTCCACCTGCCAAAGAAACTCCTTGGAAGTCTTCTTGGAAAGCGACAACGCGGTTAGCTGTTGAAGCATGATTCAATTCTTGGTGAGCAATCACCGTTGTTGGACTTACCTGATTCTTGGTAAGAACTTTTCTAGCTGGGCTCTTGTGAATTGGAGCAACGTTTTGAGCGATTGCTGCAACTCCCACGGCCATCAAGCTAAGAGAAATGTAGAGTTTTTTCATTTGTAGATTATTTAGCGTTTCAAAGATAAAAAAATAAGCGTTAAAAAAAAAGAGGCTTTCGCCTCTCTTTTTATTCAATGATTAATTTCTCTGTTCCCTCATTGGTTCGGACCAAATAAAGTCCTGGAGCACAGTTGGAAATATCAATAACCGTGGACGTTTGGTAACTATTGCCCGCCAAAACGATTCGACCGCTCATTTCAACAATTTCCCATTTCAACTCACTTTGGCTAGACAACAAGGTCACTACTCCGCGCGCTGGATTAGGATAAATTGACATGCCACTGGCCGTTGCTTCATCTACACCAACTCCATTTACAAAAATGGTTATGCCATCAGACAATTCGCAACCATCAGCGTTTTGCGTAACAGTAACATTTCCGAAAGCAACATCATTCCACAACACATTGATTGATTCCGTTCCTTGACCAGAGATAATTACACCACCAGTCACAGACCAAGTGTATGCGGCTCCGGGATATGTATTTACTGTGTACTGCGCATTCTCAGCCGGTGCTGTATCATTGTTTCCTGATACCACAGGGAAACTTCCGGCAGGCTGCGTAATTTCCACTGTCAAAGTATCCCCACAACCTTCTGTATCAATAATAGAAATAGAATGGAAGCCCGCAGGTAGGTTACTTGCATATGGCGTTGTTTGAATCGGGCTGGTATTCCATTGTGCATTGTACAATCCTGAACCACCTGAAACAGTTACACCAATGTAACCCGTTGGAATTCCGAAGCATTCCAAATTCGCGATCGAATCAACAGTAATAATGATTGGATTTGGACATCCCGGCTGGCATTGTTCTAAAATACCGTCACAGTTTTCATCAACATCATTTCCACAAATCTCTGATGCTCCAGCATTTACGTTAGCCAAATTATCATCACAGTCTCCCTGAGTACCCCCAATATTATTGAATGTTGCACCAGGAGAAGCACAAGACTGAACAGTAATGGTATAATATCCATCCGCGTCTGCATCCAAATACCACACTGAACTGTACGTACATGATCCATTGTCGACTGTCGCTGTAGCATCATAGTTACAAGCTGTAGCATCTGTACAACCTTCAATTGTGCAACTCGCGTCCGCTCCAGAACAATCTTCATCAATTCCATTCTCGCAAACATCCGTTGCTCCTGGATTAATGGTCGCGTCTGTATCATCGCAATCATTCAGAATCAAAACTGTTGACGTATAATCAACACCTGGACTGGAGCAAGCATTCAACATTTCTGAAGCGTATCCATCTAGATCCAAATCCAAGTACCAATCCGTAGAAAATATACATGACCCATCGTCTTCTGTAGCCAAAGGTTCGAAGTTACATGCAGTAACATCAATACAGCCCAAAATGGCGCAGGCGTCATCCAATCCATCACAGTTTTGGTCGATACCATCTCCGCAAATTTCAACTGCCGCTGCATTGATAGAAGCTGCTGTATCATCACAATCTCCATCTACACCCATCACATCAGAATAACCGATACCAGGGTTGGTGCATGACGACTGAGAACTAACGTAATATCCATCCGCATCTGCATCCAAATACCACATACTCGCATATGTGCAAGATCCATTGTCAACAGTTGCTGAAGCGTTGTAGTTACACGCAGTGGCATCTGTGCAACCTTCTAATGAACAAACGGCATCTGCTCCACTACAATCTTCGTCTATTCCGTTTTCGCAAACATCCGTTGCACCAGGATTGATTGTTAAATCTAGATCGTCACAATCATTCAAAACCAAAACAGTTGAAGTATAATCGACACCAGGGCTTGTACATGCGCTCAATGCTTCAGATGCATAACTGTCCATATCAAAATCCAAATACCACATGGTAGCATATGTGCAAGATCCATTGTTCTGTGTTGCAGCTGCATCATAATTACAAGCCGTCGCATCTGTACATCCAGGGATTCCAGTGCAAATTTCATCGGTACCATCACAGTTTTCATCGATACCATTTCCACAAAACTCAGGGGCCGTGGAATTAATCGCTGATGAATTGTCGTTACAATCTATATTGTTAGCTACACCACATGCATCCATCGTGCTTGAACCTTCTCCATCGCTATCCGAATCCAAGTAAGTAACTGCATTATCATCACAATCATCAAAATTGGATACATAACCCACCGGTTGCGCGCACTCTTGAACTGCATTGTTCAAATCACCAAATCCATCTGCATCTACATCGATGTAATATGTTATAGTTACAAATTCATCCGACTCACCGTCACAGTTTTCATCTAGTCCATTACAAATTTCAATCGCATTGGGTGAGATGGCTGCGTTGTTATCATCACAATCTGTTTCCAACAAGGAATATCCTGCACCAGGATTTGAGCAGAACAAAACAGCATCTCCCGCTCCAACGCCATCACCATCGGCATCAACGAAGTAAGTCAAAGATGCATAAGTACATGAGCCATTGTCGATTGTTGCTGCTGCATCGTAGTTGCATGCAACTGGATCCATACAGCCTTCGTTTCCGCAAGACAAATCTGCTCCAGAGCAATCCTCATCAATGCTATTCCCACAAATCTCAGTGGCTCCCGCATTGATACCTGCTACAGCATCATTACAATCCCCGTTAATTCCTTGTATTGCTGTGTAACCAGATCCAGGGTTGGTACAAGCCGAGGTTGAGCTTGCATAATATCCATCTTCATCCGCATCTAAATACCAAGTAGAAGCAAAAACGCAACTTGCAATATCATTAATGGTTGCTGTAGGATCATAGTTACATGCATTGGGAACCATACAACCTGTTGAGCTTACTGCGCAAGCATTACACGAGCCAAAACAAACTACAGGTAACACCAAGTCTACCGTAGTAGTAGTATCTGCTCGATTGTATCCATCCACATTGACCAAATCAGGTGTTCCGCAGGCAGCCAAAGCTGGAGTTACTTCCCAACCACCCGTTCCATTCAAAAATTTATACTGAATCGGAGAATTGGCAGGAAGTACAATTGTTACAGCATAAACACCATCGGCATCCGCATCCGTCATCGGAATGTCAGGATTGGCTTGCCAGTTTTGAAAATCCCCTTGCAAGAAAACACCAGTTGGAGCTACCGTACTCGTGCTCATATCCACTTGAAATGTCACGTTGACTTGAGTTACCTGACCTACACACTGACAACTCGCGTCGATGGCATCACCCGTTGAATTTGGGTTTCCATCATCGCAAGTAGCACCTGTGTACAAACATGAGTTGTCATCCACCGTTGCCGCGCTATTGTAGTTACATGCATTGGTATTCATGCAACCAGATACAACAGTAGTAGAATTGGATGCCCCGGGGGTAGGCAATTGCTGAACATAAGAAGTTACCACCAAAGGAGTACCTCCATCTGGAACACGCGCCAAACATTCTGGAATATTCCCCATAGTTTCATTGACTTGCAATTGACCTGGTGTCAAAACAGTCAATAAACCTGTAGCATCTGGATCCGCCGTGCTATATACGACAGCATCTACAAGACCAGTCGCTGATACTGGCGCATCAACCGGCCAAGACGTTGCATCAGCCAAATAAAGAGCAATAGCATCAGCTCCATTTTGAAGAAATCCAGAAGCTCCCGGATCAAAAGTCAAATCCACATTGGGAACAGCAGGGTTACCCAAAACAAAGAATCCATTGGCATCCAATGAAAAGCCATCTAAATCAAAAGCTGAATAAGCCAAACTGTTGTTGCCATTAAAGAATACAATGGTGTATCCATTCAACGACATATTGGGTGTACCGTACAACTCCACAAATTCCTGAGAATCGGGACCTGCCTGATCGGCATCCACCTCATTGATCACCACTACACCACCACCCATGGTTGCGGGTGCCAAAGTCAAATTTGAGGTGTACACAAAGTCACCTGAATTTCCTCCGTTGTTATTTGCAGCAACTCCTGAAAAGTAAAAATTGACATTTCCTGAAGTTGGAGCTGTCCAAGAGAAAGTGAAAGTTTTTTGATTACTTGACAACCCACCATTAGAATTGTGCGTTACATAATTTCTATTGGTACCAGAAGCTGAAGACGCCTCTGTATGACTGTCTGCGCCTGCTACGAGCGCTCCAGCATTTTGGCCCGCATCGTCTAACGCAACTGCACTAAATCCAAACAAAGACTGTCCTGATTTTGCAATGGTTACGCTCACTTGATACGTTTGTCCCGCAGTGTATTGACCATTGGTAACTCCCGCAACAGAAACAGTGATGGACCCGGTTGGATCATTCAAAGAATTGGTGCTATGACACTGAATACAAGTGCTTTCTCCAGGTGCTCCCGACTTGCCAGATTTTCCGGCGCTACTCGTAACACCATTGAACATCATCCATGCGAAAAAGCACATGAAAATAGAAAAGTAAAATTTGTTCCTCATCTTAAGATTTTGGTTTGCACAATATTACATCATTTTTAGACAAATCTCGGTTACGGATTTGCTAAAAAGCGCGATAAACCTAATCTTTTCGATTTTTCTCGACACGAGCTACAACCCAGATGCTGATTTCATACAAGAGCAATATGGGCATGCTAACTAGCAGTTGACTCGTTACGTCCGGAGGCGTGATGATAGCTGCGATAATCAAATTCACGACAAATGCGTGCTTGCGGTACTTTCTTAAAAACTCCGATGAGATAATTCCAATTTTACCCAAGAAGTATACAACTACTGGCAATTGAAACAACAATGCGGTGCCCAGCACCAAAGACGTCACCAACTTCAAATAAGACAAGATGGTCGCATTTACTTCAACATCACCAAACTCAAAGTTGCCTAAAAATGCAATGGACAGAGGGGTGAGAATAAAATAGCCAAAGGCAGCACCTGCAAAGAACAACAAACTAACAAAAAATAAAATCCCATTTACTGCACCCTTCTCGTTCAGGTGTAACCCGGGTTTTATGAAACCCCAAATTTGATAAAACACATAGGGGAAGGCGATAATCAATCCACCCACAATACATACCAACATGTAAGCCGAAAAATTTCCGCCCATTGTGGTGCTTTGCAAAGTGAAATCCATTTCTTGGTAACAAAGTTGATCTCCAAGACCCATGTAATGGGAAAAATCACAAAACCAGCGGTAGGTTACAAAGTCGAGATTTTTGGGACCCATGATCAGGTCATTGATCACAAAATCATCAAAATACACGATGACACAAATACCAACCACCACGCCGATGACAGACCAAAAGAGCCTTCTTCTCAACTCTTCCAGATGATCTAAAAATCCCATTTCCTTTTTGTCCTGATCCATGCTTTTAGAAAATTCCTTCTCTTAATAAATCATGCAAGTGAACCATCCCTCTCCAATGACCTTGTTCCAATACCAACAACTGGGTAATGCTATTGGATTCCATATTTCGAAACGCTTCAACCGCCAAAACACTTTCTCCTATAAACTTGGGTTGAACGTTCATCACATCTTTTGCTTGCAGAGAAGTGAAGTTTGGGGATTTCTCCAACATCCTACGGATATCTCCATCGGTAATGATACCTAGTACTGCACCATCTTCGCTTGCAATGGCCACCGCACCCATTCGACCTTGAGAAACTTTAGAAATGACCTCCAGAATATTCGCCTCGGGGTTGACCAGCAATCCCACTTGGCTGTTCATCACATCTTGCACTTTCAAAGCCACCTTCTTACCCAAAGCACCTCCTGGATGAAACTTGGCAAAATCATGTGAACCAAACTCCCTAACTTTCATCAAGGCCACAGCTAGCGCATCACCCATTGCCAACTGCAATGTAGTACTTGTGGTAGGGGCCAAATTGTTTGGACAAGCCTCTTTCTCCATCGGAGTATGTAAAATCAAATCACCTTCAACTCCTAAAAAACCACTGGCGTTGGCGGTAACCGCAACCAATTTGTTCCCCATTTCCTTGATCAACGGCACCAAGTACCTGATCTCCGGTGACTCGCCTGATTTCGATATACAAAATACCAAATCTTTGGGACCTACCATACCCAAATCTCCATGAATAGCATCGGCGGCATGCATAAAAACAGCAGGTTGCCCTGTGCTATTAAAAGTAGCCACCCATTTTTGCGCGATGATTCCACTTTTTCCAATGCCTGTTACTACCACTCTGCCATTGGATGACAAAATCGTTTGAACAACATCGGAAAATGCCTCACCGATAGAAGCCTCCATTGCCAATAAAGCTGAGGCTTCTTGAGCCAAAGTGTCTTGTGCAAATTGGATGATTGCGGAATTGGAATTTGACATGCTGCAAAGATGCATTATTCTCTAAGATTAAAAAATAAAATTGCTCGTAAACGGTTAATAAATGGTAGGTAAAAAAGATTTTATCCTTCCTTTAAGTCTTCGTAAATTCGTTCACCTATAAAAAAGGTACACGTTTAGGAAATCATTGCTATGAATACCATTGTCGATTATACCCCCAGAGAAGCGCTCAAGCACTTTTTTGGTTTTGATCAATTCAAAGGGTTACAAGAATCAGTCATTCATTCTGTTTTAGCAGGAAATGACACTTTTGTAATCATGCCCACCGGAGGTGGAAAATCCATGTGCTATCAATTGCCAGCACTGATGATGGAAGGAATGGCCATTGTGGTTTCTCCATTGATTGCCTTGATGAAGAATCAGGTGGATGCTATGCGTGGATTTAGTTCTGAAGATGGCGTGGCTCACTTCATCAATTCTTCATTGAACAAGACTGAAATCAATCAAGTAAAATCTGACATTCAAAACGGTAAAACAAAAATTTTATATGTCGCGCCTGAGTCTTTGGGCAAAGAAGACAATATTGATTTTTTGAGATCTTGTAACATCTCCTTTGTCGCTATCGACGAGGCACATTGTATTTCCGAGTGGGGTCATGACTTCCGACCTGAATACAGAAAGTTGAAAAGCATTATCAAGAATATTGCGGATGTTCCAATTATGGCGCTTACCGCAACTGCAACGCCCAAAGTTCAGCAGGATATTCAAAAGAACTTAGGAATGACAGATGCCAATGTATTTAAAGCATCTTTCAATCGTGCGAATTTGTATTACGAAGTGCGTCCAAAGAACAATGTGGGCAAGCAAATTATTCAATACATCAAATCACATACAGGTAAAAGTGGAATCATTTATTGCCTAAGCAGAAAGAAGACCGAAGAACTGGCAGAATTACTAATCGCCAACGGTATCAAGGCACTTCCCTACCATGCAGGAATGGATGGCCATGAAAGAAGTGATGTTCAAGATAAATTTTTGATGCAAGATGTTGATGTCATTGTGGCGACCATTGCATTTGGAATGGGTATCGATAAGCCAGATGTGCGTTTTGTCATTCACCACGATATTTCAAAAAGTTTAGAAAGCTACTACCAAGAGACCGGTCGCGCTGGACGTGACGGGGGCGAGGGAAATTGCATTGCTTTTTACAGCCCCAAGGACATTGAAAAATTAGAGAAGTTTTTAGCAGGTAAGCCCATTGCTGAGCAGGAAATTGGCGTTCAATTGCTACATGAAGTAATGGCCTATTGCGAAACATCTTTGAGCAGAAGAAAATATTTGCTTCATTATTTCGGAGAATTCTGGGATGAAACAAAGGATGATGGTGTGGGAATGGATGACAACCAAAGAAAACCCAAAGAGACTTTTGAAGCGAAAGAAGATGTTCATCTCATTTTGAAAGTGATTGATGCTTTCAATGAAAAACACAAATCAAAATTCACTGTTAAAGTATTGTTGGGTCTTGAAGATGCCGAAGTGAAAACTTATAAAGGCAGTCAATCTGAATTTTATGGCATTGGCAAAGAGAATGATGATCGCTATTGGCATGCATTGATTCGTCAAATGCTCGTAGTTGGTCTGATCAAAAAAGAGGTTGAAACATACGGCACGGTTAAAATAACATCTGAAGGACGGAAATTTTTGGAAGCACCACAATCCTTTGTTGCGGTGAAAGAAGAAGAGTTCCCAAGCATGGAGGATGACGGTGATTTGTCCATATCTCGCTCAACTGGCGGAGGGGCTGCAGATCAAGCACTATTCAATTTGCTGAAAGAACAGCGTCAATTGTTGGCCAAGGAAAAAGGAATTCCACCCTATGTTATTTTCTCTGAACCGAGTTTGGAAGAAATGGCCACACAATATCCTATCAATATGGAAGAGCTTTCTCATATTGGTGGTGTTGGCAAGAACAAAGCCATAAAGTTTGGTCAAACATTCTTGAAACTTATCAATCAATATGTTGAAGACAATAATATTGAGCGACCCCAAGATTTGTTTTTGAAAACGGCGCCCTCTAAGAGCGGACAGAAGGTTCAAATCATTCAAAATATTGACAAGCGTATTCCCATTTCCGATATCGCTCGTGGATTGGGAAAATCCAAATCCGTATTGATTGGCGAAATAGAGGCTGTTGTCAATTCAGGAACAAAATTGGGCATTCAATATATCATCGATGATGAGGTAGATGAAGATGCACAAGAAGAAATCATGGAATATTTCATGCAGTCTGAAACAGAAGATTTACTCGAGGCCGAAAAATATTTTGATGGCGATTATGAAGAAGATACTTTGAGATTGGTACGATTAAAATTCATGAACGACATAGGACATTAAGTTCTATTCAATTTCAAAAGGCCTTCGGGCCTTTTTTTATGTCCAAAAAAAAAACGCCCCATTTGGGGCGTTTTCAATATTCATCATTTGAACTACTTCTCAATAACGATCGGTAATCTAAATTGCTTCTCGTCAGCTATGACACGAACCACATAGATTCCGTTTGCAGCATCAATGTTGGCGGACCACATAGCACTCGTCAAATTGGATTCGCGATACACCACTTGGCCAGTCATGTTCACAACCTCTACTTGGTATGTGCCTGACATATCCTGTGGTAATTGCAATGTGAACTGACCATTCGATGGATTTGGATAAGCAGTAGCACCTTCAGCACTCACCCACTCATCAACACCTGTAACTGTAAAGTTCACTTCCATTTCAACTGTGTAAACCGCATTGGTTCCACAGTTCAAGTCAACGATAGATACAGAAACTGTTCCTACAGAATCAGCAATCGATTGATTGGACCAGAATACAGTAATGCTTTGGTTCGTTTCAATCGAGTTGTTTGGTACAAATACGCCCAATCCATTGATGTCCCAATTATAAGCCAAGTTATCGTTGGCGTTTGCTGGTTGATACGTATACACTTGAGCTGAGAAAGGGGAAATTGTATCAGGACCCAAGATTGTACCCAACTGAACAGTTGAATATGTACACAATCCATTGTCTGCCATTGCCGCCGCATCGTAGTTACAAGCAGTTGGATCAGTACAACCCAACAATTGACCAACGCAAGCACAGAAAGGCTCCAATTGATATGTGTCCATAACATCAGTTACGTCACCATTGTCACAAGATGTTCCAGGACCAGCAACAGCCGCATCAGCATCATTACAATCGAAGTAATTAGATGACCATCCATTTGCAGGCAAAGAACAGAAATTGTAAGTAGCACTTAAGTTACCCAAACCATCTCCGTCAGCATCTTGGTAGTACATGGTGCCTGTATTATCATCTACCAAACCATTACAATCGTCATCAATACTATTGCAATATTCAGCAGCACCAGGATTGATTGAAGCATCAGCATCGTTACAATCAACTGTTGATGGGAAACCATCTCCGTCATTATCTACCAAAACGCAGCCTTCATCGATACCACCAGCACAGTTGTTGTCAATAGCATCACCACAAATTTCTGTAGCGCCAGGGTTGATCGCCGCATTGTTGTCGTTACAATCAGCAGGAGCAGCATAACCGTCACCATCCACATCAGTAGTGGTTGAACAAGCGTCATCATTTGCATTACAGTTCTCATCGATGCCATTGTCACAAATCTCCGTAGCTGCAGGATTAATAGCAGCATTGTTATCATTACAATCAACTGCTGCATCATATCCATCACCGTCAGCATCTGTGCCCGTAGAGCAACCTTCGTCAACACCACCAGTACAGTTATTATCTATGCCGTCACCACAAACTTCAGTAGCGCCTGGATTGATAGCCGCGTTGTTATCATCACAATCAGCGGTTGCATTATATCCGTCACCATCTAAATCGATTGGGTTACAAGCATCGTCATTGGTGTTACAGTTTTCATCGATACCATTGTCACAAACCTCTATTCCGTTTGGATTAATAGCACCATCCAAATCGTTGCAATCCGTGTTGTCTGCTACATAAACACCCAATGCAGGGCAAGCAGCTGTGAAGGTTGTCAATGTTGTTCCTTGCAATCCGCTTGCGGCTGGAAGATTGTATACAATGGTTCCAGTTGGGTCCACCATATCAAAACCAGGTTCAGTTGGGAATGCCCCAATCGTTGACCAAACTACATCGTAAGATACTCCAGCAGTCAACAATACAGTTTCAGTCGCGTTCGTACCATCGGTGAATGTTGCACCGACAGTTCCATCGATATTCAATCCCCCATTAGAAGTTACGGTCATCAAGTTACCATTCCAACCATCACCATAAGTATCTGTTAAGTTGAAAGTATAGTTACAAACCGGTGGCGAGTTTGGATCAAAGCAAGAAGTCAAAGCTCCATTAGCATCACCATAACCATCACCATCCACATCAGCATAATAAGTTGTCGTAGGCAATCCTTCGTCTGCAACTCCATCACAGTTCTCATCGATTGTGTTACATACCTCAATCGCTCCAGGATAGATAGAACCATTTGTTGGTTGACAATCCAAAGCATCTACAACTCCATCGCCATCCGAATCTGTAGTACAACCTTCGTCTACTTGACCATCACAGTTGTTATCTAACAAATCATCACAAACTTCTGCAGTTGCAGTATTTACAGCGTTGTTGGTATCATCACAATCGGTGTTATCTGTTACCAAAGCAGGATCTGGTGTACACAAGAAGACAGCAGCCGCGTTGGCATCACCAAAACCATCACCATCTGCATCCGAATAGTACGCAATTGGATTGGTACATTCAGAAGCGCAGAAACTGAAGTTGATTAAACCAGCAGAGTAAGCCCACAAAGAAACATAGATTGGAGTACCCGCTCCTTGTCCAGTGATAGACAACTGTGGCATCAAACCAGTTCCAGAATCATCATCACAACCCAATTGAGTATATGTTCCAGTTGTTGCATCGTAAGTATAGGCTGCCATACCCGCATCTACCGAACCTTGTGGGTTCAAGAATAATGTATCATTTGCTGGTACATTCAATACAACCCAAACCTCAGGGTTTGGTGAAGTTGCGGTATTACCTGCACAACCGGGAGCAGGAACCAATGTTGTAATTGTAAACAAAGCTGGATCAACTGTTACATCGATACATCCTGTTGATGGATCAGCTGTGAAAGCATTGAAAGGCTCATCACCAGGGATTGTACTTGTTACACCTGTACAAGTACAAGTAGCATCATAAGTATCTCCGTATGTACCGGCATTGCCATCATCACATGTAGCACCGGTCCAAATCAAAGGATCTGAATCATTACAATCACCATTACATGAAGTAAATCCATCACCATCGGTGTCAAATCCTTCATCGATTACTGCATCGCAGTTATTATCAATTAAATCACAAAGCTCAGTTGCTCCGGGATAAACAGTAGCATTGTTATCATCGCAATCGACAGCCGTTACGGCACCATCACCGTCTGCGTCAGTAGTACAACCTTCGTCAATTTGACCGTCGCAATTGTTGTCAATATTATCTCCACAAACTTCAGCAGCACCATCATTGATAGTAGCATTGGTATCATCACAATCGGTTCCGTTGGTTACCCAACCAGCATCCGGTGTGCAGGTCAATAAACCAGCAGTGTTGGCATCTCCGTAGGTATCGGCATCCGCATCTGGCCAGTAAAGAACTGCAGTAGCGCAATCAGATGAACAAAAACTAAAGTTCAAAGTACTGCCTGCATTGTATGCCCACAATTGGATATAGATTGGGTTGCCAGGAGTTAAGCCAGTCAATGTCAATTGTGGCATAGTACCAGGTCCTGTATCATCATCACAACCTAAAAGTGTATATGTATTGGTTGCAACATCATAATTATATGCCGCCATTCCCGCATCGCCAGTTCCCTGAGGAGACAAGAAAAGCTCACCATTTGCAGGTGCATTGATCAATACCCAAACATCTGGATTCTCACTTCCAACAGTATTTCCTGCACAACCTGGCGCAGCGACTACAGTTGAAATTGTATAAGTTGCTGGATCTACGGTAATATCGATACAACCTGTAGCAGGATCTGCTGTAAATGCATTAGATGGTTCATCACCCAATACTCCACCACAAGAGCAATCATCTTGAATCAAATCGTTTGTTGTAGATGGGTTTCCATCATCACATGTAGCACCAATCCAAACCAATGGATCCGCATCATTACAATCACCACTACAAGAATTAAATCCATCACCATCGGCATCTTGGTTCTCATCAATAACGCCATCACAGTTGTTGTCTTGCAAGTCGCAAATCTCAGGTGCACCAGGATTTACAGTTGCATCCTGATCGTTACAATCGTTGGCAGCCACATAACCATCCAAGTCATCATCTTGACCAGCACAAAAAGAAGGAGCAACAAATGTCGTTGTTCCCATACATCCTGGATTCGCAGAATACATTGCTGTTAAAACGTGGGTTGCACCATCGGAATACAAACTGTCTACGTTGATTGACATTGTTGAATTGAAAGGTGCAGCAAAACTTTGGATCAAGTTGCCATCCATCATCAAGTCCAATGTTCCCGATGTTGGGGACATGAAGGTCTGAATATAGTTGTTTTGAGCAGGTACCAACGTGTATTGATTGGTTACCGGATCGCAAGAAGAAGGAGTAGCGCAATAAGGGAAGTCGACAGAGCAACTTGGCAATGTTGCGGGGTCAACAGTATATACCTCAATAGGACAGCCAGTAGTGGAGTTATAGCTTCCAAATTGGCTATCGCCACCAGAAGCAACACCCACCCAAAGATCAACATCAGCTACCGTTGTAGAAGTGAAGCACATGCTCATGACACAAGAACCTCCATCACCCCAGTCATTTCCGCCATTGCCATCAACTGTATAGTCATAATAATATCCACCAAAATAAGAAGGATAGGCTTGACCTCCAGTGGGTTCAATAATATCCTGCCAAATCCAATCACCAGGACCTCCATTACACTCAATAGGTGCCTGAAGCGGCTGAGGAAAAGACCACCCAGTTCCCATTGAAATGGCCATGCCATCTAACCAGTCACCAGAATTTTGTCCGTAATCCAAAGAGTAACAAATGGTAACGTTGGTTCCTACAGGCCATGTACCTGCTACTGGAGCTGGTTCAAATGAAATACTCTGTGGACCAAGACAAGTTGTAATCGTAACTCCACCACCACAAGTACAATCCACTTGAATCGTCTCATCTATAGTTTCCTCATCTCCATCGTTACAAGGAGCACCTGGATAAACCGTTGCACAGTTGTCATTACAATCGGTCAATGCATCAAATCCGTCACCATCATTGTCAGAAGCGTTACATCCTTCGTCCGCGATACCTGAGCAGTTTTGATCGATGCCATCGCCACAAATCTCTGCAGCATTTAAATTAATCGAAGCATCGTTGTCATTGCAATCACCAGTAGATGCAACACCACATGCGTCCGTTGTAGATGAACCTTGTCCATCTCCATCATTATCGATATAAGTAATAGCGCTATCATCACAATCGTCAAAGTTGGTCACAAATCCAGCAGGCTGGGTACACGCCACAGTAGGATTGTTTAAATCCCCGAATCCGTCTCCATCCAAATCGGCATAATAGTCTGAACCTACAAACTCATCAATTTCGATGTTACAGTTGTTATCCAATCCGTCGCAAACTTCAATTGCACCTGGATTGATCGCAATATTGTTGTCATTGCAATCTACGTCAGAGGTGTAACCATCACCATCTACGTCTGCAACTCCGGTACAACCATCATCTACCAATCCATTACAATCGTTGTCTAAGTTATCGCAATACTCGATTGCACCTGTGTATACTGTTGGGGCGTTGTCATCACAATCACCTGCAGCCAAAACCCAAGCCACATCCGGTGTACAAGTCAAAACAGGTGCTTGGTTGTCGTCTCCAAAACCATCACTGTCGTTGTCATAATAATAAGGAACTGCAGTCATACAGTCCGAAGAACAGAAATAGAAATTGATGGTTGACGCAGCATTGTATGCCCACAACTGAATGTAAATGGGTGCTCCAGGTGTCAAACCAGTCAAGCTCAAAAGCGGCATGGTACCAGGACCCGTATCATCATCACAACCCAATAAAGTGTAAACATTCGTTGCGGCATCATAACCATACGCTGCCATACCCGCATCACCAGTTCCTTGAGGTGATAAAAACAATTCGCCATTGGCTGGCGCGCTTAACAACACCCACAAATCAGGATTCTCACTTCCAACTGTATTTCCTGCGCAACCAGGCGCTGTAACTACAGTCGAGATGGTGTAAGTTGCAGGAGAAACAGTAATATCAATACATCCAGAAGCGGGATCTGCTGTAAAGGCATTGTATGGTTCATCCCCAAGAGAGCCTACACAAGAACAATCCGTTTGAATAAGGTCATTTGTCGTATTGGGGTTACCATCATCGCAAGCTGCGCCGATGTATACCAAAGGATTGTTATCGTTGCAATCACCATTGCAAGTAGTAAATCCATCACCATCTTGATCAAATCCTTCATCAATTTGAGAACTACAGTTATCGTCTAAACCGTTACAAACTTCAACTGCACTCGGATTAATTGCAGGATTGGCATCATTACAATCCGCGCCAGAACTAAAGCCATCACCATCCAAGTCGCTGTTTGGTCCTGTTACAAAAGGAACAAGCACACAATCTGCTCCAGTATAACTACCCATTGAACCGTCACCGCCTGTAGTAACTTGAAAATTCAAGTCTACGTTATCCACCACTTCAGCTTGAACACAAAAACCAATTGCACAGTTTCCTGCATCACCATCATCATTACCCCCATCACCGTCCAAATCTGTATCGTAATAATAACCTTGACCAAAAGTCAATCCACTACCTGTGGCTGTTAAAGATGTTTGCCAAATCCATTGTCCTGTGCCTGCTGTAGCACATGGCGATGGGGCTGTAACAGGCTGAATATTCGTCCAACTGGTTCCCGCAACTACTTCAAATCCATCTACCCAACTGGCAGTGCTTTGAGCGTAATCCACAGAATAACATATCTGAACTATTGTTCCTGGTGCATAGACACCTCCAACAGGGGCTGGGCTAAATGATATACTCTCATTGCTCACACACTGAGCGCTAGCGGTATTAACTACTAGCATCATCAAAGCGGCAATGACCAGAGACAAAAAGCCCGTCGTCCTCGTGATAAAAGATTTTAAATACATCTTTAAAAATTTTGGTTAAGTGCCAAAAATAAACAAATTGCCCTTAAATACCAACAAAACTTTATGAGCCATAATGTTTTAACAATTTGGCGTATTATCCCTTTGACATCAACGGATTGTCGGCTAGTTTCGAACCGTGGAAATCGATTTAGTTGAAGAAAATAAAGAGATCGTTCGTCGTTACCGCGGTCTCTTGCGGGTTAGTAACCGATCTAAAAGTCGTGCCGACCGCGCCAAAATCAGAAAGGCCTTTGATGTAGCCCTTGAGGCGCACAAGGACATGCGCAGAAAAAGTGGTGAGCCGTATATCTATCACCCACTTGCTGTTGCAAAAATTGCAGCAGAGGAATTGGGACTTGGGACGCTTGCCATTGTCTGTGCGCTCTTGCATGATACCGTGGAAGATACGTATATCACCTTAGATGATATCGAAAATTTGTTCGGAAAAAAAGAGCGCATTGTCATTGACGGTTTGACCAAAATATCGGGGGTATTTGACCACCAAACAACAAGTCAACAGGCTGAGAACTTCAGAAAAATGTTGCTTACATTGAGCGATGATGTTCGAGTTATTCTCATCAAGCTAGCTGATCGCTTGCACAACATGCGCACTCTGGACCATATGTCCAGAGAAAAACAGCTTAAAATTGCGAGCGAGACCGTTTTCATGTACGCCCCTCTGGCTCACCGCTTGGGATTGTACAATATCAAAACGGAGCTGGAAGATTTGTCGCTAAAATTCAAAGATCCCGAAGCATATGATGACATCACCAATCGCCTCCAAAAAACACAAGCGGTTAGAACCCGATTCATCAATCAATTCACACTCCCCATTCGCAGAGCGTTGGACAACATGGGATTACAGTATGAAATAAAAAGTAGAACAAAATCGATCTACAGTATATGGAATAAAATTCACCAAAAGGGAGTTCCGTTTGAAGAGATATACGACTTGTTCGCCATTCGCATCATCATCAAAAGCGATGAGGAACATGAGAAAAGTGATTGTTGGAGAGTGTATGCGGCTGTTAGTGATCAATATCAACCCAGTCCGGAGCGTCTGCGCGATTGGATCAGCATTCCAAAATCCTCAGGTTATGAGGCATTGCATACTACCGTCATGTCCCCAACAGGCAAGTGGGTGGAGGTTCAAATTAGATCGGAGAGAATGGATGAAATGGCCGAAAAAGGTTATGCGGCGCATTGGAAATACAAAAGCGCAACGGAATCACCAGAGTCCAAATTGGACAAATGGTTGAGCCAAGTCCGCGAAGTTCTTGAGAGTCCCAGTGAAAATGCCATTGAATTTATTGACAACTTTAAGCTGTCACTGTTCTCTGAAGAAATATATGTCTTTACACCCAAAGGCGAATTGAAAACACTTCCAAAGGGCAGCACCACATTGGATTTTGCTTTTCATATTCACTCCCAAATTGGAAGTCAGTGTATTGGTGCAAAAGTCAATTACAAATTGGTTCCGTTGAACCATGTTTTGCGAAGTGGTGATCAAATAGAAATCCTTACTTCTAAAAAACAAAAACCGAAGGAAGAGTGGCTCCACATCGCCATTACCGCAAGTGCTCGACAAAAAATAAAAGCAGTATTAAAAGATGAGAAGAAGCACATCATTGAAGAGGGAAAAGAACATCTACAAAAAAAATTCAGTCATTTAAAAATTGAGTGGTTGTCTGTGAATGTAGATGAGTTAGTACGTCACTACGAAACCTTTGGAGCTACCGAACTATATTTCCAAATTGCAAAAGGTAAAATTGACTTGACCAAGCTCAAAGGTTTCAAAGTTGAAGGTGGCAGAATCAAGTTTCCGAAGAAAAAAGAAACTCCTAACTCGGAAACGGACGCAACAAAAATTGTAGCGACACCTGGCATGAGCGAAACCGTGCTTATTGGTGACAAACCGGAAAAGATTGATTTCACATTGGCCAACTGTTGCAACCCCATTCCCGGGGATGAAGTGTTTGGTTTTACTACCGTAGACGAAGGGATTAAAATTCACCGTACCAATTGCCCAAATGCACAGGAGATGATGAGCAAATATGCCTACCGCGTAATTAAAGCCCGTTGGAATAGTCAGAATTTGGTGCAATTTGAAGTAGGCCTAAAATTTTCTGGGATAGATGACGTGGGATTGGTTCAAAAAATCACCAACATCATTTCTACAGACATGAACGTGAACATGCGCGCTATCTCATTTGAAGCCAATGCCGGAATATTTGAAGGGAAAGTGGTTGTTTTGGTTCATGATACCGCACATTTGAGCGATCTCATTATAAACCTGAAAGCGGTTGAAGGTGTTTTGAATGTCGATAGAATTGAATCGGAGTTTGCTTAATCCTATCTTTGTCCTATGTCTTCTGAAGAATTGCAAGAGAAAGTAAACAGTATTTTTAGAACTTACTTGGAGGAAAATAGCCACCGAAAAACGCCGGAGCGATTTGCTATTCTCAGAGAAATTTATAATCTCGACGGACACTTTGATATTGAATCTCTGTATACCCGAATGAAAATTCAGAAATACCGTGTTTCTCGTGCCACCTTGTACAATACCATTGAACTGCTCATGAATTGCCACTTGGTTCGGAAAAATCAATTTGGCCAACAAAACACGGCGCATTTTGAAAGAGCATTTCAAAATCAACAACATGATCACATCATCCTAACGGATTCTGGAGAGGTAATTGAGTTCTGCGATCCAAGAATTCAACAAATCAAAAAAACGCTAGAAGAGCTATTTGACGTGGATATCCAACACCACAGTCTCAACTTTTATGGCAAGCGCGCAACAAAAAAATAATTCGCAACCATTTTCGATTTATTTTTGCGCTTTACCAATAGTATGATTCAAAAAACTGCGGTTCTTCTCGGATTACAATGGGGAGATGAAGGAAAGGGAAAAATAGTTGATGTTTTAACCCCCAATTACGATATCATTGCTCGTTTTCAAGGCGGCCCAAATGCAGGGCACACTTTGCTTTTTGACGGCGTCAAACATGTCTTGCACACTATTCCTTCCGGAATATTTCATTCAAATGTTCAAAATGTCATTGGAAATGGTGTTGTCATCGATCCCATCATTTTCAAAAAGGAATTGGATAAGTTGACTGAACGCAACATTGATTTCCAAAGTCGATTGCTGATTTCACGCAAAGCACATTTGATTTTACCTACACATCGCCTTTTGGATGCTGCTTCGGAAGCGGCCAAGGGAAGTGCTAAAATTGGTTCAACGCTCAAAGGTATCGGTCCAACTTACATGGACAAGACTGGAAGAAATGGTTTGCGTATTGGTGATGTTTTGGAATCTAATTTTGAATCAAAATACAACGAATTAAAAGAAAAGCATTTGCGAATCTTATCGCAATATGATTTTGCCTTTGACTTAGCCCCGATGGAAGCTGAGTGGTTAGAAAGCGTCAAGTATTTGAAAGGTCTTCAAATTATCGATAGTGAGCATTACTTAAATGCTGCGTTAAAATCAGGAAAGAAAATATTGGCAGAAGGAGCCCAAGGATCATTGTTGGACATTGACTTTGGTTCATATCCTTTTGTTACCTCAAGCAATACGGTTACCGCTGGCGCTTGCACCGGATTAGGTGTTGCGCCCAATAGAATTGGGGATGTATTTGGTATTTTCAAAGCCTATTGCACGCGTGTTGGTTCAGGACCTTTCCCTACTGAATTGCATGAAGAGACCGGCGAAAGAATGCGCCAAGAAGGCCATGAATTTGGTTCTACAACTGGCCGTGCTAGACGTTGTGGTTGGTTGGATATCCCCGCATTGAAATACGCTTGTATGATCAACGGTGTTACAGAACTCTTCATGATGAAAGCGGATGTATTGAGCATCTTTGATGAAATTCAAATTTGCACCCACTACCGTTGGAAAGGTGAATTGATTGATTATCTTCCATATGATAGCCATGCTGAAACGTTAGAGCCTGTATACACTAAGCTTCCTGGTTGGAAAGCCGATCTTACTCAGCTTGAAAATAAAAATCAATTTCCTATTGAATTGAATGGGTATATTGATTTTATTGAAAAGGCTTTGGAACTTCCCATCACTTATGTTTCCGTTGGGCCAGATCGCAAGCAAACCATATCAATGAACGCATGATGCCTCGCTTGTTCCTATTGGGATTGCTTTTGATAGCACACCTCCCAAATTTATGGGGACAAGACAAAGTGCAACTTGTTTACTCGGACAACATCTATTATTCCAAAAAATTGGTTGATGCGCAGCGCGTTATCGGCAATGTTCACTTTGAAAGAGGAGGTAATCACCTTTATTGCGATAGTGCTTATTGGTTTGATAATCGCGACTTCAAAGCATTTGGTACAATCCGTATCGTAAAACCCGGTGATTATACATTAACAGGAAACGAACTTTTCTATCGCAACGAAGAGAACAAAGCTGTTCTGAATGGAGATGCTTTGCTCGTAGATGACAATATGACGTTGACATCACCCAAAATGGAATACCAGCTCTCTACCCATTGGGCAAGCTATACAGGCGGAGGCAAGATTGTATCCAATGGCAAAAAGAATACCCTCACCAGTTACAAAGGAACTTACAACACCGAAACAGGAATATCCTTTTTTGAAAAAAATGTAGTTCTAAAAAACGATACCTACACGCTAACAACAGAAAAACTAAAGTACGATAACATCAAAGAAGTCGCATACTACCTCGCACCAACACAAATTGTATCCGAAGACGAAAAACTACTTTGCTCAAAAGGATTTTATAATACGCAAACGGAATATTCAGAAATGATGGAACATCCAAAAGTCATTTCTAAAACGCAGATTCTTACGGCAGATACCATATTCTTCAACGGCAAAGAAGGTTGGGGAAAAGCATTTGGGCATGTTGAAATAAAAGACACTTTAGAAAACAAATGGATCACTGGAGGAAAGGGGCAATACTGGCAGCAAGAAGGTACGCAATGGGTAACACAACAACCACAATACTACAACGTTTTCGAAAAAGACACCCTACTTCTTCAGTCTGATACTCTGTGGATGAAAAGAGACAGTGTAAACGGTGATCTCGTAAAAGCCTATAACCACGCCCGTTTTTATCATCCCGAGTTTCAAGGCAAAGCGGACTCATTGGTTTTCCAGGCATCTGATAGCAGTTTGTATTTCTTTGATAACCCCATCATGTGGGCGGGCAATCGCCAAATAACAGGTGATTCCATGCTTGTAGAAATAAAAAACAACAATCCCAATCGGTTTTTTGTGAGAAGAAACTCCATGATTATTTCACAAACAATAGAGTATGATACGAACTACTACGACCAAATCAAAGGTCGTGATGTAGTAGGTTTTTTTAAATCTGGCGAGCTTTATCGCGTTGATGTAAAAGGCAATGGGCAATTGATTTACTTTCCTCTGGAGAAAGAAGAAAGTAAAACACCAATAGGCATTAACAGAGCGGATTGCAGCAATATTAGTATTTACGTGAAGGACAGAAAAATTACACAAATTGGATTGAAAAAAGAACCCGATTCACACTTCACTCCTCAAGCACTTTCTGAAAAAGAAGAAAAAAAATTAAAAGGTTTTAGTTGGCTTATTGAACAACGACCTGAAAGAAAAACATTTCATTAAAAAATAAAGTCATGTACAAAGATCAAGCAATTGCGCAATTGATTCAACAAGAGTTGAAGAGACAAACAGAGGGTATTGAAATGATAGCTTCCGAAAACTATGTTTCAGATCAAGTTATGTTGGCTGCAGGTTCGATTTTAACGAACAAATATGCCGAAGGATTGCCCAAGAAAAGATACTACGGAGGCTGTGAGATTGTGGATCAAGTTGAACAATTGGCCATCGATAGGTTAAAAGAATTGTTTGGCGCACAATGGGCCAATGTTCAGCCACACAGTGGGGCCAATGCCAACAGTGCAGTCATGCTTGCCTTACTCAAGCCTGGCGATAAAATTTTAGGTCTAGACCTTTCTCAAGGCGGTCACTTGACACATGGATCTCCAGTAAATTACTCAGGTAAATTATATGAATCCCATTTTTATGGTGTGAATCCTGAAACTGGGAGAGTCGAAATGGAAACTGTTCGTGAGCGAGCGCATCAAGTAAAACCCAAGATGCTCATCGTTGGAGCCTCCGCATATAGCCGTGATTGGGATTACGCAGCTTTTCGTCAAATTGCTGATGAGGTTGGTGCTTTGCTCTTGGGCGATGTATCTCATCCTTCTGGCCTTATCGCAAAAGGACTTTTAAATAACCCTATTCCACATTGTCATGTGGTTACCACAACCACACACAAAACTTTACGCGGTCCTAGAGGTGGTGTTATTATGACCGGAAACGATGGTCCTAATCCCCTTGGAATAACCAACAACAAAGGTGAAC
>JACCDX010205397.1_pt1 | contig 27619 bp, 22 predicted proteins | sample 7449681 | NCBI WGS metagenome assembly JACCDX01 (sample SAMN15323450, study PRJNA562643) | freshwater metagenome | isolation source: river surface water | place: USA:Blue River Watershed | collected 2017-08-18
AACCTCCTCGGCGTCCGCCGCTACCAGACCCTCAGCCTCGCGCCCGCCCCCTGAGCGGCCGCGATTTTAAACGCCCCGCCCACTACGGCTGCGGCGCGGCATTCAGTTTTTCAAGCTTGGCCACCAGCGCCGAAGGCCTTTCGCCCAACGCGCGGGCCAAGAGAAAGACAGTGTTCAAGCTCGGCATGCGCCCTCCGCGCTCGAGCAGCGAAATAAACGTGGGATGCAATCCTGCTCGCTCGGCCAAGACCTCGTGCGTGAGCCCTTTTTCAAGGCGCACCTCGCGCAAGGTATTTCCAAATGCCCGATTAAGATCCAAGGGCCCAATGTAGGTCCCCCGCCCATCCCCAAACACAGACAGTTGTCTTTGTCGTCGACAACCTACCCCGCGGCGATTTCCTACGTATTAACCGAACACCTCCCGCCGGCTTACTTTACATGCCATCCGCTCTTCCGCGCAAACATCGCCCCTACTCCATCGCGAGCTTGCTTGCCGCGTTGCTCCTGTCTCCTGGTCCCTTCAAACTCCGCGCCGCCGAGACCGAAACAGTCGGCGGAGTGCCGGTGACGGTGCTCGCGCGCAGCGTGGTGGAGGTGACGAACGGCACCGTGACCTATCTGCGGATACGTCCGCCGGCGTTGCCCGCGCCGTCCCCTCCCCCGCCGCCCGCGCCGGAGGCTCCGCTTTCCCCTGAGCCGCAAGCCGCGCTCGCGCGCGCCAAGGCCAAGCCCCACGCCACCCTCGCGCTCACCGCCACGGTCTACACCCGCGCGGACGGCTCCGCCGCGGTGACGCGGCTTTGCTGGCGATACGGCGCACGCGATTTCCTCGCGTGGTCGAGCGCCGATTGGCGCCTGCTCCGCCAACTCAACGATGTCGAGACGGAGACGCACCGCTTCCAGTATTTTCCCTTCATCGACGCGCAACCCCTCGCCGAGCTGCCCCCAGGCCAGGAACCCGCCGGTCTCGCGCTCTTCCCCGTCGCCGCCACGCCCTCGCCCGACGCGCTTCCGGAATACTACCTCGCAGGTGCCGAGGCAGACGCGGCCGCGACCGAGCCCGTGCTCGCCGCGCTTGATCGGCTCCACGCCCACGTCCACCTGCACCGCGAGCAACTCGCCGCCGACCTCGTGCGCCTCGAGGCCGAGGCCGCCGAGCTGGCCCGCCAAGCCGCCGAAGACGCCGCCAAGCCTCGCCACGAAAAAGTCTATTTCTGGAAGATTCGATAGCGCCGCGCCGGTGACGCCTGCAATCCCGCCTGCGCCTAGCATCCTCCCATCTCCGCCCTCCGGCACCTCGCTCCCCATGTCCCGCTTCGCCTTCGCGCCGCCGCCGATCCACTGCGCGCGACTCCTCGCCCTCTTCGCCCTTGCCTGCATCCCGGCCGCGTCCGCGCAGGACGACTTCACGCCCTCCGGCCCGGCGAACAACGGCTCGACCGATGAAAACCAGCGCCTCCGCGCGGTCCCCGGCGCTCCCGGCGCCTACGAGTTCGGCTGGTGGGGGCGCGCCGGCCGCACCTACTTCGTGCAACGCAGCGCCGACCTTGTTTCTCCGTGGGAATATTTTCCCGTCATCGAAAAGGGAGGCGATGCCGCGATCAGCTACGGTTTTGTCAGCGATTCGCCCCGCGTCTTCGTGCGCCTGCTCCACATAGCCGGCACCGACGGTGATCCCTACTCGCTCGACAGCGACGGCGACGGCTTGAGCAACCGGCAGGAGTTCGACGCCCGCACCGACCCTTTCTCGGCCGACACCGACCGCGACGGCATGCCCGACAAATGGGAAATCGACCACGGCCTCGACCCGCGCGATCCCTCCGACGCGCTCGCCGATCCGAACGGAAACGGCGTCTCCAACCTCGACGAATACCTCAACGGCAACGATCCCCGCCTCCTCGCCTACGGCGGGCTCCAGCCGCTTCTCCAGATCGTGTCCGGCAATCTCCAGACTCCCCGCTCCGGCGAGTTTCTGCCCCTACCCATGCGCGTCCAGATCCGCCGGCCCGACGGCACGCCCTGGGCCGGCGTTCCCATCCACTTCAAGGCCGGCGCCAACGAAGGCCTGCTCTCCGTCACCCCAGACGGGCGATCCCCGCTGCGGCAGGTGCTGACCGTCGTCTCCGACCAAAACGGCTACGGCCAGGCTTGGCTGAAAACCCCATGAGCACGCTAAGTCGCGCTTCCCTCTCGGCCCTCTGCCTACTCGGCCTGGCCCGGCCGTGCCACGCCACAGACATCGCGGCAGGCGACTCCGGGCAAATCAGGCAAGTCCAGATGCTCCACCCGCCGACCCTCCCTTGCGCACTCGTGGATGCTTTGGCCGGCCTGCCCTACCCGGGCCGACTTGAGATCGTCAAAATCACCACCTCGGGCAAGATCCTGCTCCGGTTCGAATCCGACTACGGCTACGTCGTCATCGACCAAACGAACCCCTCCAGTTGCGTGGTAGGCTACGTGTGGAACCGAGGCGTGTTGTCCGAAATCAGAACCCCGGCCTGGCCGTGGACCTATCCGACCGGCCCCGATCAGCATCTATACTTCACGGTCACAGACATGAACGACGCCGGCGCGGTCGTCGGCCTTGCCGCGGCGAATGGACCGCGTCCGGACGAAACCATGGGGCTCGTCGGATACGTCGAGTATCTTCCAATATTTTGGCCGGCGGACCGGCCCGCCCAGCCGCGGGTGCTCGAGCTGGGACTGCCCCCCTTCGCCACCCGCCTGGCCGAGCTTGATCTCGTCGAGTGCGATCAAACGCGGATCGACGACTCGGGTGCGTGTTACGCGAAGGCCATCGTCCGACGGCTTCACACCGACTATTCCGTCGACTGGACCTATTACCAAGATGTGCTCAAGTGGACCGATCCAAATTCTCCTCCGCAAAACCTCACCGGCAACGTCGCATTCACCACCGGCGATGAAAATTATAGAGGCTACGACTACGAAACCCCGTTCTGGTCTCAAATATGGGCATCCAGCACCGCCGGCGCCCTTGTTCTCCACCACGAGCGCGACCTGATCACCTCGTTCGAAGCGGTCCTGCCGTCGCTTCGCTTCAATATTCCCCTCCAGGGCTCCTACACGCCCTTGGCCATTCTAGATGACGGCCGGGTGATCTTTCAGGGTTCCGGAACGAGCTCCGCCACCCTTTTACGCGAGCCAAACGGCGCCACCCAAATCCTGGCCGGATCCTACGACACCGCCACCGGGGCCGGAAGCGTGGTGACCCGGCTCAACACGACCCGCCTGTTCTGGAGCCGGCCCGTCGACGCTGCGGACTACACGGTCCGGGCGATGCGGGGGCCGGGCATCGATAAGTTATCATCTTGGCAAAGCAGACCTCCGCATCTGGGGCCGAACGGAGTGCTTGCCTATACTTCCGTCTTGGACGTCGCCATGGACGGAACCCCCTTGCCGACCGCGGAGAGAAGCCGCGTGTTGCTGGCAGTCCCTGCATCCCTCTCCGTTGACGCCAACCGCGACGGCGACCTCGATGACAGCGACTTGAACGCCACCTCGGCCGCCTCCCCGTTCCGCTTCTGGTCCAATGACGATGATGACGACGGGGATGACAAACGCTCGGCTGCCGACGACATCCCCTTGTCGGAAGGCGACAGCAAGCGCGACTCCGAGAATACCAAGGTCGACGGCATCCGCGATCTGGAGGACTTCTTTCCCGTCTTCTTCGACATCAAGCAGCTCCTCACTGTGCTGCCGCCAGGCACCAATGGCATCTCGTATTATTTGAAACAAGAGGACTCCGCGCTGGGCGCGGTCTTCACGAGCTACACGCGCACGCAGGCCTTCGATTATTTGCGCGGCGCGCCCACGGCGCTCGATACCGGCTTTGGCCCCGCGCTGACGCAAAACGCGGGAGACGCCATAGTAACCAAGGTCACGTCGGCGGGCGTGGACATCACAGCGACCTCGTCGGCCTTCTTCGACCAGATCAAAAACAACGACGGCGGCGTGATGCTCATCGAGGCCAGCAAGGCGACGATCAAGCCGCTTGTGCTCGAAGTGCGCAAAGGATCCACCGTGATCGCCGAGCTCAAACTGGAGCTGAAAATCGACCCGGTGGAAACAATGTTCCACTACGTCAACCTGCGCTCCTTCGCGCACGGCACGCCCGTCGCCTCCAACAACCAAGGCCCCGGCTATGGTTCCACCACGCCCACCGCCGCGCCTAACGACCCCTTCGCGACCATCGCGGATCGGAAGAACATGGTTTTCATCCACGGCTACAACGTGAACGGCGAGGCCGCGCGCGGCTCGGCCGCGACCGCCTTCAAGCGCTTCTACTGGTCCGGCTCGAAGGCGAAGTTTTACGCCGTGATTTGGCGCGGCGACGACGGCCAGGGGGACGGCGTCGCCCCGGCCGGATCCACGCCGGACTACCATCGCAACGTCGGCCATGCGTGGCAGGATGGGCCCCGTTTCCGCGACTTCCTCGGCGCGCTCCAAGGCGACACCGCGATCATGGCCCACAGCCTCGGCAACGTAGTGACGCAAGTGGCGCTGACCCGAACGCGCGACCCGAACAACAATGCGCGCCTCATCCCGGCCTCGAAACCCGCCACCGTAAAACATTACTTCGCGGTGGACGCGGCCGTGCCGCTCGAAGCGACCTCGGCCTCCGACATCACGAACGACAGCAAGAGCAAACTGCGGCACACGTGGTGGGCGGAATACGACGGCCAAGAACGCCTCTGGCCCAGCCACTGGCACGAGTTGTTCGCAGGCACCGGCGACGCTCGCGAGGGCCTGACCTGGCAAAACGTCTTCGCGAATCTGGAGATCGGCACCAACTTCTATTCCTCGGGCGAGGAGGTGCTGGCCAACCCTGTGGATGACGGAATGCCGTTTTGGGAACCTCTCTTCTTCGCCGGCCAGCGAGCCTGGGTCGCGCAAGAGAAACTCAAGGGAGGAAACGGAGCTGCCATTGCCTTTTTCCGTTCGCGGACCGGCGGTTGGGTCGAAAACGAAGCGTGGTATGTGCCTCTCCAGCCACCTATCCCGGAAGGTGTCCCACCAACGCGCCGGCGCTTCGCCTCCGAGGCGCAAGACGTGGCCGCGCCCAACGGCGTGCCCACCTCGGCACTCGCCAGCGATCCCTTCTTCCGACGCTTCCAAGCCAGCGAGGACGGCGTGTTTTATCCGGGCTACCAAGGCTCGCGGCTGCACGCGCCAGTCGGCGACGCCAACGCCGACGACGAAGCCCGCAAGCTCGTCACCGTCGCCAAGTGCCTCGGTGAGGCCATCCCTGCGCTCTCCTTCCCGCAGGGCAGCAACACCGCTACCAAGTTTGATGATCTATCAGGTAATTTTGATCTGAATACGTCAGACTTTAAAAATGGGTGGCCCGCCTCGCGCGGATCAAACGCCGGCTGGAAACACAGCGACTGCTTGGATGTGAGCTACATCTTCCACTTCAAACTTTACGACCGAATGAAAACCGATGGAGGCCTCCGATGAAGACCCTGCTAACCTCAACCCTCAGCATATGGGCGCTGTTTTTGTCGCCAGGATGCGCGATTGCTCAGGATCTCGTGATGCCCGCCGTTCCGATTACGGTCGAAGCCCGCGTGCGCGATCCTGAAGGACGCCCCGTGGAGGGCGCGACGGTGCATCTGTCGCTCCCTCGCTATCGACTAGGCGACAAGAACCAGCAGACGGATGCGAAGACCGACAAGGAAGGCGTCGCCACCGTCTCCGGCATCGCCCAGCAGGACTACATGTTGTCGGCCGAAAAGCCCGGCTATTATCCCACTCAAGGGCCGCACCGGGACATCAACGACGAAAAGAGCCTCCAGCAATACTCAGTCGGCGTGCAGAAGATCGAGATGGAGCTTCGCCCAATCCGAAATCCCGTCATGGGCATCTCTCGCGACGTGGACCGCCGACTGCTGCCAAAAACCGACGGCAGCTCGATGGGCTTCGACTTGGAAGTCGGCGATTGGGTTGCCCCTTACGGCAAAGGTAAAGTCAGCGATTTTATCTTCGTCGTTGAGGGACATTTTAAGTCTCTGAACGACTACGATCAGTCGCTAACTCTCAGCTTTAGTAACCAAGGTGACGGCATCATGCCGTTCCGCCACCCCAAGCAACTTGGCTCCGCATTAAAATGGCCTTACGAAGCGCCTCTGAGCGGCTACGAATCGCGACGCGTCTGGAGGAAAACCTTCGACGGCAAGAAACGTAGCACGAACGTGGATAACAGCGGGGAAATTAACTACCTCTTCCGCGTCCGCACGGAGCTCGACGAAAAAGGGAATGTTCGGCGCGCAATGTATGGAGTCATCTCCAACGAGGTCGTGATCGGCGGAAACAACGAGATCGGCCGGAACGTGAGCTTCACGTATGCGTTGAACCCGGACTGGACGCGCAACCTTGAGTTTGATCCGGCGAAGACGGCCTCGTCGCCGCGCTGAAACAACGGAAGCAACAAGCGGCACGTCTCGCGCCCGCCGCTACGCGTCCGTCACGAGCCCTGCTTGCTCCTCCGCACGGCGGGGCATGCTCCGTCCGCAGGAGTCCTGCCCCGCCGGGGGCGGCCAGCGCGCTAAGGCCGCGCGCGAAGCGGCGCTCCTGTAAGACCCGCGCCGGCACGTCAGGCGCCGAGCCGAAGGGGTCGAGGCGTTGTTTGTTGACGACCCAAAGACCAGTGAATCCCACGATTGCCATCCATCATCGGCGCGCGCTTACCTCGACCCTATCCGGGAAAAGAGTTTTCAGTAGCTTACGCCACCGCAAAACCACGGCATTAATCTTGCATCCTTCTCCAGACAAGGGAACTGCTTCCCCTGTCCATGTCGCTCCTTCGCCAATCGCACCTTGCCTTTCCCGGCTCCCGATTCTGCGTATTTACTCTTAGTCTTTGCCTCGGCATTACGTCGCTTCGCGCCGAGACATCGATCCCGATTTCGATCCAGCTCTCCGAGGTCGACGGCCACCTCCAGGCGCAAAAACCCGCCGCCGCCGCCGATCTGCTCGACGAGATCATCCGCCGCGTCGAAGCCGGCGAAAAACTCCCCGGCCACCTCGGCCTCGACCGCCTCCTCCTCGCCGCCGCCACCGCCCGCTTTCAAGCCGGCCAGCACGCCCGCGCCGCCGAACTCTCCGCGGCCTTGGAAAAACTACCCGCCGTCTCCGCCGCGCTGCTCGGCGAAGCCCGCATGGTCCGCGGCCTCGCCCTCGCCCTTCAGGAAAAATACGCCGACGCGATTCCCATTTTCCAAGCCGCCGAGGACGCCCCCGCCGTCCGCGACAAGGCCCTGCTCTACGGCGCCATGGCCGCCGCCCAGGCCGGCCGCATCCCCGTCGCCATCGCCACCTACAACCGGCTCCTCGCCCACTCCCCCCGCGACCGCGACTGGGCCGAGGCCGCCCTCTCCCTCATCGATCTCCACCTCCGGGGCGGAAAACTCTCCGAGGCCCGCCGCGGCCTCGCCCTCCTCCGCGGCAAGCTCGAGCTCGTCGACAACCTCGCCGCCCTCAACCTCCTCTCTCTCCAGCTCGGCGACGCCTTCCTCAAACAAGGCGACCACGACGGCGCCCTCGCCGCCTTCCGCAGCGTCTCCCCGCGCGACCACCTGATCGCCGAACAGCAAAAACGAAACGCCGTCCTCGAACGCGCCCTCCAGCGTCTGCGCGCCCTCAGCCGCCCTTCCGCGACCGACACCGATCTGATCCGCCGCCTCGGCGCCCGCCTCGAGCAGGCCAAGGCATCCCTCACGCAGGTGGAAAAAATCCCCGCCTTCGACGCCACCCTCCGCCACCGCCTCGCCGTCGCCTTCCAGGAGCGCGGCGGCGCCTGGGAGGCCGCGCTCCTCTACGAGGACATGCTCGCCCGCTTCCCAGACTCCCCCGAACGCGAAAACGCCCACGTCGGCCTCGTTCGCGCCTACGCCGACGCCGACCGCTTCGACAAGATGCGCGACGCCGTCGACCGTTTCCTCCGCGCCTGCCCCGACTCCGCGCTTCGTCCCCGGGCCCTCTATCTCGCCGCGCTCGCCGCCGGCCGCCAAAACGACCTCGAGCTCCAGCTCTCCTTTCTCGGCCTCGCCCTCGAAGACCGCGACCCGCGCCACGACTTCGCCGAGCAGATGACGCTGATGCGCGCCCACACCCTCTTCACCCTCGGGCGCCACCGCGAGTCCCGCGAGGCCTCGCTCGGCTACGCCAAGACCTTCCCCAAGGGAAAATTCATCGAGGACGCCCGTTACCTCGCCGCCATGGCCGAGCTCGCCGAGGGCCGCGCCACCGAGGCGGAGAAGCAGATCCGCGCCTACCTAAAAACCTACCCCAAGGGCCGCTTCGTCGCCGACGCCCGCCACCGCCTCGCCTCCGTCGCGTATTCCCGCGAAGACTACACCGGCGCCCTCTCGCTTTGCGACGCCTGGCTCGACGACCACCCCGCCTCCCACGCCTCGCGCGGCGAGGTCCAAGCCCTGCGCGCCGACGCCCTCGTCGCCCTCGGCCGCGTCGAGGAGGCCGTCGCCGCCTACCAGCGCGCCCTCGCCCTCCCGCTCGCCGACGAACAGCTCGGCTACGTCCTCGACGAGCTCACCCGCCACCTCCTCGCCCTCAAAAACAACGACGCCGCCGTAGCCCTCTGGGAACGCTTCGCCGCCGAACGCCCCGACCACCCCTACATCATCAACGCCGCCTACTGGATCGGTCGCATCCGCAACCGCGAGGGCCGCGCCGAGGAGGCCATCCAGGCCGTCTCCGAAATTATCCGCCGCCACGTCGGCGACCCGGCCCGCGGCGACGTCGAGCGCCTCCTCGTCGAGCTCGCCTCCTCCCTCGCCCGCCCGCCTCGCCGCGAGAAAGGCCTACCCGCTCCCGAACCCCCGCCCGACCAGGCGCTCTTTGATCGCGTCGACCAACTCCTCCTCGCCGGCCCGGCCGACGACGCGAACCCCACCACCCGCGCCCGCGCGCTCTTCACCCGATCGGAGATCGCCGCCTGCCGCGGCGATCTCGCGCTGCGCGACGAACTCCTCGGCCGCATCGCCGCGCAGTTCGCGCCCGACCAGCTCCCGCCCGGCATCCTCGGCAAGGTCGGCGACCTGCTCCTCGCCCAGGGCCAGCTCCCGCTCGCCCGGACTTTCTACGCCGAGATCCTCGCCGCCCACCCCAAGTCCCTCTTCGCCGACTTCGGCCACGTCGGCCTCGGCGAGATCGCCCTCCGCGAAGGCGACGGCCAAAGCGCCCTCGCCCGCTTCGACGCCGCCATCGACCTCGCCGGCGCACGCTTCAAACACAAGGAAGCCACCCTCGGCCGCGCCCGCGCCCAGCTCCTCCTCGGCCGCCCCGAAAGCGCCCGCGCGCTCCTCGAGGAGGTCGCCGCCAACCGCGCCTGGCGCGGCGAGGCCACCGCCGAGGCCCTTTTCCTCCTCGGCGAGATCGCGCTCCGCCGCGGCACGCCCGACGACCTCGCCAAAGCCCAGGCCCACTACCAGCGCGTCTACCTCTCCTACAAACGCCACCCCGCCTGGGTCGCCAAAGCCTACCTCCGCTCCGCCGAGACCTTCGAAAAACTCGGCCAAACCCACGAGGCGCTCACCACGCTCAACCGCTTCTTCACCTTCCGCGATCTCGAGCGCTTCCCCGAATGGCAACAAGCCCTCGCGCTCAAGCCCCGCCTCGAGGCGCGCGTATCCGCCGCCCCCACGTCCGCCCCGTCTTCGGCCCCCGCGCCGGTCCTCACCCAAACCTGAGCCGCCGCCCCGCCCATGCGCCTCGTCCTTCGCTCCGCCGCCCTCGCCCTCGCCACGCTCCTCCTCGGCCGCCCGCTCTCGGCGCAACGCTACATGTTCAAAGACGGCAGCTCCCTCGCCGCGACCGAAGTCCGCCTCGGCCCCGCCGGCCTGATCCAAGAGGTGAAACTCGCCGCGGGCGGGTCCTTCGAGCGGATCTACCCGCTCGCCGACCTCGCTCGCATCGACTTCCCCGAACCGGAGGCCCTCGATCAGGCCGAGGCCCTCGTCGCCGCCGGCAAAGGCGCCGAAGCCCTGCCGCTGCTCGAGCCCGTTCTGCGCCAGTTCGCGCCCTTCGCCCGCGTCCCCGGCTCGCACTGGCCCCGCGCCGCCCTCCTCCGCCTCCAGGCCCTGCTTCCAGGCGAAGACTCCGCCGCCATCGCCGCCGCCGCCCGCGAGCTCCTCCAAAGCGGCCTCGGCGCCGAACCGGTCGGCCTCGCCAAACTCGCCCTCGCCCGGCTCGACGTCCGCGCCGGCAACGAGGCCCTCGCCCGCGCCATGCTCGACGAGATCGTCCACGACGCCCCGCCCGCCATCCAGGCCCGCGCCTGGCTCCTCCGCGGCGACCTCGCCGCCGCCCGCGACGCCCATGAGGAGGCGCTGGAATGCTACCTCCGCATCCCCGCCTTCCACGGCACCCTCGACGAGCTCATGCCCGCCGCGCTCCTCGGCTCCGCCCGCGCCTACCAGGGTCGGGGCGACGCCCGCCGCGCCGAACGCGCCGCCCGCGAACTCGTCGACACCTACGCCGACAGCGCCGAGGCCGCGCGCGCCAAAACCGAGTTCAAGCTGTAACCGAAACCCCACTACACGCTCCGCCCGCCTCCGGCCCCCGCCCCGCTTCGCCCGCATCTTCCCTCCGCCATGAAACGTCCCGCCTCGCTTCTCGCCCTCGCCGTCCTCGCGCCCGCCTCCTTGCTCGCCCAGGCCGCCTCCGCCGCCGTGCCCCAGGTCCACAAGGTCAGCCTGCTCGAGGAGCTCGCCTCGCCCTTCATCCTTCCGCTCTGGGCCTGCTCCGCCCTCATCGTCTACCTCGTCATCGACCTTTACCTGAAGAGCGGCGCGAAGCAGTTCCTCCCCGCGACCGACCTCGAGACCGCCCGCGGCTACTTCCGCGCCGGCGACTACCGCGGCGCCTACGCCTGGGGCGCGTCCGCCAAGGGCGCGATCCCCGCCCTCGTCCACGCCGGCCTCAAGCACGCGCCCGAGGGGAAAACCGCCTCCGACGAGGCCATGGCCGCGCTCATCATCGGCGAGAACGCCCGCTTCCAGCACCGCATCGCCTACCTCTCCGTCATCGGCGTCATCGCCCCCATGGTCGGCCTCACCGGCACCGTCGTCGGCATGATCCAGGCCTTCGCCGCGATGGGCCAGGCCGGCGCCGCCGATCCCTCCAAACTCTCCGGCGCCATCGGCCACGTGCTCCACGCCACCGCCTCCGGCCTCGCCGTCGCCATACCCGCCTTCGTCTTCTACTACCTGCTGCGCAACCGCGTCGCCCACCAGATCCACGCGCTCTCGCTCGTCGCCAACGACCTCTTCCGCCGCTTCCCCTACGCGCACCTGAAGGACGTCGCCTTCGAGGGGGGCGAGCCCGTCGCCGCCCTCCCCGACTGGCTCGGCGACACCGCCCCGGCGAACGCGCTTCTCCCCGCGCCGGCCCAGGCCTGAGCCGCCACGCCCCGCGCCTCGTTTTCCTCACCTCTTAACTCCTTCCAACCATGGCCGGTTCCGCAGGCGGTGGCGACGGCGAGCCCGAGTTCCAGATCGCGCCGATGATCGATGTCCTCCTCGTGCTGCTCATCTTCTTCATGAGCATCGCGACTTCCTCCGTCGCGCGCTACGACCCGTCGATCGAGGTCCCCGTCGCGCCCGACGCCGCCAAGAAGGACGACTCCGAAGGCGAACTCGTCTTCAACCTTTCCTGGAACGCCGCCGAACAGAAGGTCCTCGTCACCTTCGAGGAACGCGTCGTCGTCCCCGCCGACACGGTCGCGACCCTCGCCGCGCGCAAAAAAGCCGACGACAAGGTCCGCGTCCTCCTGCGCGCCGACGCCGACACGCCCGTCCGCCACGTCGGCGAGGTCGTCAAGGCCGCCGCCGCGGCAGGCATCGTCGACGTCACCTTCGCGACCGTCGCCCGCTAGGGAGCGCCCGAACCAACCCGTCCCGCGTCCGCCTCGATGAAACTCCCCGTCCAGACCGGCAACCCCGACATCGGCTTCCAGATCGCGCCCATGATCGACGTCGTGTTCGTGATCCTCGTCTTCTTCATGTCGCTCGCCGCGCAGATCCGCATCGAGCAGATCCTGCAAACCAAGCTCCCCGGCCTCGCCGTCGCGGCCACCGAGACCGAGTTCGTCGACGAGCAGATCATCCAGGTCTCGCCGGAGGGCGAGGTTTCGCTCAACGACGAGCCTTTCGACGCCCCCGAGGACCGCGCCCTCCCGCAGCTCACCGCCACGCTCGTCCAGCTCAAGGCCTCCTCCGACGCCGCCAAGAGCAAGTTGCTCGTCACGCTCCTCAGCCACCCCGACTCGCCCTACCACCGCACGATCGACGTGCTCAACGCCCTCGCCATCGCCGACATCACCCACGTCACCTTCACCGCCGAGGAGCCGGAGGAATAAGCCGCCATGTCCTCGCCCTCGCCCACAGCCACCCCGCCCGCCACCTCCGCCGCGCCCGCGTCCGCTTCCACGAGCCGGGCCCGCTCGCTCCTTCGCCGTGTCACCTCCAGCGCGCCGTTTCTCGTCACCGTGATCGTGCACCTCGTGCTCATCGCGGTCGCGGGAGCCGTGGTCGTGCAGCAAAACATCCTCGGCAAAAAGAAGTCCTTCGAGGCCGCGCCCGAGCCCGGCCCCGCCCGCGCCGTCGAACATCGCCTCCAGACCGCCCGGCGCGGCGGCTCCGCCGGCGGCGCGAGTTCGCCCCTTTCCTCCAGCCGCATCTTCACCCACGCGCCCGGCGCGCTCGCCCTGCCCGAGATGTCCGAACTGCCCTCCGCCACCGCGGGGTTCGGCGGCTTCGGCGGCGCGGGCGCCGGACTCGGCCTCGCCACCGGCTCCGGCCTGTCCGCCTCGCTCGGCTCCGGAACCAGCCTCGGCGGACGCGGCTTCCTGTCGCTCTCCTTCCTCGGCACCACGAGCCTCGACGCCTCGAAGATCGTCTTCGCCCTAGACGTGGAGCCGAGCCTCATGGACCTGCGCAAGGGCGGCTACTCCGCCTTCAAGATCCTCCGCGAGCAGATCACCCAGCTCGTCTTCAACCTCCCGCCCCAGGCCGAGTTCAACGTCGTGGTTTTTGAATACGCCCGCGACGTCGAGACCCAGGGGCTCTTCGCGCCCGCCCTGCTCCCCGCCACCTCCGAAAACAAAAAGCGCCTCGCCGCCTGGCTCGCCGCCGTCAACGGCAGCCCCTCCGGCCCCTACGGCATCCGCACCGCGGCCGATCTCGCACGCCCCGACTTCAGCGTCCCCGACTCCGCCAAACTCGATCCCGACTACCTGCCCGCCTACTGGCTGCGCGGATTGCACGCCGCCCTCGCCCAGAAGCCCGACACCGTCTATCTCGTCACCGGCTCCAGCGACCTCGGCCGCGTCGACCGCAACGAGGACGGCCTCCAGGACCGCCGGCGCAAGGAATGGGAGGCCAAGGTCGCCAAACAACGCGAGGAACTCCTCCGCCAGGGCCTGGATCCCGAGGCCGTGGCCGCCGCGCGCAAGGCCGCCTACGAAAAAGCCCGGCGCGAACTCGCCGCGATCAACCGCCAGCTCATCGCCGCCAACAAGGATCCCTTCGTGGTCAAAGACATCGACCGCGTCTTCGACAAAGATTTCCAGGACGCCCTCCGCAGGCAGGGCTTCTCGCTCAAACTCGATACCGCCGGCTGGACCGACAAGGGCGGCAAACCCATCCCCGAGCTCGTCTGGCGCGGCGGCGGCGGCTGGCGGCGCGCCGACCTCGAGGACGCCGGCGCCTTCATCGGCCGCCTGCAGACCGCCTACCTGAGCTCCCAGGCGCGGCTGAATTTGTTCTACTTCGCCGGCCCCGACGCCGACACCGCCGGCCCGGCCGAAAAACTCGGCCCCCTCGCCAAGCGCCACGGCGGCTCCTTCCAGATCCTGACCGCCAAACGGCTGGAGGAATTCGCCGACGGCGAAAAAAACGGCGCCAGGCGCTAAAGCATTTTCAATAGAGCCGTAGCGGCGGTTTGTCGTCTTGGTAGGGCGGCTATAGTTCTATTTGAAACGCGCTAAAAGGCGTTCGACGGCCCCTGCGCCGGTTTTTGCGCCAAGGCCGCGCCGCCGGGCCGGCCGAGTGATCCTTGAGCCCGTTACGCGACGCCACGTCGGCGCGCCAAACAGAAAAGCCCCGGAAGCCCAAAGGCGCCGGGGCGATTTTGTAATTCCCACCCCCGCCGGACGGCGGGGGCTCGGACTCGGGCCGGCTCAGTTGGCCGCGGGGGCCGCCGGGGGAGTGCCGTTGCCGGCGCCCTGGCCGCCGGGACCGCCGGGACGGCGGTTGGCGCCGCGCTCGCGCAGCTTGGCGAACTTTTCCTTCTGCTCGGCGGTGAGCACCGCGTCGATCTGGGCGGTGTATTTTTCGCGAATCGCTTTCATCGCCTCCATGACGGCGGCGCGGTCGGCATCCTGACCGAGCTCCTTGCGCTTGGCGGCGACTTCCTCGGCCTGGGCGGCGAGGATGGGCTTGAGCTTTTCGACCTGCTCATCGGTAAGGCCGAGCGCCTCCTTGAGGCGTTCGATGTTCATGCCGCCGCCCGGGCCGCCTTGGCGGCGCTCCTGACGGGGCTTTTCGCCCTGGCCTTGATCCTGGGCTTGGGCGGGCATGGCGGCGAGGAGACCGCCGGCGAGGGCGAGGCTCCAGAGGACGGTCTTCATTTGGGTCTTCATGGTGTGGATGCGATTCAGGGGGTTGGGTGTGGCCAAAAAAGTCCGGGATGCGGATCAGGTTTGCGGGTGAAGAGTTGCTGCGTCCGACGAGGTCGTCGGTCGCATGATTCGGGAGACGCCGCCGCCGCCCCGCGGTTACAGCGCCCCGGCCGGCGCTTCGATTTACCGCCTTCCCGCGGCTCGCCTTTTTTACACGACGCTCCCAGCGTCCCGCCCCATGACTCTGGCCCAACGCACCGCCGCCGCCGCCCGCGAGGTCGAGGCGACCATTCGCAAACTCCCGCCTCCCGTGCGCGAGTTCGCGAAAAAAATCCCCGTGCACTACGAAGCCCGCCCCCCCGCGCACATCGTCGAGGAAGGCTTCCCGCCCGACATCCTCGGCCTTTTCGACGGCTCCGCCCACGGCGAGGAAATCGCCCAGGACCAGCCCATGCCCCCGCAGATCAGCCTCTACCTCGACAACATCTGGGATTTCGTGGAGCAGGACCGCCAAGGCTTCCTCGACGAGGTGGGCGTCACCTACCTCCACGAACTCGGCCACTACTTCGGCTGGGACGAGGACGACCTCGCGGAGCGCGAGCTCGATTGATTCGCCGCCCCGCCCGCCTTTCGTTTTTCACACATCGTAGCCATCATGAAAATCGCCTCCGTCCTCCGCCTCCTTCCCGCCTGGCTCGCGCTTCTCGCCGCGCCGCTCCTCCGCGCCGAGGAGCCGGAGAAGGCCGACAAGCTCACCGGCCGCGTGGAAACCTGCGAGGCCATCCTCCGCGAGTTCCAGGCCGATCCGCAGCTCGCCATCCCCGCCGAGATCCTCCGCCAGTCCAAGGCCCTCGTCGTCGTCAACCAGGTCAAGGGAGGCCTCATCCTCGGCCTGCAATACGGCTACGGCGTCGTCCTCGCCCGCCGCGACGACGGTGGCTGGAGCATCCCCGTCTTCATCAAGGCCGGCGAGGCCAGCCTCGGCCTCCAGCTCGGCGGCCAGCGCACCGAGACGGTCTACGTCCTCATGGACAAGGACACCGTCCGCCGCCTCTTCGACGGACGCGTGAACATCGGCGTCGACGCCCGCGCCATCTCCGGCCCCCGCACCTACGAGGCGGAAAAGGTCAACAAGGAGATCCTCACCACCCCGGTCCTCGTCTACGGACGCAACCAGGGCTACTACGCCGGCGCCACCGTGAAGACCGGCTGGATCGACCGCAACGACGCCGCCAACTGGGACTACTACCACACGCCCTACGTCCTGCCCGAGCTCCTCTACGGCGACTTCGTCAAGGTCACCCCGCAGGTCCGCCCGCTCGTCGATTACGTCGCCTCGATCACGCGCTGAGCCCGCGCTCCGATTTTTGGTTTCGCTCCGGCGGAGGCCTCGCGCCTCCGCCTTTTTTGCGCCCGCCACGTTGCCTAAGCGTTAAAAAACCGTCCGGGCCCGCACTCCGCGCTTGCCAACGATTTTCCACGACGGACGGTGTCTGCCCCGCGTTCGCGCGCACCTTTCACGACGACCTCGACCCTCGCTCGTAATGGCCGGCCTCCTCCGAAACCTCCTCGACCCTTCCCGCATCGTGCTCGCGGTGCAATCCACCAAGCGCACCGCCGCGCTCAACGAGGTCGCGCGCCTGCTCGACGGCCATCCCGCGGTCGCCAACTACGGCGGTTTCTACAACGAGCTCCTCGCCCGCGACCGCCTCGACACCACCTGTCTCGGCAACCAGATCGCCCTGCCCCACGCCCGCACCGAGCACGTCACCGATCTCGTCCTCGCCATCGGCCGCAGCCCCGAGGGAGTGGTCTTCGAGAAAGACGGCCAGACCGTCCGCCTCCTTTTCGTCCTCGGCACCCCCAAGAGCAACCCGATGGCCTACCTCCAGGTCGTCTCCACGCTCTGCAAGATCTTCAAGGACGCCGCCAATCGCGAGGCCCTCCTCGCCGCCCCCAGCCCCGCCGCCTTCGCCGAGGTCCTCCTCGCCGCCGAGGATAAACTCTTCGCCCCCGCGGCCTGAGCCCGACAGATCCCGCCCCGCCCGACCCAGGGCGGATCCCGGCTAACGGACGGAGACCGGACGGACTATTTCGGCGAAACGGCCCCTGCCCCCGGCGCCCGAGGCAAACGCTTCCCCGCCCGGCGCGATCTCGCGCGAGTCGCGAATCACCCCAGGCACTTCACCGCCAGTTCGCGCATCACCGCCGGCTCTTCCTTCGGACGCTGGATGATCTGCTCGAACGCCTCCGCCAGCGCGATCTGGATATCGATGTGATGCTTCAGCGACCAGGCCTTCGCCCCCGCCGCCAGCTTGCCCACATACCACGCGTTTTGGCTGAAGAGATTGGCGGCGTTTTTTTCGCCCGCGCCGACGAAGTGCTTCCCGAACACCGTCGCCGCCCGCTCGATCGCGCCCTTGTCCGGCGCCCGGCCGCCCTGCGGCGCCAAGGCCCGCAGCTGGATCAGCAGACGGTTGCGATTCTGCATCGAGCTCAACAGCGGCCGCGCGCTCTCGCCCGCGAAAAAATGCCGGTCGAAGGCCGCGAGCGTGCCGCGCAGATCGCCGCGGAAAAACAGCTCCGTCGCCTCGAAAAAATCCCCCTCCGCCAGGTTCGGCGTCAGGTCCTCCACGTCCGCCTCCGTGATCGTTTTCCCCGAATCGGCGTGCGCCGCCAGCTTGTTGACCTCGCTCACCAGGAACCGCGTGTTCGCCCCGCTCCGCGCCAGCAGCAGCGAAAGCGCGTCGCGCTCGATCGTCACCCCCAGCTCCTTCGCCTCCGCCAGCGCGGTCAAGGCCAGCGCCTCCGCGGCGTCCTCCGCGCTCGCCGCGCCCACGAACGTGAAGTCCGCCGTCTTCTCGCACCACTTGTAGAAACTTTTCCGCCGGTCGACCGGCGCGGCCGTGATCAACACCGCCACCTCCGCCGGGTTCACCGCCGCGAGGACAGATTGCAGATGCTCCACCGCCGCCTTCACCGACTCCGTGTTGCCGGTGCGGGAGTCGGCGAGGAAATTCACGTCCTTGAACCAGACCAGGCGGCGTCCGCCGAACATCGACACCGTCTGCACGCTGTCCCGGAACCGCGCGATCGCCGCCTCCACCTCGTCCACGTTGTTCGCGAAACCCGCGATCGTCTCGCGCGAAAACTCGTCGGTGACCTCCGTCGCGAGCTTGTCGTGGAGCGCGCGGCCCATCCGCCCGACGAGAAAGTCGTCGGCGCCGCAGATGAAGGTGAACGGTTTTTCCGAGGCGGACATGGTGGGCGGGGCGCGAAAAAAGGAAACGCCTACGATCCCGCCGCCGGCCCGGAGCGCAAGCGCAAGGGCGCCGCCCCGCCTCGCCGTCTCACCACCAGAACCAGGGCCGGCGCGGATCGACCACGTGATTCACCATCTCGCCGAAGGGTCGCCTCGCCACATGCCCGTCGAGAAACACGATGTTACCCCCGCTCGGCCGCTCGCCGTCCAGATGGTTCGCCCGATGCGGCGTCGGCGCAACGCCGCGCACCCGCGAAAAATTCAGGTAGCCGGACGAGATCGTCGCGTCCACCGCCAGCTCTTTCTCCGGCGCCGGCGCGTCGCGCAACTCGCCCGTCATCGAGACATACGGCGAGGGCGCGAGCGAGTGGTTGAGCTCGGTCGGATTGATGCTCGGCGTGCCCGGCAGCAGCAACACATAGCCGACCACGCGAAATCCGCCCGGCGGGAACCCCGCCCAGAGCAGCTCCCGATCGGCGGCTTCCCCCGCCGGACAGTAAAGAACCCCCTTAGCCTCCTCCGGCCGGCCCAGCAGCCGGACCACCGAATCCTTCAAATCCCAAGCCCAGATGCCGTCGCTGGTGTTGTCCGGAAACCGGCCCCAGTTCTCGTTCGCCGACCCGATCAACGCCGCGCCGATCTGCCGCAAGTTGCCCCGGCAACGCGCCTCCTTCGCCCGCGAACGCGCCACACCCGCTCCGGCCGCGACCAAGGCCGCCAAAATACCCGTCACCGCGAGCGCCGTGAGCAACTCGATCGAATTGAAGCCGCGCCGCAAAACCGAGGGGGTAAACATGGGGTGTCCGGTCGAAGCAAAATCGAGCTACCCGCATCGCTCCTCGGAAAACAAGCAAAAGAATGTCCTTAGCCCCGGCGAAGCCCGCCCCCGCCGCCCCGCCGCGCGCGTTTTTCGAGTTCCTTTCCCCCGCCTTCCGCGGCGACGCTCCCCGCCGCCGCATGTCCGCCCGACGCCTCGACCAACTCCTCGCCAACCTCGGCTACTGCTCCCGCCGCGAAGTCCGCGACTGGCTCAAGGCCGGCCGCGTCTCCGTCGCCGGCAAGGTCGCCGACGATCCCGGCGTCAAACCCGCCCCCGCCGCCGTGCGCGTCGACGGCGAACCGCTCGACCACCCCGACGGCCTCCTCCTCCTCCTCAACAAACCGCTCGGCCTCACCTGCTCGCACGAGGAACGCGAGGGTCCCCTCGTCTACGACCTCCTCCCCGCCCGCTGGCGCGCCCGCAACCCCGTCGTCACCTCCGTCGGCCGCCTCGACAAGGAAACCTCCGGCCTGATCCTCCTCACCGACCACACCGAGCTCGTCCACCGGCTCACCTCGCCCAAACACAAGGTCGCGAAAATCTACCGCGCCACCACCGACCGCGACCTCACGCCCGACCTCATCCCGCTCTTCGCCTCCGGCACCATCCAGCTCGACGGCGAAAAAGAGCCCTGCGCCCCCGCCGAACTCCGCCTCGTCGGCCCCCGCACCGCCGAGCTCACGCTCATCGAGGGCAAATACCACCAGGTGCGCCGCATGTTCGCCGCCTGCGGCGCCACCGTGCTCACCCTGCACCGCACCCACTTCGGCCCGCTCACCCTCGGCGAGCTCCGCGCCGGCCAATACCGCGAGCTCTCCGTCGCCGAACTCGGCCTCTGATCACGGCCGCGGATCGTCACCGATCTTGCTCACCGCGAACTCCCGCGGCGTCGTCCCCGTCCGCGCGCGAAACATCCGGTTGAAATACGAGGGCCGCGCGTAACCGCAGGCCCAGGCCACCTCCGCCACGCCCATCGTCGAGTCGCGCAACAAGCGCCGCGCCCGCTCGATCCGCCGGTCGTGCATCGCCTCGATCAGCCTCCGCCCCGTCCGCCGCCGATACACCCGCGACAAATGATCCGGCGAACAGCCGAGATTCGCCGCCAGCCACTCCACCGAGAAATCCAGCCGCGCGTAGTGCGTCCCCATCAGCTCCTCGCAACGCCGCAACAAGGGCGCCCCCACCGTCGGCGCCGGCGTCTCGCCGTCCAGGCTCGCCCGCAGCCTGCTCAAAAACGCCAGCATCAGCCCCTGCCTCAGCCGCCCGCCCGCCCGCGCCCCGCCCTCGCTCGCCGCCAGCTCCTCCGCGTAACGCACCAGCGTCTCCGTCGGCCCGAGAAACCGGTCCGCCGGCCCGCACTTCGGCCCGTCCTCCAGATAACCGAGATGCAGCGAAAACCCGTCCGGCTGCACCATGAAGATCACGTTGAGAAACCGTCCGCTCCAACGCTCCCCGTGCGGCAGCCCCGCCGGGATCAACGCCGCCTCGCCCGCCCGCAGCGCGAAGGCCTCCTCCGGCAGCTCGAAGCGCAAGAGACCCGACTCCTGAAAGAAAAACTCGGGGTCCCCGTGAAAGGGTTTGCCCGGCAACCTCCGCCTCAGCCCGCGCGCCGCCGGCACGCGCAGCCGCGCCTCGCCCCGCGCCGTCTCCTCGAGCCGCCGGTCCAGCACCGCCGCGTAAAGCGCCACCCGCTCCTCCCGCGAGGCCAGCAATTCACGAAGCCGGTTTTGGCTTAGAATAATCGGTTTTGGAGAAGCCTCGCCCATTGCCAGCGCAGCCTGCCCGCCCTGCGTTTTTCAGTCCAGCCCGCGTCTTTCTTTCGCCCGGCGCCGCCGCCGGTTACCTCCCCGGTTTTGTGTTCAATCCCTTGCCCTATCGTCCACCCATGAACAAAGCGCTCCTCGTCGCCCTGCTGGCCCTCGCCGCCCAATCCGCCTCATCGCCGACCTACGCCGCGCCCACCGGGCTCGATTCCGCCGGACAACTCGTCCCCGCCCCCGCGCTCGCCCGCGCCGACGCCACGTCCGGCGCCTTCGTCTACGCCCGCCTCGAGCACGGCGTGCAGATCCGCGTCGGCGACACGGTCAAAAACATCCTCTTCCACGGCCCCGACATCGTTCGCGTCAACGCCAACCTCGGCCGCGCCCACACCCCGCACCCGAGCCTCGTCGTCGTCCGCCCCGCCGGCGACGCCCGCCTCCGCGTCAAGGAGTTCGCCGACCGGCTCGAGGTCTCCAGCTCCGCCGTCCTCGTCCGCGTCGACAAGAAGACCGGCGCGCTCGCCTTCCTCCGCCCCGACGGCTCCGAGATCACCCGCGAGGCCCCCGCCCGCCCCGGCGACATCCGCGAGCTCACCATTTCCCAGGCGCCCACCTACGAGGTCCGCCAGACCTTCTCCCTCGCGCCCGACGAGTCCCTGTATGGCCTCGGCCAATACAACCAGCGCCACATGGACTACCGCGGCAAGGAGGTCCTGATGGTCCAGACCAACATCGGCATCGTCGTCCCCTTCCTCGTCTCCACCAAACGTTACGGCATCCTCTGGGACGCCGCCTCGAAGAGCACCTTCAAGGACGACGCCTCCGGCGCCACCTTCTGGTCCGAGAGCTCCCCCGCCGGCGTCGACTACTACCTGATCGCCGGCGAGACGATGGACGGCGTCATCGCCGGCTACCGTCGCCTCACCGGCCCCGCGCCCATGTTCCCCAAGGCCGCCTTCGGCCTCTTCATGAGCAAGGAACGCTACAAGACCCAGGACGAGCTCGTCGGCGTCGTGAAACGCTTCCGCCAGGACGGCTTCCCCCTCGATTACATCGTCCAGGACTGGCAATACTGGGGCGGCGGCACCTGGGGCGGCGAATGGGACGGCAAGTGGAGCGGCATGGTCTGGAACCCGGAACGTTTCCCCGATCCCGCCGCCGCCATCCGCGAGATCCACGACAACCACGCGAAGGTGATGATCTCCATCTGGCCCTCCGTCGGCAACGACACCGACCTCGCCCGCGAGCTCGACGCCAAGGGTCTCCGCTACCCGCCGATCCACTGGATCTCCAAGAAAGCCCGCATCTACGACGCCTTCAGCCCCGAGGCTCGCGCGATCTATTTCAAACACATCAAAAAGGGTCTCCTCGACGTCGGCATCGACGCCCTCTGGATGGACGGCACCGAGGTCGAGGTCGGCACCGCCTGCCACGATCCGATCCGTGTCGAGGCCGACATCAAGAGCCTGGGGAACAACTTCCTCGGCGACTACACCCGCACCCTCAACGCCTACAGTCTCGCCACCACCCGGGGCACCTACGAGGGCCAGCGCGCCACGTCCGAAAAACGTGTCCTCACCCTCACCCGCTCCGCCTGGAACGGACAGCAACGCTACGCCGCCCTCGCCTGGTCCGGCGACACCACCGCGAGCTGGGAAACCCTTCGCAACCAGATCTCCGGCGGCGTCAACGTCGCCATGGCCGGCCAGCCCTACTGGACCCAGGACACCGGCGGCTTTTTCGTCCCCGGCCAATACCGCGACGGCGCCCGGTCCAAGCCCGAATACCGCGAGCTCTTCGCCCGCTGGAACCAGTTCGGCGTCTTCAACCCGATCTACCGCATCCACGGCGCCGACATCGAGCGCGAACCCTACCGCTTCCGCGAAAGCGACCCCGATTTCTACGCCTCGCTCCGCTCCGCCGCCGACCTCCGGTATCGGCTTCTTCCCTACATCTACGGCCTCGCCTGGCTGAGCACCGACCGCGGCTACACGATGATGCGCGGGCTCCCGATGGACTTCCCCGACGACTCCGCCGCCCGCAAGATCGACGACCAGTTCCTCTTCGGCCGCTCCTTCCTCGTCCACCCCGTCACCCGCGCCATCCACCGCGTCGGCACGCCGCCTCCGCCCGCCATCCCCGCCGAGTTCCTCCAGACCCCCGAGGGCGCCCCCGGCGTCGCGGTGGAATATTTCGAGGGCCGAAATTTCAACAAATCCGTCGGCAAGACCGTCGACCCCAAGGTCGACTACGCCTGGCCCGGCCCGCCGCTCGCCGAGCCGCCCGCCGGCCTCCGCTCGCTCGACAACTTCTCCGGCCGCTGGGCCGGCGTGATCGTCGCCTCCGAGGACGGCGAGCATGAGATCGGCGTCGAGGGCGACGACGGTTTCCGCCTCTGGCTCGACGGCCGCCTCGTCGCCGAGGACTGGCGCGACGCCGCCATGCGCTTCAAGGGCGTGAAACTCGACCTCAAGAAAGGCCAGCGCGTCGCCTTCAAGATCGACTATTACCAAGGCGCCCACGACCGCGGCCTCCGTCTCGGCTGGCGCACCCCGAGCCAGCTCGCACAAGGCGCGGGCAAGATCGACGACACGGTCGAGACCTACCTGCCCGCCGGCGCCGCGTGGTATGACTTCTGGACCAACACGCGCCACGAGGGCGGCGCCCGCGTGAAGACCGCCTGCCCGCTCGACCGATTCCCGCTCTTCGTTCGCGCCGGCTCCATCGTGCCCATGGGCCCCGTCCAGCAACACGTCTCCGAAAAGCCCGACGCCCCCTACGAGATCCGCGTCTACCCCGGCGCCGACGCCGTCTTCACGATCTACGAAGACGACGGCGAGACCTACGCCTACGAGATGGGCCAACGCGCCACCGTCGAGCTCCGCTGGAACGACCGGGCCCGCACGCTCTCCGTCGGCAAACGCCAGGGATCCTTCCCCGGCCTGGTCGCGCAGCGCGATCTCCGTGTCGTGCTCGCCGCCGACGCCTCCTCCGCCGCCGGCATCGCCGAGCCCGCGCCCTCCGTCGGCCGGACCGTCCGCTACACCGGCAAGGCCCTCACGGTGAAATTCTAACAAGCCGAAAAGCCCGCGCTCGCCTCGCGCATGATCGGGCGGGAGCCTCCCTGGCCCCGCCACGGCCCCCGCCCGACCATGCCCACCCCGTCCGTCCTCCCCGCGCTGCTCGCCAGCCTCGCCGCCCTCGTCCTCGCTCCCGCCGCCACCGCCTTGCCACGGCTCCTCAACGCCCCCGTCGACCTCGGCGCCGACTTCAGCGACCCGGCCAACCTCTACTTCCTCCCGGCCGACCTCGCCTCCTTCGACGTCGCCACCGGCAAGGGCTCGCTCGTCTGGAAACGCCACCGCCTCGGCGGCGGCCTGACCTTCAACCACCGCGCCGCCAGCTACGAAAGCGTCGGCCCCGACGAGTGGCCGAAGGACGTCTACGCCGCCAACCCCGCGCTCCCGTTCGAGCTCTCCTTCGTCGACGCCTCCACGGTCCGTATTCGTCTCCGCAGCACCGATCTGCCGCCCGTGCGCGCCGCCGCGCCCTCGCTCATGCTCGTCGGCGAACCGCGCGACGCCGGCGCCTGGCGCGGCGAGAAAACCGAGGGCGGCTGGCGCTACGTCAGCGACCGCGGCTCCGTCTTCATCGGCGAAAAACCCTGGCGCGTGGAGCTGCGCGATCCCGCCGGCCGCCTGCTCACCGCCACCGACCTGAACCGCAACGTCCCCGGCTTCGGCTTCGTCCGCCGCGCCGCCGACTCCTCGCGCAGCTTCTCCGCCGCCTTCTCGCTCTCGCCCGGCGAACACATCTACGGCGGCGGCGAGTCCTTCACCGCCTTCGACAAACGCGGCCAGCGCCTCGTCCTCTCCACCACCGACGCCATCGGCACCGAGGGCCCCGCGTCCTACAAGCCCGTGCCGTTCTTCCTCAGCAGCCGCGGCTACGGCCTGTTTCTCCACACCTCCTCGCCCGTCACCGCCGACTTCGGCGCGACCAACTCCTCGCGCAGCATCCTCACCGTCGGCGAGGACGCCCTCGATCTGTTCTTCTTCCTCGGCGAGCCCAAGGACATCATCGGCTCCTACACCGCCCTCACCGGTCGCTCGCCCCTGCCGCCGCTCTGGAGCTTCGGCCTCTGGATGAGCCGCATCACCTACAAGTCCGAGCAGGAGACCCGCGAGGTCGCCGCCAAGCTCCGCGAGCTCCGCATCCCAGCCGACGTCATCCACCTCGACACCGGCTGGTTCCAGAACGACTGGGAATGCGACTACCGCTTCTCCCCCGAGCGCTTCCAGGACCCCGCGAAGATGATCTCCGATCTCCGCGACCAGGGCTTCCGCGTATCCCTCTGGCAACTACCCTACTTCATCCCGCGCAACCCGCTCTTCCCCGATATCCTCTCCCGCGGCCTCGCCATCCGCGACGCCCAGGGCGGCCTGCCCACCGCGGACGCCATCCTCGATTTCTCCAACCCCGACGCGGTCGCCTGGTATCAGGAAAAACTCGCCGGCCTGCTCAAGCTCGGCGTCGGCGCCATCAAGACCGACTTCGCCGAGGCCGCTCCCTACAACGGCCTCTACGCCTCCGGCACCACCGGCTTCTTCGAGCACAACCTCTACCCGCTGCGCTATCAACAAGCCGCCTCCGAGATCACCCAAAAGATCACCGGCGACTCCGTCATCTGGGCCCGCGCCGGCTGGGCCGGCGCCCAGCGCTACCCCATCCACTGGGGCGGCGACTCCCAAAAAACCTTCGGCGCCATGGCCGGCTCCCTGCGCGGCGGCCTCTCGCTCGGCGTCAGCGGTTTCTCCTTCTGGAGCCACGACATCGGCGGCTTCTTCGCCAAGACCGACCTCGAGGTCTACCGAAAGTGGCTCCCCTTCGGCATGTTCACCTCGCACGCCCGCGTCCACGGCGAGCCGCCCAAGGAGCCCTGGCATTTTGACGACGCCTTCGTCGACGACTTCCGCCGCGACGTCGAGCTGCGCTACCGCCTGATGCCCTACCTCTACGCGCAGGCGAAGGATTGCTCCGAACGCGGCCTGCCCATGCTCCGCGCCGCCTTCATCGAATTCCCCGACGACCCCGGCGCCTGGCTCGTCGACGACGCCTACCTCTTCGGCTCCGACGTCTACGTCGCCCCGCTCTTCGAGGCCGGCGCCACCGCTCGCGACGTCTATCTCCCCGGGAAGAGCGCCTGGATCGATTACCAAAACGGCCGCGTCTACGCCCCCGGCTGGCAACGCATCGAGGCCGGCCCCGTGCCCGCCATCGTCCTCGTCCGCGACGGCGCCGCGCTGCCCCACGCCGCGCTCGCCCAGTCCACGAAGGACATCGATTGGGCGAAACTCGAATTGCGCGTCTTCGCCACCCCCGCCGCCAAGACCGCCACCGCCCTCATCTACCTCCCAGGCGACCCGCGCCCGACCGCCCTCGCGCTCACCCGCGCCGCCGACGGCCGCTTCGGCCTCGCCGATAACCCGCTGCACGGCCGTGTCGAGTGGACCGTGAAAACCGCGTCTATCGACTCCGCTCGATAAGAAACACGCCTCGCTCCCGCGGCGCGCCACGCATCGTTTCCGACGATACGCACGCGCCGTCCCCTCCTCGGCCGCCTAACTTACGCTCGGCCTCCAAGCCCTCGCCGACCGCCGCACCGCGCCGGGCATTCCCGTCCACGCTTACGGGCATCCTTTGCCCGCCTTGATCGCCGAGCGCCTGGCCTTGGCACCCGGCTCTCGCCCTGATTTCGCCTACGCTGCGAAATGGCGGCTTCGCGCCGACGGCGTCCCCCCGCCGTCATCGCCCTCGCCACCGCCCCGCTTCGCTGAAACCCTCCCGCGCTCCGCATACTCTCGCCCCGCCCGTCGCGCCCATGAGCACCCCTTCCATCCTGATCATCGAGGACGAACCGGCCATCGCCGACACCCTGCTCTACGCCCTCGCGACCGAAGGGTTTTCCCCGCGCTGGTGCGCCACCGCCGCCGAGGGCGTCGCCGCGCTTCAGGCCCAGCCCTTCGCCCTGCTCATCCTCGATGTCGGCCTGCCCGACGCGAACGGCTTCGAGCTCTGCAAAAAGCTCCGCGCCTCCGGCCACGAGCTGCCGATCGTCTTCCTCACCTCGCGCGCCTCCGAGATCGACCGCATCGTCGGCCTCGAGATCGGCGGCGACGACTACCTCGTCAAACCCTTCAGCCCCCGCGAACTCACCGCCCGGGTAAAAGTCATCCTCCGCCGCGTCGCGCCCCCCGCGTCGCCCTTCGCCACGCCCGCCTCGCCGTCGGTCAACACGACGCTCAAACCCGCCACGCCCGCCTCCTCGGGCGCGCCCTTCGTCCACGACGAACTCCGCTGCCGCATCGCCTACCGCGGCCAGGCCCTCGACCTCACCCGCATCGAGTATCGCCTGCTCAAAACCTTCCTCGGCCAACCCGGCCGCGTCTTCACCCGCGACCAGCTCCTCTCCTCCGCCTGGGACGAACCCGAGGCCAGCCTCGATCGCACCGTCGACGCCCACGTCAAGACCCTCCGCGCCAAGCTCCGCGCCGTCGCGCCCGACGACACCGATCCCATCGTCACCCACCGCGGTCTCGGCTACTCCCTGCGCGAGTAAGTCCACCTCCGTCCTCCTTCCAGCCCCACGGCCCGCTCCGTCCCCCCCCTGTCGTCCGTAGCTCCGTCGCTCTGTCGTTCTGTCGCCCCGTCGCTCTGCGCCATGACCATCCGCACCCGCATCTTCCTCGTCTACCTTCTGCTGATCGGCGGCGGCTACCTCTACCTTTTCACCTCGATCCTCGGCGCCATCCGCCCGCGTTACCTGGAGTCGATGGAGGCCACGCTCATCGACACCGCCGCCTCCCTCGCCGCCGTCACCGAGACCCACCTGCGCGAAGATAACACCATCGACGTCGCGCCGCTCCGCCACGCCTTCGACGCCGCCGTCGCCCGCCCGCTCGACGCCCAGATCTACACCTTCCACAAAACCGCCGTCGACCTCCGCATCTACGTCACCGACGCCAAGGGCATCGTCGTTTACGACTCCGACCGTGGCCGTCACGAGGGCCACGACTATTCCAGCTGGCGCGACGTCAAACTCACCCTCGCCGGCGAAT
>JACCDX010074887.1_pt1 | contig 27607 bp, 25 predicted proteins | sample 7449681 | NCBI WGS metagenome assembly JACCDX01 (sample SAMN15323450, study PRJNA562643) | freshwater metagenome | isolation source: river surface water | place: USA:Blue River Watershed | collected 2017-08-18
GTCACAGGCTTGAGCACCGATATCCGAAGAACCCTCGATGCACAAGCCGGTGGCGACGCAGCAACCACTCAACTGACCCCAATCAACCACTCTACCACAACCAGCGCTTGCCAATTCGATCCAGGCTTGACGCCAAGTCTGGAGCGGGAGACGGGAATCGAACCCGCGTCATTAGCTTGGAAGGCTAAGGTTCTACCATTGAACTACTCCCGCCTGGCAAGGCCTGCGCCCACGGAGAACCGAGGGTGCCGGCTGCACGGCTTCGGGATTCGCTTGGTGGAGGAGGCTGGATTCGAACCAGCGTAGGCGTAAGCCAACAGATTTACAGTCTGCCCCCTTTAGCCACTCGGGCACCCCTCCGCAGCGAACTACGCAGTATAGCAGGAATTTCAAGCGCCCAGTTGGGGTGGCCGGGGCCTACCACTGGACCGGCGGGCGGCTGGGGTCATGGGCCTGCAAGAAGGCCTGTGCTTGGGAAAAGTGGCCGCACCCTATGAAAGGCACGGGGGGCCGACGGGCCGCCAAGGGGGAGGGGTGGTTGCAGGCCAACACCAGCCGCGGAGCCGGCGCAGGCCCGGCCGTCGGATGCCCCGAGCCCGCCAGCAGAGGGGCCTTGGCCTGGGCATGGGCACCCCACAACAGGGCCACCAGGGGCTGGTGACGTTGCGCCACGGCCTGTACCAGGGCCTCGGTCAGCGTGTCCCAGCCCAGCCGGGCGTGCGAGCCAGCCTGGCCGTCTTCGACGGTGAGGCTGGTGTTGAGCAGGAGCACGCCCTGGTGGGCCCAGTGGCTGAGGTCGCCACTCGCAGCCTGCGGCGACACCGCGCCCAGATCGCGTTGCAGTTCTTGCAGGATGTTGCGCAGGCTGGGCGGCAGACGGCTGTGGGCGGGAACGGAAAAGGCCAGGCCCTGCGCCTGCCCCGGCCCGTGGTACGGATCTTGTCCGAGGATGAGGACGCGCACGGCATGCAGCGGCGTGAGCGCCAGCGCATGCAACACCTGGGCCGGGTAGACCACGGCGCCGCGCGCCTGGCGCTGCTCCACCGCAGCGATCAGGGCCTGGCCGGCGGGGGTTTGCATCCAGGTGTGCACCAAGGGCGCCCAGTCGCCCAGTGAGCCCCCCGCGCCGCCCGGCTCGGCCGCGCACACCTGTGCCAGGTGCTGGCCCAGGGGGAGCTGCAGGGCGTTGGGCAAGCCTGCACGGCTGGAGCTGGGCATAGGCCTGGGCGAAGGAACGCTCACATCAAGCCCGGGCAAGGGCCATCAGGCAAAGAGTTCCGCCAGCGCAGCGCCCGGATCCGGCGCACGCATGAAGGCTTCGCCCACCAAGAAGGTGTGGATGCCCGCCGAGCGCATCCGCTGCACATCGTTGGGCCCCAGGATGCCGCTTTCGGTGACCAGCAGCCGGTCGGCCGGCACCCGCTGCTGCAGGTCCAGGGTCGTCTGCAGGGACACCTCGAAGGTGCGCAGGTTGCGGTTGTTCACCCCCACCAGGGGCGTGTTCAATCGCAGCGCTCGGTCCAGTTCGTCCGCGTCATGCACTTCCACCAACACGTCCATGCCCAAGGCGTGGGCACAGGCCTCAAGGTCGCGCATCTGTGCATCGTCCAGGCAAGCCGCAATGAGCAGGATGCAGTCGGCACCGATGGCCCGAGCCTCGTGCACCTGGTACTCGTCCACCATGAAGTCCTTGCGCAGCACCGGCAGCGCACAGGCTTGCCGGGCCTGCTCAAGGTAGTCTGCATGGCCCTGGAAAAAGCGCTCATCGGTGAGCACGCTCAGGCAGGCCGCACCATGCAGGGCGTAGCTGTGGGCGATCTCGGCGGGTACGAAATGCTCGCGGATCACACCCTTGCTGGGGCTGGCCTTCTTGATCTCGGCGATGACGGCACTACGGCCCACCGATGCGCGCGACAAGAGGGCTGCCGCAAAGCCGCGGACGTCGCGGCGCGCCTGGGCGGCCTCACGCCATGACGCCAAGCTGCGCCGCTGGCGCGCAGCGGCCAACTCCTCGTGCTTGACGCTGACGATCTTGTTCAGGATGTCGGACATGGTGGGGCCTCAGCCGGCAAAGGCCTGGGTGGCGGCCACAAACTGCTGCAAACGCGCTTGGGCCGCACCGCTGGCCACGGCCTGGCGCGCCAGGCCAATGCCATCGGCCATGCTGGCACTGCAGCCCGCGGCATACAGCGCTGCGCCAGCGTTGAGCAGCACGATGTCGCGTACGGGCCCCTCTTCGTTGGCCAAGGCGCGTTGGATACAGGCCACCGACTCTTCCCGGTTGGACACACGCAGGGCCCGAGCGTCGTACACCGGCATGCCGAAGTCACTGGGATGCACGGTGTACTCGTGGATCTGGCCGTTCTTGAGCTCCCCGACCATGGACTCGCCAGAAATCGACAACTCGTCCATGCCGTTCATCCCGTAGACCACGAGTGCATGCTCGGCGCCCAGGCGCTGCAGCACCCGAACCTGGATGCCCACGAGGTCAGGGTGAAAGACGCCCATCAGCGTGTGGGGAGCAGAGGCCGGGTTCGTCAGCGGCCCCAGGATGTTGAAGATGGTGCGCACGCCCAGCTCCTTGCGCACGGGTGCTGCGTGCTTCATGGCGGCGTGGTGGTGGGGTGCGAACATGAAGCCTATGCCCGTGCGCTCCAAGCACTGGGCCACCTGCTGCGGGTTCAGGTCGATGCGCGCACCCAGGGCTTCCATGACGTCGGCACTGCCGGACGTCGAGCTGACGCTGCGCCCACCGTGCTTGGCCACACGCGCGCCGGCAGCCGCTGCCACGAAGGTGGAGGCGGTGGAGATGTTGAAGGTGTGTGAGCTGTCGCCACCCGTTCCCACAATGTCCACCAGATGGCGCCGGTCCTCAATGGTGACGGGCGTGGCCAGCTCGCGCATCACCTGGGCCGCCGCCGCAATCTCGCCGATCGTCTCCTTTTTCACCCGCAGGCCGATGGCAATGGCCGCAATCATCGTGGGCGACATCTCCCCGCCCATGATGCGGCGCATCAACGTGAGCATCTCGTCATGGAAGATTTCCCGGTGCTCGATGATGCGCACAAGGGCTTCGGTGTTGCTGATGGTCATGATGTTCTCGATGGGGGTGGTGTGGTGTAGGGTGGCAGCGCTCAACTCAGCACGGCGCGCAGGATGTGTAGGGCTTGCTCCACCTGTGGGGGCCGAATGTCCAGGTGGGTGACCAGCCGAAGGCGGGCCGAGCCGGTGCACAGGAGGCCATGGTCGGCCAGTGCTGCAGCCACACCCTGAGGGTGGCGCGCCAGCACCTCGGGCGAGAGGTCCAGGAAGACGATGTTGGTCTGCGGCGCTTGCACCGAAACACCCGCAAGGCCCATGAGGCCAGCAGCCAAGCGGCTGGCATGGTCATGGTCTGTGGCCAAGCGCTGCACGTGGTGGTCCAGGGCATGCAGTGCCGCAGCGGCGAGGATGCCCGCCTGGCGCAAACCACCGCCGCTCATCTTGCGCCAGCGGTGGGCCCGCTCAATAAAGCTGCGGCTGCCGCACAGGGCGGAGCCGACGGGCGCGCCCAGGCCTTTGCTGAAGCACACCGACACGCTGTCAAAGCCCCTGGTCAGTTCACGCACGGAGCAGCGGCTGGCCACCGCAGCATTGAACAGGCGCGCACCGTCGAGGTGGGTCGCGAGCCCCCGTGCATGGGAGCGGGCCGTCACATCGGCCACGTAGCCGGCGTCCAAGACCTGTCCGCCCCATGTGTTTTCCAGACACAGCAGGCGGGAACGCGCAAAGTGGGCGTCGTCGGGCTTGATGGCCGCCTCGATGTCGCGCCATTCGAGGCGACCATCGGGCCCTTGGGGCAGGGGCTGGGGTTGAATGCTGCCCAGAACAGCAGCGCCCCCGCCTTCCCATCGGTAGGTGTGCGCCATCTGCCCCACGATGTATTCGTCGCCGCGGCCGCAGTGCGCCATCAGGGCGCAGAGGTTGCTTTGGGTGCCGCTGGGCATGAACAAGGCGGCTTCGAAGCCCAAGTCGCCCGCGATGCGCTCTTGCAACCGACGCACCGTAGGGTCATCCCCAAAGACGTCGTCGCCCACTTCGGCACTCATCATCGCCTCGCGCATGGCCTGTGTGGGGCGGGTGACCGTATCGCTGCGCAGGTCGATCACAGGGGGTTGGTGATGGACAGCGTTCATGCTCACACCCGGGTCGCTTCAGCCAGAGGCTTTGCACCCATGCTCAGGAAGTTGCGCAACATGGCATGGCCGTGCTCGCTCAGGATGGACTCCGGATGGAACTGCACGCCCTCCATGGGCGCAGAACCACCCGCCAAATCCCGGTGACGCACCGCCATGACCAGGCCGTCTTCGCTGCGCGCGCTGACCACCAGTTCCGCCGGCATAGACGCCTCTTCGATGACTAGGGAGTGATAGCGAATCACGGTGATGTCACGCGGAAGGTGAGCAAACAGGCCCTTGCGGTCGGTTTGGATCACGCTGGTCTTGCCATGCTTGGGTTCGGGTGCTCGCACGATCCGCCCACCCAGGGCAGCCCCAATGCTTTGGTGTCCCAAGCACACCCCCAGAATGGGCAGGCGGCCCATGAAGTGGCGGATGGCCTCGACACAGATGCCAGCCTCGGCGGGCGAACACGGCCCCGGTGAGAACACCAGGTGGGTCGGCGCCAAGACCTCAATGTCGCCAAGCGTGACCTCGTCGTTGCGAACCACCTGCACCGGCGCGCCCAGCTCACCCAGGTATTGCACCAGGTTGAAGGTGAAGCTGTCGTAGTTGTCGATCATCAACAACATCAGAAGCCCTCCTCCACCAGCTCTGCCGCACGCAGCACCGCACGCGCCTTCGCTTCGATTTCCTTCCACTCCATCTCGGGCACCGAATCGGCGACCACCCCGGCGCCTGCCTGCACATACAGCGTGTTGTCCTTGACCACACCCGTGCGGATGGCGATGGCCACATCCATGTCGCCGGCATAGCTGAGGTAGCCGCAAGCACCTCCGTAGATCCCTCGCTCGCTGCGCTCAAGTTCGTCGATGATTTCCATGGCGCGAATCTTGGGTGCGCCGCTGAGCGTGCCGGCGGGGAAGCTGGCCTTGAGCACGTCCAGTGCGCTCAAGCCGGGCTTGAGCTGGCCCTGCACATTGCTCACGATGTGCATCACATGCGAGTAGCGCTCGATGCCGAAGGCTTCGGTCACCTTGACCGATCCCGTCTGGGCCATGCGGCCCAGGTCGTTTCGGGCCAAGTCGATCAACATCACATGCTCGGCACGCTCCTTGGGATCGGCCAGCAGCTCGGCTTCGTGGGCTTGGTCCTGCTCAGGCGTCGATCCGCGCGGGCGGGTACCGGCGATGGGGCGAATGGTCACCACCGTGGAGGCGTCCTGAGCCTGCCGCTCCTGTCGCACCAGGATCTCGGGTGAAGAGCCCACGATCTGGAAGTCCCCCATGTCGTAGTAATACATGTAGGGGCTGGGATTGAGCGAGCGCAGGGCGCGGTACAGGCTCAAGGGGCTTTCCGTGTAGCGCTTGCGCAGGCGGTGGCCCAAGACCACCTGCATGCAGTCGCCCGCGGCGATGTACTCCTTGGCCCGCAAGACGAGGGTCTCGAACTCGGCCTGGCTGAGCTCACGCTCCACCGGGTAGCTGGGGCCTTTGCGCACCTGCGGTGCCGCCACGCTGTAGCGCAACTTGTCGATGAGCTCGCCCAGGCGTTTTTGCGCGCTGAAATAGGCCTCAGGGCGCGCCGGGTCGGCATAGACGATGAGGTACAGGCGGCCGGACAGGTTGTCGATCACCGCCAGCTCTTCGGTTTGCAGCAACAGGATGTCGGGCGTGCCGATGCCGCCCTCCTTGCGCGTGGTGGCCAGCTTCTTCTCAATGCTGCGGATGGTCTCGTAGCCGAAATAGCCGGCCAGCCCGCCGCAAAACCGGGGCATGCCAGGGCGCAGGGCCACGCGGAAGCGCTGCTGGTACTGAGCGATGAAGTCCAGCGGGTTGGCCTCGTGGCGCTCGACCACTTGACCCTGGGTGACCACTTCCACCACACCGCGATGGGCCCTCAGGAGGGTTCGGGCTGGCAGTCCGATGAACGAATAGCGGCCAAAGCGCTCGCCGCCGACCACGCTTTCCAGCAGAAAGCCATGCTTGGCGCCCCCCACCAGCTTGAGGTACAGCGACAGCGGCGTCTCGAGGTCGGCAAAGGCCTCGGCAATCAGCGGTATGCGGTTGAAGCCTTGAGCAGCCAGGCTCTTGAATTCGAGTTCGGTCATCATGGCGAAGACCTCATGTGCGCGAGTTCGTCGATGCGGTCCAGGTAGGCCGCCGCCGGCACATCGCGGATAGGCCGGCCGTGGTTGTAGCCGTAGCTGACCAAGACCACCGGACAACCGGCGGCGTGGCCCGCCTGGGCGTCGTTGAGGGAGTCTCCCACCACCAAGGTGTGCTCACAGGCCTGGCCCAGCGCACGGCAGGTCTCGATCAGCGGCAAGGGGTCGGGCTTCTTGCGTTCGAAGGCGTCCCCTCCGAACACCTGGTCAAACGCGCCCAGCAATCCCTTGGCCTGCAACAGCGCCCGCGCATGGCGTCCGGGCTTGTTGGTCACACAAGCCAGGGGCAGGCCCATGGAGCGCAAGACCTGCACGCCCTCGGCCGCGCCGGGGAACAGCCGCGAGGCCTGGCCATTGAAGTGTCCGTAGTGGTGCTGGTAGCGCTGCATGGCCCGTCCGAAGGTCTCGGCGTCATCGGCGGCCAGGCCGACATGGGCCAAGGTCTGGTGGACCAGGTACTCCGAGCCTTTGCCCACGGTGTGCCCGACGAAGGTAGGGGAGATCGCATCCGGGGCGACGTCCAAGTCGGCCAACATGGCGCGAAGGGCCAACTCGAAATCCCCCAGGGTATCGACCAGGGTGCCGTCCAGGTCCAAGATGACGGCGCGTATGGGGTCCAGCAGTGCCATGATGCGGGTTGGGCAAAACCCTGATTGTCGCCAGTATTGGCTGTTCGGCTGAAACCCCGCTCTGGAGCACACCGTGAACAACTGCAACATCCTGTCGGTCAACGGACACGAGCCCGAGGTTGATGCTTCGGCCTGGGTGGCCGACAACGCCCGGGTGGTGGGCCATGTGACGCTGGGCGCTGATGTGAGCGTTTGGTTTGGCGCCGTGATCCGGGGCGACCAGACACAAGCCATCGAGGTGGGGCCGCGCACGAACATCCAGGACGGCGCGGTTCTGCACAGCGACCCGGGTCAGCCCCTGCGCATTGGCGCGGATGTGACCGTGGGCCACCAGGCCATGCTGCACGGCTGCACGGTGGGGGACGGCAGCCTGATCGGTATCGGGGCGACGGTGCTCAACGGGGCGGTGATCGGCCAAGGTTGCCTGGTGGGCGCCGGTGCCCTGGTGACCGAGGGCAAGGTGTTTCCCGATCACAGCCTGATCATCGGCAGCCCAGCCAAGGTGGCGCGCAACCTGACGCCCGAGCAGGTGCAGGGCTTGCTGCGCAGCGCGCAGCTGTATGTGGCCCGCAGCCGGGTTTACCGGGACACGCTCAGGCCAGTTGCGCCCGCATCGCCTGAATGACGGCCTTGTAATCCGGCTGCCCAAAGATGGCACTGCCGGCCACGAAGGTGTCGGCGCCCGCATCGGCCACACGGCGGATGTTGTCCACCTTGATGCCGCCGTCCACCTCCAACCGAATGTCGCGGCCGCTGGCCTCGATCAAGCGTCGTACCTTTTCGCACTTGCGCAGCGCGCTGTCGATGAAGGACTGGCCCCCGAAGCCGGGGTTGACGCTCATCAGCAGCACCAGGTCCACCTTGTCGAGCACCCACTCCAGGACATCCAGGGGCATGGCCGGGTTGAAGGTGAGCCCCGCCTGACAGCCTGCGGCCTTGATGAGCTGCAGCGTGCGGTCGACATGGGCGCTGGCATCGGGGTGAAAACTGATGAGGTCGGCGCCGGCCTTTGCGAAGGCCTGGGCCAAGGCGTCCACTGGTTGCACCATCAGGTGCACATCGATGGGCACCCGAGTGCCGTCGGCCTTGACCGCATGGGGCCGCAAGGCCTCACAGACCATGGGCCCAAAGGTGAGGTTGGGCACATAGTGGTTGTCCATCACATCGAAGTGGATCCAGTCGGCACCCGCGTCGATGACGCGGCGAACCTCGGTGCCGAGCTGGGCAAAGTCGGCCGACAGGATGGACGGGGCGATGCGGTAGGTGCGCGCGGTGCTCATCGTTTCATTCTAGGTCGGTGCCTAGAATCGGCTGCCATGAGCAAAGACGATGCGACGGGGCAGTTCAGCTGTTCGGTAAAGGTTCAACACCTGCCCGACCAATCCGACCCGCAACAGGGCGTGCACGCCTATGCCTACACCGTGACCATCGTCAACACCGGTGAGGTCACGGGCCAGTTGGTGGCGCGGCGGTGGCTGATCACCAATGGCCACGGCCAGACCGAGGAGGTCCGGGGCTTGGCGGTGGTGGGGCATCAACCGGTGCTCAGGCCCGGCGAGCAGTTCGAATACACGAGCTGGGTGCGCTTGGAAACGCCGATGGGCACGATGCGGGGCACGTTCTACTGCATGACCGAACACGCCCATGCCTTTGAGACGGACGTTGGCGAGTTCATGCTGGCGCCGCCACAGGCCCTGCATTGAAGCCCGGGCCCAAGGCGGTGGGCCTGATCAGGCCTTGGGCGGGGGGTCTTCGGGGCCGTCTTTGGGCTGCCACTCGCCCCGCCGTCGACCCGAAAACATCGTCCACCACACGATGAACGCCAACAAGGCCAGCGCCCCCAGGGCTTCGAGCAGCAAGATCCACATGGGTGCAGGATACCCAAGCGCGCGCCGGCGTGTGGGCTGGACCCTCTGCAGCCTGGGCCTGTTGGCGGCTTTGCTGGGCTGCGGCTCCAACCCGCGGCCAGCGCAGCCTGCGGCGCAGACCGTGCCGTCTGGCACGCAGGCGCCCAGCACAGCGACAGGCCCCGCCGCTCCAGGGGCCATGGCGGGTGGCAGCCTTGAGGGCGAGCGTGCTGAGCGCCGAGGCGCGGTGTGGGTGCGGGTGAACTGGGATGAACTGCCGGGCTTTCAGCAGGACGCGGTGGGCGAGGTGCTGCCGGCGCTGCGCGCGTCTTGCCCACGAGCCGGCGCCGCTTGGCGCGTGGCCTGCGAGCAGGCGGCCCGGCTCGATGCCGACGACCACCACAGCGTGCGCTTGTGGATGGTGCAGCACCTGAGCCCCTGGCGCATCGAAGACCGAGGCGGGGGGCGTGAGGGATTGTTGACCGGCTACTACGAGCCCCACTTCGAGGCGCGGCGGCATGCGAACGCCGAGTTTGCGTATCCACTGCACCGACCGCCGGCTGATCTGGCTCAACGCCGGCCCTACTGGACGCGACAGCAGTTGGAGTCCGTGCGCGAGGCACGCGCCGCCCTCAAGGGGCGTGAGCTGGCGTACCTGCGCGACCCGATTGATGCGCTGGTGCTGCAGATCCAGGGGTCAGGCCGGCTGACCATCACCGAAGCGGATGGCCGCCGGCACACTGTGCGCCTGGCCTTTGCGGGCCACAACGACCACCCCTATGGCTCGGTCGGCCGCTGGCTGATCGAAACCGGGCAGCTCCCGGCGGCTCAAGCCGGCTGGCCCGGCATCAAGGCCTGGGTCCAGCGCAACCCCAAACGCCTGCAGGAGCTGCTGTGGAAGAACCCGAGGATGGTGTTCTTTCAGGAAGAGGCCCTCACGGACCCCAGGGTGGGGCCTCGCGGGGCCATGGGTGTTCCCTTGAGCCCCCAGCGCTCGATCGCGGTGGACCCCAGCAGCGTGCCCTACGGCACCGCGGTGTGGATCCACAGCCCTGGCCCCATCGGGGCCCCTGTGCTGCAACGCGCGGTGGTGGCGCAGGACACGGGCAGCGCCATCGTGGGCGCCGTGCGGGGCGACTACTTCTGGGGCTGGGGAGATGAGGCCGGCGAGTTGGCCGGCCGGCTCAAGGGCCGGCTGCAGATGTGGGCTTTGTGGCCGCAAGGCCAGCGCCCACCGCCGTGAACGCCCGTCTCAGTAGGTCTTGTAGGGCAGGAACTTGCCCGACAGCACCACGTTGACCCGATCACCCTTGGGATCCGGCTGGCGCTGAATGTCCATCGAGAAGTCAATGGCGCTCATGATGCCGTCGCCGAACTCTTCGTGGATGAGTTCCTTGATCGTGGTGCCATAGACACTGACGATTTCGTACCAACGGTAGATCAGCGGATCGGTGGGCACCGGCGTGGGCAGGGAGCCCTTGTAGGGCACCACCTGCAGCCACTTCTGCTCTTCGGCGGTCAGCCCAAAGACCTTGCCCACAGCCTTGGCCTGCTCGGGCGTGGCCGTCATCTGGCCCAGGCACAGCGCCGTGGTCCATTCCTTGGACTCGCCGACCTTCTTGGCCACGGTCTCCCATTTGATGCCTTTGGACACCTTGACGGTGATGATCTTCTCGGTGACGTCGTTGCGGTTCACGTGATGAGCTCCAGTGTTGAATGATGGGGGGATTCGAAAAGTCAGGCCACGCGTTGAAGCGGCGTGCCCGCGGGGGTGATGCCCAAGGGCCCTGGGGCGTCGTTGGCAGGCTTGGCTTCTTCAACGGCCAATCCGGCAGACCGGCGCGCCACGTCGGCCGGCCGCACTTCGGGCGGATGCGCCGGGGCGCGGCCCCGCGACAGGTCCTTGGACCGGCTCACCAGGAAGTCCACGAGGTGGTTGCGCAGCTCGTAAAAGCCCGGCTCGTGGTGCAGCGTGGCGCGTTGGCGTTCGCGCGGCAGCGTGTTGCGCACCACCTCGGCCACGCGGGCCACCGGGCCATTGCTCATCAGCAGGATCTTGTCGGCCAACAGGATGGCTTCGTCCACATCGTGGGTGATCATGAACACGGTTTGGCGCGTGGCCGAGCAGATCTTGAGCAGCTCGTCCTGGATCGTGCCGCGCGTGAGCGCATCCAGTGCGCCGAAAGGTTCGTCCAGCAGCAGCATCTTGGGCTCGATTGCAAAGGCACGTGCAATGCCCACGCGCTGCTTCATGCCTCCCGACAACTGCGATGGCTTCTTGTCGATCGCAGGGGACAGGCCCACCATGTCGACGTACTTTTCCACCTGCTGGTTGAGCTGTGCAGCCGACCACTGCGGCCAACGGCTCTTGACGGCAAAGGCCACGTTTTGCCGCACGGTGAGCCAGGGCATCAAGGCGTGGCTTTGGAACACCACCCCGCGCTCCAAGCTGGGCCCATAGACCTCACGGTTGTCCATGATCACGGTGCCCTGGCTGGCCTCTTCCAGGCCGGCCAGCACGTTCAGGATCGTGGTCTTGCCGCAACCGCTGTGGCCGATGATGCACACGAACTCGCCACGGGCGATGTCGAAGTTGACCTGATCGAAAACCGGCTCGCTGGAGCCCGGGTACGTCTTGCCCAAGCCCTGCACCTGCAGGTAGAGCTGATCGCGTTCAGTCGACATAGGTCACCGCCTTTTGGGCTTGGGCGAACAGCGCATCGAGCAGCATGCCCACCACGCCGATCACGAGGATGGCAAAGATCACATTGGTCAGGGCCAGGTTGTTCCATTCGTTCCAAACGAAGTAGCCCACGCCCGTTCCCCCCACCAGCATTTCAGCGGCCACGATCACCAGCCAGGCGATGCCCATGGAGATGCGCATGCCGGTGAGGATGGTGGGAGCCGCGGCCGGCAGGATCACCTGGAAGGCCTTGCGCAAGGGGCTGACCTCCAACGTCTTGGCCACGTTGAGCCAATCGCGCCGCACACCCGCCACCCCAAACGCCGTGTTGATCAGCATCGGCCACACCGAGCAGATGAAGATCACGAAGATGCCCGAGATGCCGGAGTCCTTGATGGTGTAGAGCGCCAGCGGCATCCAGGCCAAGGGTGAGATCGGCTTGAGCACTTGGATAAAGGGGTCCAGCGCTCGGTAAAGCAAGGGGCTCATCCCGATGACGAAGCCCAAGGGAATCGCCACCGCTGCCGCGATGGCGAAGCCCAAGCCCACCCGCGCCAGAGAGTGGGCCAGCTGGATGCCGATGCCCTTGTCGTTCGGGCCGTTGTCATAGAACGGATCGGCCAGGTTGGTGGCCACGGCCTTCCACAGTTGCGCGGGCGTGGGAAAGCCGTCGGCCTTTTTGGACTCACCAGCGGCCACCGCAGCCGGGTCCTTGCCCATGAGCTTGGCGTACTCGATCTGTTCGGGGGTCAGTTGGATCACCGCGGCCGTGTTGGGCACGGTGGCCCTGGGCGCCGTACCGGCGTGCCACAGCGCCAGGATGGTCAGCAGCATCAGCGCCGACAGCATCGCCGCGCGCAGGCGCAGGGAGCTCAAGAGTTTCATGGTGATGGTTCAGCTGGGGTGGTGTGGGCAGCCAAGCCCGTTCAGGCTGCCTTGGCGATGGCAAAGCTGCGCGCGTACTCGGCAGCCTTGTTGGGGTCGAACTCCTTGCCCATCACCCGGAACTTGCGGTAGCCCGCTGAGGCCGGTGTCACCGGTTGGCCCAAGTCCTTCATATGGCGGGCCGCATCGGTCATCAGGAACACCCGCTCGGCGATCTGCTTGTAGTTCACATCGCCCTTGAGGTAGCCCCAGCGCTGCATTTGGGTCAGCATCCACACGGCCATGGAGTGCCACGGCACCGGGTCGAAATCGGCGCGGTCGGCGACCTTGCGAACACTGCCCAGGCCGTCGGCGAAGGTGCCCGTCAGCACCTGGTTGAGCACCGCCTCGGGCTGGTTGAGGTACTGGGCCGGTGCGATCACCTTGGCAATGAGCTCGCGGTTCTTGGGGTCGCGTGCCATGGCCGCTGCCGTCAACACCGAGCGGTACAGCGCAGCGAAGGTGGCCGGGTTTTGCTGGATGAATTCGGTGGGCACGCCAAAGGCGCAGCAGGGGTGGCCGTCCCAGATCTCCTTGGACAGGATGTGGATGAAGCCCACCTCGTCGAACACCGCCCGCTGGTTGAAAGGGTCGGGGCCCAGGAAACCATCGATGTTGCCCGCGCGCAGGTTGGCCACCATCTCGGGCGGCGGTGTGACGCGAATCTGCACGTCGGTGTCGGGGTTGAGGCCATGCTCGGCCAGGTAGTAGCGCAACAGGAAGTTGTGCATGCTGTAGTCGAAGGGCACCGCAAACTTGAAGCCCTTCCAATTACGCGGGTCGCGGTTGCCCTTGTGCTTGTTGGCCAGGGTGATGGCCTGGCCGTTGACGTTCTGCACGGTGGCCACATTCATCGGCGTCTGCGTAGAGCCCAGCCCCAGCGAAATCGCCAGCGGCATGGGCGACAAGAAATGCGACGCGTCGTATTCCTTGTTGAGCACCTTGTCCCGGATGAGGGCCCAACCCGCTGTCTTGTTGAGTTGCACGTTCAGGCCCTGCTGGCGGTAGAACCCCAAGGGGTCGGCCATGATCAGGGGCGAGGCGCAGGTGATGGCGATGAAGCCCACCTTGAGGTCCTTCTTTTCCAGCGGGCGGGCCTCCTGCGCCAGGGCCTGCATCGCGCCCAATGCACCCGCCGGCAGGGCCGCAGCCACCGCCGCGCGCAGCGTCCCCGCTCCGATGGCCTTGATCAGGCTGCGGCGGGTGGGCTCGTGCGGGAAGATGGCCTTGACCATCGAGGCCTCGATGAACTCCGCCGAGAAGCGCTCGAGGTCCTGGCTGGCCTTGCTGCTTGCGGGCTGCGAAGCCGATGGGGTGTGGTGCGCTGCAGCGAGCAGCGAACCGGTTGCGGCCGCCTCAGCCTGGTGCTGGGCCACCGTGTGATCCTTGCCGCACCCACAACGGGCCAACAGGGGCTGATCAGGGTCGAAGGGGCTGAAGTAGCGGCCATCGGTTTCGCGGCTCATGAGGGCTCCTGGCAGGGTTGGACTCGAAGACGGAGTTCAACAGTGCAAGAGCTGGGCCACCGCCCAAGCAAGCGTCCATGGGCCGGTTCAGCCCCGCTTTGGCCCCGGGATCCGGGTTATTCGCACCAGCTTGGTGCCGATGCTCCGGGACCGTGTGAACCAAGTTTGTCCACGACAAACGAGGATTGTCCAAACTGGTGCACGCATCGGCGTGCGCCCAAGCGGGGGGTTCAGCGCCGCGACAGGTGCCCCAGCGGGAGCGCACCGCCGGACTTCACCTCACCCAGCGAAAAGCTGGTCTGCAGGTCCTTCACGTGGGGCAGGTTGAGCAGCACCTCACGGGCCAAACGGGAAAAAGCCTCCAAATCAGGGCTGACCACTTGCAGTTCGAAGGTGCCGGTGCCGCTGATGTAGTGACAGGACACCACCTCGGGCAGGGCACAGATGGCATCCTCCAGGGGCCGCGTGATGTCGGCCGCATTGCGCTCGGCGGCCAGGCGCACGAAGGCCAGCACGCCCAATCCGATTCGGTGGCGGTCGATCTCGGCCCGATAGCCCAGGATGTAGCCCGCTTCTTCCAAGGCCCGCACCCGGCGCCAGCACGGCGCGGCCGACAGCCCCACCCGCGCCGCCAACTCGGCATTCGTGAGCCGGCCGTCGCGCTGAAGTTCATCCAGGATGGCCAGGTCAAACTTGTCTAGCATTGCAGGAAAACCCTTGAATTGGCAATTTCCTTTCCGAGAATACCCGCGAAGGGGCAGGAATCGCAAACACTTCTCAAGGGGCCCGTCCTAGACTCGCGAGAGTTTCAGGAGTACTGCCCATGAACGCCCCCCTGCCCGCCGATGTGCTGCGTGCCCTGCAGACGGTGACCCTGGACGACAAGTACACGCTGCCCGAAGGGCGGGCGTTCATGAGCGGGGTGCAGGCCTTGGTGAGGCTGCCCATGCTGCAGCGCCACCGGGACGCGCTGGCGGGCTTGAACACCGCAGGCTTTGTCAGCGGCTACCGCGGAAGCCCTTTGGGGGGCTACGACCAGGCCCTGTGGCAGGCGCAAAAGCACTTGGCCGCCCAAAGCGTGGTCTTCCAGCCCGGGGTGAATGAGGAGTTGGCAGCCACCGCCCTGTGGGGCACCCAGCAGCTCGACCTCTACCCCAAGGCCAAGAAGCACGACGGCGTGTTTGGCATCTGGTACGGCAAGGGGCCGGGGGTGGACCGCTGCGCCGATGTGTTCAAGCACGCCAACATGGCCGGCACCGCCCGCCACGGGGGCGTGATCGCGGTGGCCGGCGACGACCATGTGGCCAAGAGCAGCACCGCAGCCCACCAAAGCGACCACATCTTCAAGGCCTGCGGCCTGCCGGTGTTCTTCCCGTCCACGGTTCAGGACATTCTGGACATGGGCCTGCACGCCTTCGCCATGAGCCGCTTTGCCGGCGTGTGGACGGGCATGAAGACGATTCAAGAGGTGGTGGAGTCGGCCTCCAGCATCGACGTCAGCCCGCATCGGGTCCAGATCGTGCTGCCCGAGGACTTCCCGATGCCCCCGGGTGGTGTGCACATTCGCTGGCCGGACGCGGCCCTCGAGCAAGAGCAGCGGCTGTTCAGCCACAAGTGGTATGCAGCCCTGGCCTACGTGCGCGCCAACCGGCTCAACCACAACGTGGTCTCGACGGCGCAGGACACCTTCGGCCTGATTGCCAGCGGCAAGGCCTACAACGACCTGCGACAAGCCTTGCTGGACCTCGGGCTCGATGACGACACCTGCCGGCGCCTGGGCATCCGCGTGCACAAGGTCAATGTGGTGTGGCCTTTGGAGGCCAGCATCACGCGTGACTTCGCCCAGGGGCTGCAGGAGATTCTGGTGGTCGAGGAAAAGCGCCAGATCATCGAGTACCAACTCAAGGAAGAGCTCTACAACTGGCGGGCCGATGTGCGCCCCGACGTGCTGGGCAAGTTTGACGAACCCGAGGGCGACCACAGTGGCGGCGAATGGAGCCAGCCCAATCCCAGCAACAACTGGTTGCTTCGGGCCCATGCAGACCTGACGCCGGCCATCATCGCCAAAGCCGTGGCCAAGCGGCTGAAGAAGCGCGGGCTGGCCCCGGAAGGCAGCGAGATTGCCGAACGCATGAACCAACGCCTGCGGGTGATCGAGGCCAAGGAACGCGAGATGTCGGCCATCGAGCTCAAGAGCACCGGCGAACGCCAGCCTTGGTTTTGCAGCGGCTGCCCCCACAACACCAGCACCCGTGTGCCAGAAGGGTCGCGCGCACTGGCGGGCATCGGCTGCCACTTCATGTCCATCTGGATGGACCGCAGCACCTCGACCTTCAGCCAAATGGGCGGCGAGGGCGTGGCGTGGGTGGGGCAGGCGCCCTTCAGCACCGACGGTCATGTGTTCGCCAACCTGGGGGACGGCACCTACTTCCACAGCGGCCTGTTGGCCATACGCCAAAGCATTGCCGCCGGTGTGAACATCACCTACAAGCTGCTGTACAACGATGCGGTGGCCATGACCGGCGGTCAGCCGGTGGGCGAGCGTCGGGATGGCGAACATGGTCTGTCAGCCTCCGGGCACAGCGTGCTGCAGATCCAAAAGAGCCTGGTCAGCGAGGGCGTGCGGCGCCTGGTCATCGTGACCGACGAGCCGCAAAAGTACACCGGCATCAGCCTGGAGCCCGGGGTCACGGTGCACCACCGCGACGAACTCGACCGGATCCAGCGGCAATTTCGAGAGATTCAGGGCTGCACGGTGATCATCTATGACCAGACCTGCGCCACTGAGAAGCGCCGCCGCCGAAAGCGCGGCACGATGGTCGACCCGGCCAAGCGCGTGGTCATCAACGAGCTGGTGTGCGAGGGTTGCGGCGACTGCAGCGTGCAAAGCAACTGCCTGTCGGTGGAGCCGGTGGAAACCGAGTCCGGCCGCAAGCGCCGCATCAACCAGAACAGTTGCAACAAGGACAGCAGCTGCGTCAAAGGCTTCTGCCCGAGCTTCGTCACCGTCGAGGGCGGGCAGTTGCGCAAGCCCAAGAAGGAAGACCGCCGGATCGACCCCTTCGGCTTGGCGCCGCTGCCCGAGCCCACGGTGCCGGTGGCCGAGCGTGCATGGGGCATCGTGGTCGGTGGCGTGGGCGGCACCGGTGTGATCACCATCGGGCAACTCCTGGGCATGGCCGCCCACCTTGAGGGCTTGGGCGTGGTGACGCAAGACTCGGCAGGCCTGGCCCAAAAGGGCGGCGCCACGTGGAGCCATGTTCAGATCGCGCAACGCGCGCAGGACCTGCACACCAGCAAGGTCGACACGGCCAAGGCCGACCTCGTGATCGGCTGCGACAGCATCGTGGCGGCGCACAGGGCGACCTTGGCGGTGATGCATGAGGGCCGCACCTACGTGGCCTTGAACACCCACGGCACACCCACCGCGTCGTTTCTGAAGGACCCCAACTGGCAGTTCCCCGAAGACGGCTGCGAGGCGGCCCTGGCTCGGGCAGTGGGGCACTCGGCCATTGGCCTGTTGGACGCCGAAGAAGTGGCCACCCAACTGCTGGGCGACAGCCTCTACACCAACCCGCTGATGCTGGGCTATGCCTGGCAAAAGGGCCGCGTGCCGCTGTCGCGCCAGGCCTTGCTGCGGGCGATGGAGCTCAACGGCGTTCAGGTGGACAAGAACAAGGCCGCCTTCGAATGGGGGCGGCGCTGCGCGCACAACCTCGACGAGGTGCGCGCGCTCTACCAGGCGCGGCAGGTGATTCAGGTGCTGCGCCAGCCCTCGCTGGACGAGGTGGTTCGCCAGCGGGTGGCCTTCCTGCGCGAGTATCAGGACAGCACCTACGCCCAGGCCTACCAAGGATTCGTGGATCGGGTACAGGCCGCTGAAGCGCCCCTGGGCAGCACGCGCCTGACCCTGGCCGTGGCCCGAAACCTCTTCAAGCTGATGGCCTACAAGGACGAGTACGAGGTGGCCCGGCTGCACACCGACGCGCGCTTCACCGCCAAGATCGCCCAGATGTTCGAAGGGGACTACCGGCTGGTGCACCACCTGGCGCCCCCTGGCCTGTCCCGCACCAATGAGCGCGGCCAAGGCGTCAAGCGGGCCTTTGGTCCTTGGGTGCGCGGCGCCTTCGCGGTGTTGGCGCGGCTTAAGGGGCTGCGCGGGACCGCCCTCGATGTCTTCGGGCACACCCAGGAGCGCCGCACCGAGCGCGCCCTCATCCAGGAATACCGCAGCACCATCGAAGCGCTGCTGCCGGGCTTGAGCGCCGAGCGCATGTCCCTGGCCCTTGAGATTGCGCAACTCCCCCAGGACATTCGCGGTTTCGGGCATGTGAAGGCAGCCCACCTCGACCGCGTGCGGCCCCGGTGGAAGGCGCTCGTGGAGCGGTGGCACGCTGGCGGCGTTCAAGCCGGCTGAACGCGCGCCACAAGCCGGGAGAAGCCGGCGCCGGGCGGAGCCGTGCACACTTGCGGGCATGCGCTACACCCGCACCGCCGTTGCCCTGCACTGGCTTTTGGCCGCCGCCATCGTGGCCAGCTTTTGCGTGGGCCTGTACATGACCAGCCTGCCGTTTTCACCGCAGCGGCTCAAGCTGTACAACTGGCACAAGTGGGCGGGCGTGCTGATCCTGACCGCCTCGGCGCTGCGCCTGTTGTGGCGCCTGGCGCACAAGCCACCCCCAGACGTGCCCATGCCCCTGTGGCAGCAGCGAGCCGCCCATGTGGTGCACGTGCTGCTGTACCTGCTCTTCTTCTCGGTGCCCTTGGTGGGCTGGGCCTACAGTTCGGCTGCAGGCTTTCCCATCGTGTTGTTCGGTGTGCTGCCACTGCCGGACTTCGTGGCCAAAGACGCCGCACTGGCCGAGTTCCTCAAGCCCTGGCACGGCCGACTGGCCTGGATGTTGGCAGCCCTGGTGGCCTTGCATGTGCTGGGCGCGCTCAAACACCATTTTGTGAACCGCGATGGCGTGTTGCATCGCATGGCCTGGAGCCGTACACCATGAACCCTTTCAACCCGTTCGCAATCGGCGCGCGCCGCGCGGCCCTACTGCTGCCCGCCCTGTTGGTCATGGCCTGTTGGGCCACGCCGGGCCAGGCCCAGCAGCTCATTCCCGCCGGCAGCGAAATCGCCTTCACCAGTCGCCAAATGGGCGTGCCGGTGGACGGCCAGTTCCGCAAATGGAACGCCACCATTCAGTTTGATGTGAAAAAGCCCGAAGCGGGCAAGGTGGCCTTCACGATCGACATGGGCAGCGCCACCTTGGGCGCGGCCGACACCGATGCCGAGGTCGCCAAGGCCGACTGGTTCCACACGGCCCGGTTTCCACAAGCCCAGTTCCAAAGCAGCGCCATCAAGGCCGTGGGCAAGGGGCGCTATGAGGTCTCCGGAGCGCTGACCATCAAGGGCAACACCCAGGCGGTGACCGTACCGGTCACCCTGTCCCAAACGGGCAGCGGCGCAGGCCTGCGCACCACCGCCACCGGCAGCTTCACCATCAAGCGACTGGCCTTCAAGGTCGGCGAGGGCCCTTGGGGCGACACCTCAATGGTGGCCGATGAAGTGCAAGTGAAGTTCAAGCTCAACCTCAGCGGCATGGCGCCGCTTTAAGCCCACAAACCCGCGAACCGGCAGGGTCGCGCACGAATCCCCTGCCCTCCGACCTCTGACTTCAACCACCCTCACTCAAGGACGAAAGGAAACTCCATGAAGAAGACCCTCCTGCTGTGCGCCGGCCTCCTGGCTGCTGGCGCAGCCCAGGCCCAAGCCGCCGGCTACACCATCGACCCCACCCACACCTTCGTGACCTTCGAGGTCACCCACTTCGGCACCAGCACCAACCGGGGCCGCTTTGACAAGAAGAGCGGCTCCATCACCTTTGACCGTGCAGGGCGCTCGGGCAAGGTGGACATCAGCATTGAAACCGGCTCGGTCAACACCGGCACCGCTGCCTTCGACAAGCACCTGCAAAGCAAGGACTTCTTCGACAGCGAAGCCCATCCCACGGTTCGCTTCGTTGGCGAGCGCTTCAGCTTCGAGGGTGACAAGGTCAGCGAGGTCGCCGGTACCCTCACCCTGTTGGGCAAGACCCAGCCGGTCACCCTCAAGGCCGTGCGCTTCAACTGCTTTGACCACCCCCGCTTGAAGCGGGAGGTCTGCGGTGGTGACTTTGAAACCACCATCCAGCGCAGCCAGTGGGGCATGGGCTACGGCATCCCGGCCATTCCCGATGCGGTCAAGCTCGTGATCCAGGTCGAGGCCGTTCGGCAGTGAGCAGCCGGGGGGGCCAAGCCCCTTCCCGGTGCCCGGAATACGGGTAACCCCCCAGGACGGGTTGGGGGAGTCCTCGGCATCATTCGTCTAGGACATGTGCGTGCGGTGGCCTTGGTCGTCTGCGCGCGCAAAGTCTGACGCTTGTTTTCTCTTCCAACCCCCGCAGGAGAACCCTGATGACCGACAAGACTACGAAGACCCGCCAGCCGGCGGAGCGCCGCCGCTTCCTGGCCAAGGCTGCGACCGGCACCGTGGCCGCCGGCGCGCTGGCCGCGCCGATGGTGTCCAACGCCCAGACCGTCAGCTTGCGGTTCCAAAGCACCTGGCCGGCCAAGGACATCTTCCACGAGTACGCCAACGACTTCGCCAAGAAGATCAACGACATGGCCGGCAACCGGCTGCGCATTGAAGTGCTGCCCTCCGGCTCGGTTGTGCCCGCCTTCCAGTTGCTTGAAGGCGTGGCCAAGGGCACGCTGGACGGCGGCCATGGCGTGGTGGCCTACCACTACGGCAAGAACTCGGCGCTGGCCCTGTGGGGTTCGGGCCCGGGCTTCGGCATGGACCCCAACATGCTGCGGTGTTGGCACTACTGCGGCGGCGGCAAGGCCCGGCTGGACGAAATCTACAAGTCCCTGAACCTGGAGGTCGTGTCCTTCCTGTACGGCCCGATGCCCACCCAGCCCTTCGGCTGGTTCAAGAAGCCCATCGCCAAGGTGGACGACATCAAGGGCACCAAGTTCCGCACCGTGGGCCTGGCCGTGGACATGTACACCGACATGGGCGCTGCTGTGAACCCCCTGCCCGGTGGCGAAATCGTTCCCGCGCTGGACCGTGGCCTGATCGATGGCGCCGAGTTCAACAACGCCACCTCTGACCGCCTGTTGGGCTTCCCCGACGTGGTCAAGAACTGCATGCTGCAAAGCTTCCACCAGAGCACCGAGCAGTTCGAGATCCTGTTCAACAAGGGCAAGTACGACGGTCTGGCCCCCGAGCTGAAGTCGATCAACGACTACGCGGTGCAGGCCGCCAGCGCCGACATGTCCTGGAAGGCCATCCAGCGCAACTCGCAGGACTACATCGAGCTCAAGAAGCAAGGTGTGCGGTTCTACAAGACCCCGGACGCCGTGCTGCGCGCCCAGTTGGCTTCGTGGGACAAGATCATGGAAAAGAAGGGTGGCGAAAACGCCATGTTCAAGAAGATCCTGGACAGCCAGCGGGCCTTCGCTGAGCGTGCAGGCGCTTGGCAGAACGACTACCTGGTCGATTTCAAGATGGCCTGGAACCACTACTTCCGCCGTCGCGGCTGAACTCGCCACTCGGCTTCAGAAGGGCCACCGGCGTTGCCGGTGGCCTTTTTGCATAATGGGGCGCCTTTGCGCGTCTGTCCGCGTTGTACCGTGCGGGCCGATTCCCTTCAGCCCCGCGGTCTGACGATCCCTTGAAACCATGAAAAACCTCCTGTTGGCGGTGGACCGAATGTCCACCTGGCTCGGGCAATTCTTTGCCTGGACCATCGTCATCCTGACCTTCCTGATCACCTACGAGGTGTTCAGCCGTTATGTGCTCAACGCACCGCACGACTGGAACCTGAACGCGCAGATCATGCTGTACGGCACGCTGTTCATGATGGCCGGCGCCTACACGCTGAGCAAGAACGGCCACGTGCGCGGGGACGTGTTGTATGGCTTCTTCGAGCCCCGCACCCAGGCCACGATCGATTTGGTGCTCTACATCATCTTCTTCTTGCCCGGGGTGGTGGCCCTGACCTACGCCGGCTGGACCTATGCCAACGAGGCCCTGGCCATCCGCGAGAAGACCTTCTCGGCCACACCGCTGCCGCTGTATCCCTTCAAGTTCGTGATTCCGATTTCCGGTTTCATGCTGCTGCTGCAGGGCTTTGTGGAAATCGTGCGCTGCATCCAGTGCCTGCAAAACGGCGAATGGCCCTCGCGCGAACAGGATGTGGAAGAGGTTGACGTCGACAAGCTCAAGAAGATGGTGTCGGTCAAGGACGAGGACATCGCCGCTTTGGACCAGTATGTGGCACCCCAGGGTTCGACCACGGGAGCGCACAAGTGAAGATCAAAAGAGAACTGTGGTTTGGCCTGACCATCATGGGCCTGATCATCGCGGGCACCGCGGTGATGCTGCTGTCAGCCGACAAGATCACCAACGGGCACTTGGGCCTGATGATGCTGGCCCTGGTCGTGGTGGCCATCATGATGGGCTTCCCCACCGCCTTCACCCTCATGGGCATGGGCATGATCTTCACGTGGCTGGCCTACGAGGAGAACACGACCAAGACGCTGGACCTGATGGTGCAGTCGGCCTTCAAGGTGATGAGCAACGATGTGCTCATCTCCATCCCGCTGTTCGTCTTCATGGGCTACCTCGTGGAGCGCGCGAACCTGATTGAGAAGCTCTTCCGTTCGCTGCACCTGTCGTTGGCGCGCGTCCCCGGCTCGCTGGCCGTGGCCACGCTGTTCACCTGCGCGGTGTTCGCCACCGCAACCGGTATCGTGGGCGCGGTGGTCACACTCATGGGCTTGCTGGCCTTGCCACAAATGCTCAAGGGTGGCTATGACGTGCGTTTGTCCGCCGGCGCCATCACGGCCGGCGGTTGCCTGGGCATCCTGATTCCGCCTTCGGTGCTGCTGATCGTCTACGGCGCCACCGCTGGCGTGTCGGTGGTGCAGTTGTATGCCGGCGCGTTTTTCCCCGGCATCATGCTGGCGGGCCTGTACATCTTGTACGTGATTCTCGTGGCCAAGCTCAAGCCGGAGATGGCGCCGCCGCTGTCTGAGCAGGCGCGCTTCATTCCGCTGCCGGCCCTGACGCAGCAAATCTCCGATGCGGTGTCCAACCGTGCCCTGCCGGCGCTGCTGAAATCGCTCAAGGGTGCGCGCAATGTGAACGTGCCCACGGGCTACATCCTCAAAGAGTTGTTCATCACGCTCTTGCCGGCCATCGTGTTCGTATTGGTCGCCTTCATGTCTTGGCGCGTGGCCACGGCACCGCTGGAGCCCGAGGACATGCCCGCTGCCATGGAGTCCAGCGGTGGGATGATGAGCCTGGAGTCCCCTTCCGGTTCGAGCGGCGGCCTGGCTGAGCCGCCCGCATCCGGTGGTGTGCAGGAGCCCCCGGGTGCTGGTGGTTTGGCCGAGCCGCCGGCCGCGCGCAGCGGTTTGCAGGAGCCCCCCTCCAGTGGTGGTGGTCTGCAGGAGCCTCCGGGCGCCTCGGCGGGTGGCTTGCAGGAGCCCCCGGGCGCACGTGGCGGGGTGCAGGAGCCCCCCGGTGCCGGCGGCGGTGTGCAAGAACCGCCAGGGGCTGCTGTGGGCGTCAAAGAGCCGCCCGGTTCCGGCGGCGTACAAGAGCCCCCGGGTGCGGTGGCCGCACCCACATCGGGCGGCGCAGCGGGTGGGGTTGCCGCCTCCCCGGCCGCTGAGCCTGAGCGCCGCCCCGCCAGCACGGGCTTCTGGATAGGCTTGGGCATTGGTGTGGTGGCCTTGGTGGCCTTCTACGGCATCATGAGCTTCCAGCGCCTGGAGGTGTTCAAGATGCTGCTGTCGAGCTTCTTCCCGCTGGTGGTGCTGATCCTGGCGGTGTTGGGCTCGATCGTCTTCGGCTTGGCCACGCCCACCGAAGCGGCGGCTGTGGGGGCCTTCGGCGGCTTCGTGCTGGCGGCCGCCTACAAGCAGCTCACGCTGTCGGTGGTCAAGGAGTCGGTGTTTCTCACGGCCAAGACCAGCGCCATGGTGTGCTGGCTGTTCGTGGGCAGCGCGATCTTCTCGGCGGCCTTCGCCCTCCTGGGCGGCCAGGAACTGGTGGAGAAGTGGGTTCTGTCGATGAACCTGTCCAAGACCGAGTTCCTGATCCTCAGCCAGGTGATCATCTTCATCCTGGGATGGCCGCTGGAGTGGACCGAGATCATCGTGATCTTCATGCCGATCTTCATTCCGCTGCTCGACGACTTCGGCGTGGATCCGCTGTTCTTCGGCCTGCTGGTGGCGCTGAACCTGCAAACGGCCTTCTTGTCGCCGCCGGTGGCCATGGCCGCGTTCTACCTCAAGGGCGTGAGCCCACCGCATGTGACGCTCAACCAGATCTTTGCTGGCATGCTCCCCTTCATGGGCATTCAGGTCTTGGCCATCGTGCTGCTGTACATCTTCCCTGAGATCGGGATGTGGCTGCCGCAGGTGCTCTACCGGTGACGGTTGACAGCGCGACTGAGGTCCTTCGGCAGATGGACCTCGGCGCGCTGAGCGCGCGGGCTCACGTGGCGAGCCTGCTGGACGGTGTGCAGGCGCTGGAGCCCCAGGTGCAGGCCTGGGCGCACCTGGATGAGGCCACAGCCCTGGCACAGGCACAGGCCTGCGATGCGCGGCGCCAGGCCGGTGAACGCGCGCCCTTGATGGGCGTGGCCGTCGGCCTGAAGGACATCATCGACACCGCCGAGATGCCCACGGAAAACGGCACCGTGCTGCATGCTGGTCGGCGGCCGACGCAGGATGCAGCCCTGGTCACGCGGCTGAAGCAGGCCGGCGCGGTGATCATGGGCAAGACGGTGACCACCGAATTGGCCACCTACGCGCCCGGCAAGACACGCAACCCGCACCGCCTGACCCACACCCCGGGCGGCTCGTCCAGCGGCTCGGCCGCGGCCGTGGCCTGCGGCATGGTGCCTCTGGCCATTGGCTCACAGACCAACGGATCCACCATCCGGCCCGGCGCCTTTTGCGGTGTGGTCAGCTTCAAGCCCACGCGTGCCAGCATCGACCGCACCGGCGTGTTGGTGCAGTCGCCCAGCTTCGATACCGTGGGGCTGTTTGCACGTGAAGTCTCCGACGTGGCGCTGCTGTGGCGGGTGTTGTCAGACCCTGCGCCGCCCGCCCAAGGGCACACGGCCCACGATGGCGCTGCAACAACGGACCCTGCGGCCACCGCGCCGCGGCTGGTTTGGATGCCAGGTCCTTTGCGCGAGCGGCTGGAGCCGGGCTGCGAGGCCTTGCTGCTGAGCCGCGCCCGCGCGTGGGGTGCAGCAGAAAGCACGGCCGACCTTCCCTGTGGCATGCAGGCCTTGGTGGACCTGCACCGCTTGATCATGGAGGCGGAGATTGCGCGGCACTTTGCTCACGAATACGCAACCGGTGCCGCGCAGCTTTCCGCTTCGCTGAGGGGTCAGATTGAACGCGGCCGCGAGACCTCCGATGCCGAACTGATGGCGGCCCGCAGCGAACTGGCCTCGATGCAGTCGGCCGTGGACGCCTGGATGCAGGCCGAAGCGATCGATGCCTGGGTCACCGCCAGCGCGCCCGGCCCGGCCCCCCTGGGCTTGCAGGCCACGGGCGACCCCATCTTCTGCACCGCTGCGACCGCCCTGGACCTGCCGGCCTTGCAGATCCCCGGCCTGACCGCGCCCAATGGCTTGCCCCTGGGAATCCAGGTGATCGGCCGGCGGGGCTGCGATGCCCAGCTTTTGGCCATTGCATCGCGGTGGCTTCAACCCTGAAAGAGCACGTTTATGACCCTTGCACCGGCCCGCATGGCTGATCAGTCGTTGTTACAGAAGCGTGCGCGGGGGCGAGGGCCGCTGAGAAGTGGGGTGATGGCCGCCGCCCTGTGTTGTGCTTTTGGGAGCCTGGGGGTGTCCTCGGCGCAGGCCGCGGGGCCCGTGGGGGCAACAGCATCAGGCCCTGCATCAACCGCCTCCACCGAGGGTCGTCAATCGGCGGTGTGGCGCACCGCCGAGCAACAGCAAGCGGCCTTCCTGGGCACCCTGAAGTCTTTGGTGGAGATCGAATCCGGCAGCCGGGACTTGGAAGGCCTGCGCACCTTGGCAGATGAGGTGGCGGCGCGGCTTAAAGCCCTGGGGATGGACGTCAAAACCATTCCCACCAAGGCACCCGACTTCCACCCCATGCTCAAGGGCGCTGAGCTGGGCCCCATGGTGTACGGGCGCAAGTTGGGCAAAGGCTCCAAGAAGATCCTCCTGATTGCCCACATGGACACGGTGTACCCACGGGGAATGGGCGCCAAACAGCCCTTCCGCGTGGAGGGCGACAAGGCTTACGGACTGGGCATCGCCGACGACAAGGCCGGCGTGGCCCTCATCCTGCACACCGTCGACCTGTTGGCCCGCTTGGGCCACGATGACTTTGCAGAGTTGGGGGTGCTCATCAACGGCGATGAGGAGTTGGGCTCGCCGGGCTCCGGACCGATGCTCACCGAGCTGGGCAGTCAATACGATGCGGTGCTGTCCTTTGAAGGTGGGGGTGGCCGAACCGACATGGTGCGCCTGGCCACGAGCAGCATTGCCATTGCCGAACTCAAGGTGACGGGCCGCGCATCACACGCCGGTGGCAACCCGGAGGGTGGTCGCAACGCGATCTATGAGCTGGCGTACCAGATCATGAAGACGCGTCACTTTGGGGACAAAGAGAAGGACCTCAAGATCAACTGGACGGTGATCGAGGGCGGTGGGGTGCGCAACGTGATTCCAGCGCACGCATCTGCCATCGCCGACATCCGGTCACTGACCAATGCCGACCTGGACATCATGGAGCAGGCGCTGCGCGAAGCGATCAAGGACAAGCTGATCCCCGACACCCAAATCGAGTTGACCTTCTTTCGCAGCCGCCCCGCCTTCGTACCCAATGCAGCCTCGGTGGTGCTGGCCCGGCACGCGCAATCACTCTTCAGGGGGGTGGGGTTGCCACTGGACATCCGTGACCGCGCCTCTGGCGGCGGTACCGATGCGGCCTATGCCGCGCTGCGCGCCAAAGGCGGCGTGTTGGAGAGCTTCGGGCTGCGCGGCTTTGGGGCCCATGGTGATGGCACCGAATATGTCATGATCGATTCGATCATTCCCCGCCTGTACCTGGCCACCCGCATGGTGATGGACGTGGGCTCTGGCAAGGTCCGCTGGTAGCCCAACCAGGCCCCCCAAAAACCAAACCCCCTACACCGGAGGGTGAGGGGGTTGTGGGGGGGATATTAGCCTGACGATGTCCTACTTTCACACGGGAATCCGCACTATCATCGGCGCAGAGGCGTTTCACGGTCCTGTTCGGGATGGGAAGGAGTGGGACCACCTCGCTATGGTCATCAGGCTTAACCGGTTACTTGGCCACCTTGCAGCGCCCAAGCCAATTCAATAGAGCCAAATCAGATTATTTTGATCGCGCCACACAGGGCAGAACACGCTCTCACTTCAATCAGTGACGATCGCGAACTTCAAAGTTATAGGGTCAAGCCTCACGGGCAATTAGTACTGGTTAGCTCAACGCATTACTGCGCTTCCACACCCAGCCTATCAACGTCGTGGTCTACAACGACCCTTCAGGGGGCTCAAGGCCCCGGCAAGACTCATCTTGAGACGAGTTTCCCGCTTAGATGCTTTCAGCGGTTATCTCTTCCACACTTAGCTACTCGGCAATGCCACTGGCGTGACAACCGATACACCA
>JACCDX011873505.1_pt1 | contig 27574 bp, 20 predicted proteins | sample 7449681 | NCBI WGS metagenome assembly JACCDX01 (sample SAMN15323450, study PRJNA562643) | freshwater metagenome | isolation source: river surface water | place: USA:Blue River Watershed | collected 2017-08-18
CTGGCTACGCCGAGACGCAAACGTGGCGACTTATGAAAGTCGTCCATGCGGCGAGCGAACTCTTCCCTTACGTCAAAACCGGCGGTCTGGCCGACGCGGTGGCCTCGTTGGCGGGCGCGCTGGCCGGGCGGGGGCACGAGATCTCGGTTTTCCTCCCCGGCTACCGCGGCGTGGTGGAGCATCCGGACGCGGCCGAGGCGGAGACCTTGCTGCGGCCGAAGATCGAGATGGGCGACGTCTTCATGAGCGGCGAGATCCGGGCCTTTTCGCCGCGCGAGGGGCTGACGGTGTATTTGGTTTGTCGTGACGAGTTCTTCGACCGTCGCAACCCCTACGGCACGGGCGAGCGGGACTTCGAGGACAACCACCATCGCTTCATTTTCTTCTGCAAGGGCGTGGTCGAGACGATGCGTCTGCTGCGCATGAACGCGGACGCGGTGCATTGCCACGACTGGCAGACGGGCCTGCTGCCCCTGCTCCTGCGTCACGCGGAGCAGCGCCACGGCGACATCCTCGCGATGCGCACGGTGTTCACGATCCACAATCTGGCCTTCCAGGGCGTGTTTCCGATGCGGTCCTTCTACCGCACGAACCTGCCCGAGGAGCTAATGGGCATCGATGGCGTCGAGTTCTACGGGCAGATGAGCATGATGAAGGCCGGCATCCTCTTCTCGGATCGCGTGACGACGGTGAGCCCGACCTACGCGCAGGAGATCCAGACTCCGGAGTTCGGCTGCGGGCTCGAGGGCGTGGTGGCGGCGCGCGCGGACGATCTGCGCGGACTGCTCAACGGCGTCGACAAGACGATCTGGAACCCGGCCAAGGACGAGTTGCTGCCGTCGACCTACACGATCGACAAGCTGAAGGGCAAGTGGACCTGCCGCGAGGAGCTGCTGCGGCGGCATGGGTTCAACCCCGATTTCAGCGGGCCGGTCTTCGGCATGGTGTGCCGTCTCACGGCGCAGAAGGGCGTGGATCTGGTGCTGGCCAACCGCGAGTTTTTCAAGCGGGAGGACGCGCGTCTGATCGTGCTCGGGCGCGGCGAGCCGGAGTTGGAGAAGGGCTTGCGCGAGCTGGCCCAGGCGATGCCGAAGCGCGTCGCGCTTTGCACCAAGCTCGACGAGACGATGAGCCACCTCGTGACCGCGGGCAGCGACTTTTTCCTCATGCCTTCGCGCTTCGAACCCTGCGGCCTGAGCCAGATGTATTCCCAGATCTACGGCACGATCCCGATCGTGACGCGGGTGGGCGGGCTGGCCGACACGGTGGTCGATTTCGACGAGGATCCGAAGCACGGCACCGGTATCCAGGTTCCGGTGACGCCGGAAGGTTTGTTGTCCGGCCTGGAGCGGGCGCTGCGCCTGCATCGAAACGTGAAAAAGCTGGTCGAGATCCAGCTGCGCGGCATGCGTCGCGACTTCGGCTGGGGCGAGACCGTGCGCGCCTACGAGGCGCTCTACGCGGACGAGGAGTGAGCGGAGGCGGGGCGGTCCGTGCGGCCGGCGTCGTGTTTCGAGCGAACGTGGACGCGGCCGGGCGGGAGGGACAGGACCCCGTGTCGTCAGGACTGGGGCTTCCGCGAGGCGTCCTCGTGGTCGCTGAACTTGCTGGTCACGGTCTGCTCGAAGTCGCTGACCCAGAACCGTTTTCCGCGCACGGTCATGGTCGATTCGAGGGGGAGGGCGGGGAGGGCGCCGGCGGGCGGGGCGTAGACGAGGGTGGTGCGGGCCTCGGTGATGGTGAGGCTGCTGGCGGGCTTGAAGGGGCGGAAGTTGAACAACTCCACGCGCACGATCGCTCCGGTGGGCTGGTCGAGCGTCACGCGTGCGCGCATGTGGGCGGCGGCGGTGTCGGTCTCGGAGGCGGGTTTGAGGGCGAATTCGTAGGTGGAGGACTTGTCGTCCTGGGAAACGAGCGCGGCGCGGGCGCGGTCGAACTGGGAGGCGAGGTTGGAGGCGGAGTCGTAGCTCGGGCGCGTGTCGCGGTAGCGCTGTTGCTCGGCCTCGGTGGGCGCGGCGCCCTTCTCGGAGATCAGGGTCCAGCGGGCGGAGCCGCGCTGGCGGGGATCGAAGCGTTCGACGCGCTCCTTGCCGCCGCCGGAGGTGCTTTGGGTGAAGGCCCAGCCTTTGGGACCCTCGGCGCGGAAGTGATCGAGCGCGGTCGTCAGTTCGGTCGGAAGGGAGGCGAGGACGGGCCCGAAGTTTTCCGCGGCGGGATCGGATTTGGGCGCGCAGGCGGGGAGCGCGACGAGGAGCGCGAAGGCGGAGAGGAGGAGGGCGAGGCGGCGGCGGAGCATCGGGCGGGACGTGAAGCGGCGCATCTCACACGGTCGTTTGGGTGAAGGGCAGCAGAATCTCTACTCCGTCTATTCCGCCGGCTGCGGGACGGAGACGAGGCGCGAGACGTCGATGCCTTTGGCGCGGAGCTCGGCGAGGGCGCGGTCGTGGTCGGCCGGGGCGAGCTGGCGATCGCGGGCGAGGAGCCAGAGCAGACCGGCGTCCTCGGTGCCGACGGCGGCCCAGCGGTAACCCGGGTCGAGGGCGTAGATCTTGTAGGTGACCGAGAAGGGCCAGAGGAAGCGGACCTTCCAGGTGGCGTTGGTCTCGGTGTCGGTCACCCAGGCGACGCCTTCCCAAGTCTTCTCGGGGCCGTCGACGGAGCCTTCGCGGAAGGTGAAATTGTTGACCAGGCGCCCGTCGGGGCGACGCGCGTAGAAGTCGGACGAGGCGACTTTGCCGCGCTCGAGAAAGTAGGGCACGTGGCTGATCACGAACCAGCGTCCCAGGTAACGATCGAGGTCGACCCGGGCGACGGTGGTCGGGCGCGGCGCGGAGGCGCAGCCGGCGAGCGCGAGGGCGGAGACGAGGGCGATGAAGCAGCGGCGCATGCGGCAAAAGGCCCGCGCGGCGCGAAACTTCAAATCGGGCGCAATGTTCGTATTACGAACATTGGCCGGGGGGCCGGGTCAGGCCAGGCCGGCGAGGCGCGGGGCGGGGGCGCCTTTGCGCGGGGGAGGGAGGAGGTCGCCGACGGCGCGGCCGAGGGGGGCGCGGCCGATGGGGGAGGAGGGGGTGACAACGGTGATCTCGCGCGCGGGGTCGTCGGGCGCGGGGACGACGAGGCCGCCGCTGGTGGGGCCGAGGAGGAGGAGATCCTGGCGTTTGCCCTGGGCGAGGGTGACGAGGCTGCCGAGCTGGGCGCGATCGTGGCCGGAGGCGGGAAACTGGAGGGCGCGCCAGGCGGCGAGGGCGGCGGCGAGCTCGGTGGCGAGGCGGGCCTGGCCTTCGGCGAGGTAGGCGGCCTCCTGGGCGTGGGTGTCGTATTTGTTTTCGGCGCGGCTTTCCTCGCTGATCGACTCGTCGCGGGCGTCGAGCGCGGCGTGGGTCTGGCGGGCGAGTTCGGCCTCGAGGGCGGCGAGCACGGCGGCGCGGAGGGGCTCCTTTGACATAAGGGGCGGATTCTCCGTGGGAAGGGCCGGGGTGGGCAAGCCGCGCCTGGGCGCGGTCGTCAGGCGTCCGGCGTGGACTCGAAGAGGACGGTGCGAGGCGCGCCGGCGCCGTCGAGCGTCTCGATCTTGCGCACGCGCAGGTGGGCGGTTTGCGAGGCGAGGAGCGTGGCGAGGGCGGCGAAGTCGGAGTGCGTCTCGACGACCTCGCGGTTGAACTGGAGGTAGGTGACGCGGTAGGCGGCCTCGCCGTCGGCGAGGCGGCGGAGCGTGTCGGCGGCGGACGGATTCTTTTCGGCCGCGAGGGGAGCGGGGGGCGGGGCGGCCGAGGCGAAGAATTCAGAAACGGAAGCGGGAGCGGCGGCGCCGGATTTGCGCTTGGATCGGCGATCGGAGGGAAGGGCGGGCTTGGTAAACGGGTAGGGGCCGCGGAGCAGGCGCGTGATCTCGGTCTCCGCCGCGTGGATACGCAGGAAGAGCTCCTCGCGCTGGAGGAGGAGTTCGTTGACGCGGATCTGCCGGTCGAGCTGCACGCGGGAGGGCGGCGGGCGAGGCGGGCTTATTCGGCCGGGGCGTCGTCGTCGGAGTCGTCCGATGAGTCTTCGTCGCCCGCGGGCTCGGGGGCGGGCGAGGCGGGGCGGCCGGCGCCGCGTTTGGGGGCGGTGGCGGCGCCGCCGGCGGCGAGGCGTTGCACGGTTTCGGCCTTGGGGTCGAGACCGGCGACGGGGAGCGGCGGGGCGGGGAAGGGGAAGACGCCGGGTTCGCCGATGACGTCCTCGACCTGGGTCTCGAGGGCGGCGATGCGCTCGTAGGCGGCCTGGCGCTCGGCGATGAGCTCGTCGATGCGCACGCGGGCCTCGAGCGCCTGGCGCAGCGTGTCGGCGTCGGAGCCGAGCACGAGGTCGCGGAAGGTGAGGGCGGTGAGGTTGGGTTTCTTGGCCATGTCGGAAAGGAGACGGGAAGAGGGGCGGAGGGAAAGGGAGCGGGAGGCGAAGGGCGAGCGCGGGCCGAGCCTAGCGGAAAAGGCGTTTCAATTTGCCGAGGAGGCCCTGGTCGGCCGCGGGCGTGGCGAAGGACGGAGTCGAGGGGCGGGCGAAGGAGACGGACACGGCCTCGGGCTGGGCGCGCGACTTGACGGGCGCGGCGGACGCGTGGAGTCGGGCGACCTCGGCGGCGCGAAGCTCTTCGGCGCGACGGGCCTCGGCGCGGGCGGTCCGGGCTTCGCGGGCGCCGGCGACGACCTCCTCGGCGGGATCGGCGAGGGCGTCGGCGAGGAGCTCGTCGGCGGCGTTCGGGTGGCGGACGGCGGCGAGTCTGACGCGGGCGACGGGATCGCGGAAGAAGTCGTAGAGGTCGGCGCGGCGCCAGGCGTGGCCGGCGACGCCGAGGGCGCGCACGCCGGGCAGGCGGTCGGCCACGAGGGTGCGGGCGGTCTCGGGGTCGAGGCCTTGGACCGGGCGTCCCTGCACGGCCCAGTGGCGGCGGAAAACAGGGCTGCGCGCGACGAGGAGCGCGGCGAGCTCCGGCTCAAGCGTCGCGCGGTAGGCGAGGGCGGCGAGGACGGCGGGGCGGCGGGTGGCGGCGACGCCTTGTATCAGGTCTTCGGAGACGGACGGGTTGGAGGCGAGGGAAAGGCAGGCGGCCTCGTCGGCGAGGTCGACGAAGTAGGCGGCGATGGCGGGGTCGAGATCGGGGTTGGCGGCGAGCGCGCCGCGCACGGGGGCGTCCTTGTCCTGGGCGAGAAGGCGTTGAAGCGGACGGGGCAGGCGGCGGCGGGCGGCGACCCAGCGGCGCTCCTCCATGTCGCCGGTGGCGGCGAAGTGGAGCAGGTCGATCTCGTCAGGCTCGATGGCTTCGCGGGCGGCGCGGCGGACGGAGGCGTGCGAGGATTGAAGGAGCAGGCGCTCGGCGGCCTCGGGGAGCTGGCGGCGGCGAAGGAGGGCGAGTTGCACGTCCTCCTCGTCGGTGGCGGCCCAGCCGGTGACGGTTTCGTCGTCGGCCGGCGCGGAGGCGACGGCGTGGAGGCGGACGACGGCGCTGTCGTCGATGGCGAGCACGAGGACGGCGGGCGCGGCGAGGGCGGACTGGCCGGCGAGGGCGGCGCGGACGGAGGGCTCGGTGTCGGTGGCGAGGCGGGCCTGCTGAGGGAGACGGAGCGAGGAGTTGGTCGCGAGGGAACGGCGGACGGCGGGCGCGGCGTCCTCGGCGAGGGCGAGGAGTTCGCGGGCGGGAAGTTGCGGGTGTTGCGCGGCCTGGGCTCGGACCTCGTCGGCGGGGTGGGCGGCGAGCTCGATCAGGAGATGCGGCGGCGTGCGCGGATTGGTCGCGAGGTGGGCGAGGAGGGCGGGCTCGGGGTGGCGCGCGGCGAGGCTTTCCAGCAGGTGGCTCGGCGCGAGCGGGTAGGCGGCGACGAAGAGGCGGGCCTCGGGGGCGTCCTCTGGCGGGAGATCGGCGAGGGCCTGGAGAAGCGGCGAAGGGAGCGGGGGCTTGCGCAGCGCCTGCGCGGTGCGTCGCACGCCGTCGCGCCGGATGCGGGCGAGGAGGGAGTCGGGCGTGTGGGTTTCGACGGCGGACATTTTTAAACCGCTAAAGGACGCTAAAAGACGCTAAAGGGACGGAGATCGCCTAGGGGCGCGAATGGGTTGTTATGGGAAAAGCGGGGAACGGAGGATTGGCCGCGAAAGAACGCAGGGAACGCAAAGAAAGGCAGGACGATTTTTTGGGCTCTTTGCGTTCTTTCGCGGCTAAATGGATGGGTGCTTTAATCGAGGTGGAGATCGCCCGGCTGGACGTAGATCTCGCGGGGGTTGTTGCCGACCTGGGGGCCGATGAAGCGGCGTTTTTCCATCTCGTCGATCAGGCTGGCGGCGCGGTTGTAGCCGATGCGCAGGCGGCGTTGCAGGTAGCTCGTGCTGGCGCGGCCGTTGGCGGCGAGGACCTCGAGCGCCTGCTTCATGAGCGGGTCGAGGCCGGCGTGTGTCTCTGAGTCGCCGAGGATGTCTTCGCCTCCGCCGGGGGCGTCCTCGGCGCGGAGCTCGACGCGGTAGCGCGGGGCGAGCTGGGACTTGAGCGAGGCGACGATCTGCTCGACCTCGGCGTCGTCGACGAAGGGGGCTTGCAGGCGTTGGAGGCGTCCGAGGCCGGGCGGGCAGTAGAGCATGTCGCCGCGACCCTGGAGCGCCTCGGCGCCCTTGCCGTCGAGGATGGTGCGCGAGTCGATCTGCGAGGAGACCTGGAAGGCGATGCGCGTGGGGAAGTTGGCCTTGATGACGCCGGTGATGACGTTCACCGAGGGGCGCTGGGTGGCGAGGATGACGTGGATGCCGACGGCGCGCGCCATCTGGGCGAGGCGGGCGATGGGCGTCTCGACCTCGTTGGAGGCGGTCATCATGAGGTCGGCGAGCTCGTCGATGATGAGGACGATGAACGGCATCTTCGCGGCACCCTCGGCGGCGGCCTTGGCGTTGTAGCCGGCGAGGTTGCGGACGTTTTTCTCGGAGAGGACCTGGTAGCGGCGCTCCATCTCGCGCACGAGCCACTTGAGGGCCTGGACGGCCTGCTTGGGGTCGGTGACGACGGGGTGGATGAGGTGCGGGAGATCGCGGTAGATGGCGAACTCGACGATCTTCGGATCGATGAGGACGAGCTCGAGCTCGTCGGGGCGGAACCGATACAGCAGCGAGAGGATGACGTTGCTGATGCATACGGATTTACCGGAGCCCGTGGCGCCGGCGATGAGCGCGTGTGGGGCCTTGGCGAGATCGCAGATGACCTGTTTGCCGGTGATATCGACGCCGAGGACGATGGGGAGGTCGGCTTTGGTGTCGGACCAGGCGGACGATTCGAAGGCGCCGCGGAGGGCGAGCGGGACGGAGCGGCGGTTGGGGATCTCGACGCCGACGAAGCTCTCGCCGGGGATGGGGGCCTGGATGCGGACGGCGTTGGCGGAAAGGGCGAGCGCGAGGTTTTTTTCGAGGCCGGCGATGGACTCGACGCGGACGCCGAAGCCGGGCTTCACGCGGAACTGGGTGACGCGCGGACCGACGATCGAGTCGTAGACGAAGGCGTCTACGGCGAAGCTATCGAGCGTGGTTTGGAGGAGTTTTTTGTTGGCCTCGATCTCGTCCGCGGGGACGAGCTCCTGCTCGGCGGCGCTCGGGGCGCGGAGGTGGTCGAGCGCGGGGAGACGGTAGCCGGCGACATCGTCGGCGGTGAAGGGCTCGACCGGCGGGGCGGCCGGGGGGACGGCGGACGGAGAACCGGAGGCCGGAGGACCGGAAGAGGGATCGGAATCGGACGCGGAGGCGTCGCCGATGGCGGCGATGTCGGCCTCGCGTTCGCTGGTGTTTTTCCGGACGGAATCGAGATGGTCGAGGGCGTCCTCGAGGCGGTCGCGGTGGCGGGCCTGGAGTTTGGTGCGTTCCTCGCGGCGGGCGGCCAGTTCCTCCTGCCAGGCGGCCAGCGTGGCGTGATCCTCGGCGAGGGCGGCGTCGAGTGCGCTCGCGTCGGCGGACGGCGCGGGATCGACGGGGGCGGGCGAGGATGTGGGCGTGCGGGCCGACATGAAGGGCGAAAAGCTGGGCGGTGGCGGCGCCGATACAAGCCTGAGCGGGTCATCCGAGGGCAGAAAATGAGCGACGCCGTCGTGAAGAAAGCGGGTCAGGGAAGCGGGGCGGGTCGAAGTTTGCCTGCGGGCCTGGATCGGGGCAGGTTTCACGGATGTGGCGCCGGCTTTTTCTTTTGGGAATCGGGATCTTTTGCGTGCGTGCGGCGGGTGCGACGTCGCCGGCGTCGGCGGGTTTGGCACGGGCGCAAGTCGAGCCGACGCTGGCCAGGCTGTGGAGCGAGCGGCGCGCGCAACTCCAGGCGGAGCGGACGACGGAGTTGGCGGCGCGGGAGATCCGGGCGGAGGGGCGGGTGTTGACGTTGAAGGAGACGGTCTTCGGCCGGGAACCGCCGGGCGGGCGCAGCCTTTGGATCTCGATGCACGGCGGAGGCAAAGCGCCGGCGGAGTTGAACGACGGTCAGTGGGAAAACCAGAGCCGGCTATACCGGTTGGACGAGGGGATCTACGTCGCGCCGCGGGCGCCGACCAACACCTGGAACCTGTGGCACGAACCGCACATCGATCCCTTGTTTGATCGGCTGATCGAGGACTATGTCGCGCTGCGCGGGGTGAATCCGAATCGCGTGTATCTGCTCGGCTACTCGGCGGGCGGCGACGGCGTGTATCAGCTCGCGCCGCGAATGGCGGATCGCTTCGCGGCGGCGGCGATGATGGCGGGGCATCCGAACGACGCGTCGCCGCTGGGTTTGCGGAACCTGCCCTTCGCGTTGTTCGTGGGCGAGCGGGACGGCGGCTACGGACGCAACGCGGTCGCGCGCGAGTGGCGCGAGAGGTTGGATCGGCTGGAACGGTTGGATCGCGAGGATGGGAACGGCGGCCGGGGATATCCCCACTTTGTGCGGATCGTGGCGGGCAAAGGTCACTGGATGGATCGCGAGGACGCGGCGGCGTTGCCGTGGATGGCGGAGCGGACGCGGGATCCCTGGCCGAAGCGGGTGGTGTGGGAGCAGGGGCACCGGGCGGGGCGGCGGTTCTATTGGCTGGCGTTGCCGGAGGGGGCGGGCGAGCCGGCGCCGACTCGCGGGGCGCTGGTGCGCGCGGAGGTCGTGGGGCAACAGATCACGCTCGCGACGCGGGATTATAAGCGGCTGGTGATGCGCTTGTCGGACTCGCTGCTCGATCTGGACCGGCCGGTGACGGTGGTGGCGAACGGCCGGACGGTTTTTTCCGGCAAGGTGACGCGGACGGCGGCGGCGCTGGCGGCCTCGTTGGCGGAGCGGGCGGATCCGAGCTCGGCGGCGAGCGCGTTGCTCGAGGTGGAGCTGTGACCGAGGCGAGGGGGCAGTTTGGGGGCGAGCCGACATGTCGGCTCGTCGAAGGCGGCGACGCGTCGCCGTAGTCCATGGGATGAGGGGAAAAGAAAACGCCCCGGCTTGAAGGCCGGGGCGTGGGGCGAGGATGCGGTGGCGACGGCGCGCCGCCCTCCGGGAGGGTTAGGAAGCCTTGGGCGCGTCGGGCTTCTTCTCGGCTTTGACCGGGAGGGCGCGGGCGGCGATCTCGGACTTCACGCGGGCGAGGAAGTCGGCGAAGGGCAGGACGCCCTCGTCGCCCTTGGCGCGGGAGCGGACGGAGACGGCCTGCACCTCGGCTTCTTTTTGGCCGACGACGAGCATGTAGGGGATCTTGGCGAGCTCGGCGCGGCGGAGCTTGGCGCCGACCTTGTCGGCGTCGCCGTCGAGCGCGACACGCACGCCGGCCTCGCGGAGCTGGTCGTAGATCGCCTTCGCGTAGTCGGCGACCTTGTCGGAGATCGGGGCGATGCGGACCTGCTCGGGGGCCAGCCAGACGGGGAAGTCGCCGGCGAAGTGCTCGATGAGCACGCCGCAGAAACGCTCCATCGAGCCGAAGGGGGCGCGGTGGACCATGACCGGGCGGTGCTTCTGGCCGTCGGCGCCGATGTAGTGGAGGTCGAAGCGCACGGGCAGGACGTAGTCGACCTGCACGGTGCCGAGCTGCCACTCGCGGCCGATGACGTCCTTGATGACGAAGTCGATCTTGGGGCCGTAGAAGGCGGCTTCGCCGGGCTCCTCGGTGAAGGGAACGCCGAGGGTGGCGGCGGCCTGGCGGCAGGCGTTTTCGGCGATGTCCCACTTGGCGGGATCACCGGTGAACTTGTTGCCATCCGGATCGCGGAGACCGACGCGCACGCGGTAGTCGGCCATGCCGAGGGTGGTGAGCACGGTTTTCACGAGGCTGAGGCAGCCGAGGACTTCCTGGGCGACCTGGTCCTCGGTGCAGAAGAGGTGGGCGTCGTCCTGGGTGAAGCCGCGGACGCGGGTCATTCCGTTGAGTTCGCCGGACTGCTCCCAGCGGTAGACGGTGCCGAACTCGGCGAGACGCACGGGCAGGTCGCGGTAGGAGTGCGGCTGCGAGGCGAAGATCTTGATGTGGTGCGGGCAGTTCATCGGCTTCAGGAGGAAGCCGTCGAGCAGCGTAGTCGGATCCTTGATACGGTCTTCGCCGATCACGGTCTTGCCGGCGCGCTCGTTGATGCCGGCGGCGAAGGACGCGGAGACGGCCTCGAGGCGGGCGGTCATCTCGGCGCAGCCGCAGCCTTCGGAGCTGATCTGGGCGAGCTGGTCGGGCTCGATGATGGCGGGAAACTGGGCGTCCTTGTAGTAGGGGAAGTGGCCGGAGGTCTTGTAGAGCGCGAGCTTGCCGATGTGGGGCGTGAAGACCTGCGAGTAGCCCTGTTTGCGGAGCTCCTCGGAGATGAAGTTTTGCAGCTCCTGGCGGAGGATGGCGCCCTTCGGGGTCCAGAGGATGAGGCCCTGGCCGACGTCCTCGTCGATGTGGAACAGTTGCAGGTCTTTGCCGAGCTTGCGGTGGTCGCGGAGCTTGGCCTGCTCCATGCGCTCGAGGTATTGGGCGAGCTCGTCCTTCGAGGCGAAGGCGGTGCCGTAGATGCGTTGGAGCTGCTTGTTCTTCTCGTCGCCGCGGTGGTAGGCGCCGGCGATGGTGAGGAGTTTGAAGGCCTTGACCTGCTTGGTGTAGCGGACGTGGGTGCCGGCGCAGAGGTCCATGAACTCGCCGTTCTCGTAGAACGAGATGGCCTCGCCTTCGGGGATGTCGGCGAGACGGCCGAGCTTGTAGCGCTCCTGGCCGCGGGACTTGATGATCTCGACCGCCTCCTCGCGGGAGACCTCCTTGCGGCGGAAGGGCTGGTTTTCGTCGATGACCTTCTTCATCTCGGCCTCGAGCTTGGCGAGGTCGTCGTTGGTGAGCTTATGCTCGAGATCGATGTCGTAGTAGAAGCCGGTCTCGGTCGGCGGACCGATGTCGAGCTTGGCGTCGGGGAAGACGCGGAGGATGGCGGTCGCGAGGATGTGCGAGGCGGAGTGACGGATCTCGTCGAGGGGGGACATGGGCATGGTTGGAAAGGGTCGGAGGTGGGCGGGGGCGGACGATGGATTTGGAACCGCTAAATAACGCTAAAGAGCGCTAAATAAACCGGGCGGAAAAACGCTCGGCGGTTTGGGCTTAGCGTTCTTCAGCGAGCTTTAGCGGTTAATCGGTTTGAGGGATGGATGATTACTTCTTGGCGGGTTCGAGGGAGTAGCCGTCCTTGCGGTCGAGCATGGTCCAGCCGAGGGCGGCGATGGCGCCTCGGAGGCGATCGGCCTCGGCCCAGTTCTTGGCGGCCTTGGCGGCCCAGCGCTGCTCGGCGAGGGCGATGACTTCGGCGGGCGTTTCGGTTTTCGCTTTGGCGGGCTCGGTGAGATCGAGGCCGAGGGCGAAGAGGAAACGGTCGAAAGCCGCGGCGCTTACTCCGGCGGGGCCGGCGTGGACCGCGGTGAAGACGATGCCGAGCGCGTGCGGGGTGTTGAGGTCGTCGTTTAGCGCGGCGAGGGCGGGCGCGAAAGGATCGGCGGCGCCGTCGGGCTTGAGCGCGGCGCGGAAGGCGCGGAGTTGCGCCAGGGCCTTTTCCGCGGCGTGGAGCGAATCGAGGGTGAAGTTGAGCTGCTTGCGCGGGTGGCCGGCGAGGAGGGCGTAGCGGAGGGCGGCGGGCGAGTGGCCCATCTCCTTGAGCTGGTCGAGGGTGTAGAGGTTGCCCAGCGACTTGCTCATCTTCTTGCCGTCCACGAGCAGGTGCTCGCTGTGATACCAGTGGTGGGCGAAGGTCGTGCCGTTGCAGCACTGGCTCTGGGCGATCTCGTTTTCGTGATGCGGGAAGAGCAGGTCGACGCCGCCGGTGTGGAGGTCGATGGTGTCGCCGAGGTGCTTCTTGCTCATCGCGCTGCACTCGATGTGCCAGCCGGGGCGGCCCTGGCCCCAGGGGGACGGCCAGAAGTTGTCGCCGTCGTCGGGTTTATGAGCCTTCCAGAGGGCGAAGTCGGAACCGTCCTCCTTTTCGTCGGCGTCGTGGGTCTGCGGTTTGCCGGCGAGGGCGGAGCCGACGCGGAGCTCGCGCTCCTTCACGCGGGAGAGCGCGCCGTAGCCGTCGAAGGAGGATACCTTGAAGTAAACGGAGCCGTCCTCGGTGCGGTAGGCGTGGCCGCGCCTTTCGAGGGCGGCGATCATGTCGATCTGCTCGGGGATGTGGCCGGTGGCGGTGGGTTCGACGTGGGGCGCGAGGCAGTTGAGGGCGGCGCAGTCGGCGTGGAATTTTTCCGTCCACTGCTTGGTGACCGCGGCGAGCGAGCGGCCCTCCTCGCGGGCGCGGCGGATGGTCTTGTCGTCGACGTCGGTGAGGTTGCGGACGTGTTTCACCTTGTCCTTGCCGAACTCGAGTTCGAGGAGGCGGCGGAGGAGATCGTTGACCACGAAGGTGCGGAAGTTGCCGATGTGCGCGGGAGCGTAGACGGTGGGGCCGCAGTTATAGAAGCGGTAGACGCCGTCGGGCTGGGCGGGGCGCAGCTCGCGGGCGGTGCGGCTGAGGGAATCGTGGAGGGTGATCGGCATGGTCTGAACAGAGCGGAAAAACGACAGAACGACAGAGGGCGGAACGACAGAGGGATGGAGCGCCGGAGGCGGGATCGAAAGGAGCGCACGAGGCTCCGAACGTGGGTGGCGAAACGACTCCGTCGTTCCGCTACGCAGGGGAAATGGCCGCCGGAAGGGGCAAGGCGCTTACACGGCGACACGCGCGCACGTAGTTCGCCAGGTGGCGACCTCCCGGGCGCAAGCGGTGCTAAGACGTGTAGCGGGCGTGGGCATCTGAATCCGTAAGGGCGGGAGAAAAAGGCCTGCGGCGGCCCGGTTCAAGAGCGGAAAGCGAAGGCGCGGACGCGTTCCGTGCGTGGCTTGCATACGGGCCGCGTGACGAAGGATAAACAGGGATGTCCACCCAACACGTCCTGCATGTGTTTCGCAGCCTGGATGTCCCAGGCGCGTTGGACATAGGCTTCGAAACCCGTGGACGATGGATGGACGCGCCGGCGGGCAATTTTTATTTAACCGAGGCCGGTGCGAACGAGTTGGCGGTGGCTATCTTGAACTCGGGAAGCGCGGATGCAGGGGAGTTGATGCGTCTCGCGAGTGTTTGGGACGGGGTGATTCTATTGGAGAAGTTTCAGGACGCCGAGGGCTCCTACCTCAGGCTGCGCAAGGAGCAGGACCGCGAGGCGATCGAATGGACGCTGGCTCACGACGAGAGCCTAAAGCTGGCGTCGATGATCCAGCGTGAGACGAGGGCCTGCTAGGGCAACGCGACCTGCAGGCGCAGGAACTTGCGCGGGGCGGCGGCGAGGGGGGCGGTGAAGCGGATCGTTTGCACGCTGCCGTTGTCGGCGAGCACGGTGCTGGCGCCGACGGCGGCGACCCAGGCGCCGACGGAGAGGTCGGGGCTTTCCTGCACGGTGAACTGGAGGTCGCTCGCGGCTTTGGACTTCGGGTAAACGAGGCTGAGCAACGGGGCGTCCGGGTCGATCACGGGCAGGAGTTGCGGGTCGGCGGCGTTGGGATTTCCGCCCAGGGCGCGTTCGAGGAGGTTGGTCACGCCGTCGCCGTCGGGGTCGGCGGCGTCGGCGGCGGGGCCGCTGTCGAGCGTGGCGCCGAAGTTTTGGCGGCGCCACGTCTCGGCTTGGGTGAGCAGCGTGAGCGTGAAGCTACGCGAGCTGGTCGTGGCGCCGTCGCTGACGGTGATGGTCACGGTGCTCGTGCCGGAAGAAATGGCGGACGCGAGCGTGGCGGTGCGCGAGGCGCCGGTGCCGGAGAAAGTGATGTTGGCGGCGGGGAGGAGGGCGGTGTTGGTCGAGGCGGCCGTGAGGGCGAGGGCACCGACGGCGGTGTCGGCGTCGGAAAGAGTGAGCGGGACGGCGACCGTGGTGGTGCCGTAGTCGAGGACGAGGTCGGAGAGCGCGGCGAGGGCGGGCGTGGCGTTGGCGGGGGCGCCGTCGGGGCCGAGGGAGTAGTTGCCGGCGACTTGGGCGGCGGAGAGCACGCCGCCGTGGACGCGCACGCGGTTGAGGTAGCCGCTGTAGTATTTGGAACGCGTGCCGCCGGCGCTGTCGCGTTGGCAGGCGAGGTTGATCGGCTGGCTGGCGAAGGTGGCGAGCGGGCCGGCGAGCGTGCGGGTGTTGGCGAGGACGCCGTCGATGTAGACGCGCACGGTGGTGGCGCCGTCGTAGGTGTAGACGAGGTGGTGCCAGGCGCCCGCGCTTGGAGGGACGGAGCCCCAGCCGGTGTCGTAGCCGCCGCCCCAGTGGGTGACGGCGCCCCAGACGGAGTTGGAGGCGAAATTGAAGCCGAGGTCGCTGCCGTCGGGGGCGCCGCCGCGGTAGGCCCAGGAGACCATCGTCTCCTCGTCGGCGAGGGACGGGTTGTAGGCCCAGACCTCGATGGAGCGGTCGCTGGCGCCGTCGAGGTCGGCGGGCGTGTTGGCTGCGCTGGCGTAGGCCTGGGTGCTGCCGCTGAAGAGGACGCCGGGAACGCCGGCGACGGTGGTCTTGGTCGGCGTGCCGGTGCGGGCGAAGTTGCCCAGGGCGCTGCCGACGGCGACGTTGGTCCAGGTGGCGGCGCCGGCGCTGGCGTCGGTGGCTCGGAGATCGACATGGAGCGTGCCGACGTCGGCGAGCGTGGCGGCGGGCTGCATCGCGGCGATGTCGGCGGCGGACAGGGCGGCGCCATGGAAACGCACATCGTCGAGGGCGCCGCGAAAGAACGGGAGAAGGGCGCCCTCGGAGCGGGCGAGGTAGTTGTGTTGTGGAGACGTGCCGGTGTTGGCGGCGAGAAGCTGGTCGGGGCGGATCGTGACCGCGCCGCCGGCGGCGAGGGCGCCGTTGACGTAGAGCGCGCCGGTGGCGCCGTTGAGCGTGACGGCCAGGTGGGACCAGACGCCGAGGGCGAGGGGCGCGGAGGCTAGGAGTGTTTGCTCGGCGCCGCCGTTGACGATGGAGAACCTGGCGTGGCCGGCGCCGTCGTCCGGGGTGACGTAGAGGCGGCGGGTGGATGTGGCGCCGAGCCAGAGGACGGGCTGGTTGGCGGCGCCGCCGAGGGGTTTGACCCAGGCGGTGAAGGTGAACTCGCGCAGGTCGGCGACGCTGCGGTCGAGGGCGACGGCCTGGGTGGCGCCGTCGAAGCCGAGGAATCCCTTGCGTTTCGCGTCGGCGGAAATCCAGGCGGGCGAGCCGAGGGTGAAGGCGTCGGTGGCGCCGTATTGGTCGAAGACGCGGGAGTCGTGCGCGGCGGCGAAGTCGTAGGCGGCGTAGAGTCCGGCGGGGAGGGCGCGGAGATGGGAGTCGGGCACGCCGACGTAGGGCACGTGGCCGAAGGCGACGCTGTTGGCTACATCGCGGCCGGAGAAGAAGTCGCCGTAGTCGCCCTCGATGACGGCGTTTCCGCTGAGGACGCCGGTGCTCGAGGCGGCCGCGCCCTTGGCGGTGGCGAGGTCCTGGAGCGTGCCGCCCTTGATGTTGGCGTGTTCGAGGACGCGGGCGTTGCCGGTGATCGTGCCGCCCTCGACGAGGGCCCAGTCGCGGATCTTGGCGAAGCCGTTGATCGTGCCGCCGCGCACCCAGGCGCGGCCGGAGAGGGTGGCGTTGCCGGAGATGACGGGCGAACCGGTGACGAGCGCGTAGTCCTCGAGGCGAACGTTGCCGCTGATGTTGGCGGTGTTGAAGACGCGGGCGCCGGGCGCGAGGTAGACGGTGGAGGCGACGGTGGCGGTGCTGGCTTTCCAGCCGCCGCCGTTGGCGTGCTGCACGAGGCCGGTGGTGGTGTTGATGTTGTCGCGCTGGCGCGGCACGGCGCCGGTCACCTGGAGTTCGTAGGGGAAACGCGTCTTCGACGGGTGAGAGCGGTAGGGGGCGACGGCCTCGTCGAAGTCGGGATTGTAGAAGGTCGAGGGCGTGGCGGCGACGGAGAGGTGGAGTTTGTTCTCGTTGGCAGCGAGGGTGACGGAGTTTTCTCCCGCGCCCCAGAGCGTGCCGTAGCGTTCGGCGCCGCTGTCGGAGATGACGATGAAACTCGCGCGCCAATCGGCGCCGCGGGCGGCGTCGGGCAGGCCGTGGAGATTCACGGTGACGACGCGTCCGGCGGTGCCGGTGGTCGAGGGGACGAGTTCGTGGATCGCGTAGGCGCCCTGCATCGGCGCCATCTCATAGGGCACGCGCCACCAGGACGGGTCGTCGGCGCGGCGCACGAGGTCGGTGAACTGCCAGCGCTGGGTGGCGGCGTTGTCGAGCGGGGCGCCGAAGGCGGCGAGCGCGGCCTGGATGTCGGTCTTGAAGGCGTAGTTGTAGGTGGCGCCGCGACGGGCGAAGTAGCCGACGATGTCCTTGAGCGAGGTGGTTGGCGTGAGGTTTTCGAGGAGCGTGAGCGGATACTGGCCGGAGGCGGTTTGCTGCCAGAGTTTGACGTTGGTGCCTTCGCCGAGGTCGGGGAGCGCGTCGGGGTTTTCGTCGAGATACATGAACAAGGGCCACGAGAGGTAGTAGTCGCGACCGTGGGCGATGACCTGGTGGGCGCAGCGCAGGTAGGTGGGGTCGATGCCGGAGCGCTGGTTGGAGGCGTAGAGGAGGCGGTAGTGCTGGTTGTAGCGTTCGCGGCCGTAGTTGGCGTGGCCCTCCCACCAGGCGCCGGGGACGTTGCCGCTGGTGTTGTGGAACTGGAAGCAGTGCATCAACTCGTGCGGGATGACGCCGGAAGGCGGGTTCTCGCGCAGGCCGTCGGGGGTGATGTTGAGGCGGGCGTGGGAGCCGTCGCCGCCGGCCCAGTAGCCGGAGTGCCAGGTGGTGATGTTGAGCTTGTAGCGCGTGCCGGTGGTGCCGGCGCCGGTGGCCCAGGCGGGCTCGCGGTAACCCATTTTGGCGACGTAGACCTGCCAGCATTCCTCGGCGTTGCGGAGGGTGTTGCGCGCCATGGTGGAGGTCCAGGAGGCGTGGGCGATGATGGCGTCGTTCCATAGAATGCGGAAGCGTTTGGATTCGAGCGAATAGACGGTTTGGCCCGGGCCGAACGCGGTGCCGCCCGGGGTGACGCCGCCGGCTGCGGGGCACTCGGTGGTGTAGCGCGGTTGATAGACGGGCGCGGACGGCTCGTCGCCGACGCGAACGTAATCGAGCGCGAAACTCATGCCGCTCGTGCCGGCGCCGTCGACGGGGTCGATCCGGAGGTCACGCAGGGTGCCGCGCCAGTAGACCTCGAGGCCGAGGTTGAGGCGGTAGGTGTGGAAGGCGCCGTCCTTGGGGATGAGCGAGGCGGGGATGTCGATCTGGCGCGTGGCGGCGAAACCGGCCGTGAGCGTGGTGCCGTAGTAAATCTGCACGACGCCCGCGTAGCCGGCGGGCACCTGAAGGCGCAGCTCGAGGAAGTCGTTGAAACCGAGGTCCAGATCGGGGCCGGAGGCGATGGAGGTGCGTTCGACGCGGCCGTCGGTGGTGGCGGTGACGCCGGAGAGAAGACCGCCGGAGACGGTGGTGCTGGCGTTGACGCCGGCCCAGCTCTCGAGCGCGCCGTCGGTGGCCCATTCGCTGGTCCATAGGCCGGTCAACGGCGTGGCGGGGTCGACCTCGACGGTGACGCCGGAGGCCAGCGCGACCGGCGCGGCGAGGGCGCGGGCGCCGATCCAGAGGCTCAGCGATGCGCAAACGAGCAAAGAGACGAGGGCGGTGCGGCGGGGCATGGGGAAGGGTGGCGATGTTTGACGCCGCCGTGGTTTGGGCAACGGCGGCCGTCTTGTATTATCCCAATACATCATGACACGGCCGGCGGCGCGCGGCGGGCGCGGGCTTGCGCTTCGGACTGGCGGGGGCGCGGAGCGGCGTTAACTAGTGCGGCATGTCTTCGCACGATTCCCTCCGTCTCGATCTCGCCGTTCGTCCGCGCCGCCTGCGCCGCTCGCCCGCGCGCCGCGCGCTCGTGGAGGAGACGCAACTGCGCGCCGCGGACCTGATCGCGCCGCTTTTCGTCGTCGACGGAAAACCCGCGCCCGAGGAGATCGCGTCGATGCCGGGGCAGTTCCGGTTGAACATCGCCGACCTCGTGAAGGAGTGTCGCGCGCTTTGGAAACTGGGCGTGAAGGCGGTGGCTCTTTTCCCGAAGCTGGACCCGAAGCTCAAGAACGCCGAGGGCACGGAGGAGCTCAACGAGGACGGGCTCATTTTGCGCGCGGTCCGCGCGGTGAAGAAGGCGGTGCCGGAGCTCGTCGTGATCACCGACGTGGCTCTCGATCCCTACACGAACCACGGGCACGACGGCGTGCTCAACGCGGCGGGCGACGACGTGGACAACGATCGCACGGTCGCGCGGCTCGCGGCGATGGCGGTGCGTCAGGCGCGGGCGGGCGTGGATTTCGTGGCGCCGAGCGACATGATGGACGGGCGCGTGGCGGCGGTGCGCGCGGCGCTGGACGCGGAGGGTTTTTCCGAGACGGCGATCCTCGCCTATTCGGTGAAGTTCAACTCCGCCTACTACGGCCCCTTCCGCGACGCGGTGGGCAGCGCGCAGGCGGCGGGCACGAAGCTGCTCAGCAAGGCGACCTACCAGCTCAATCCCGCGAACCGGCGCGAGGCGTTGATCGAGGCCGCCCTGGATACCGCGGAGGGCGCGGACATCCTCATGGTCAAGCCGGCCGGCGCCTACCTCGACATCATCCGGGATGTGCGCGAGCGCAGCGACCTGCCGCTCGCGGCGTATCAGGTGTCGGGCGAATACGCGCAGATCCACGCGGCGGCGCGGCTGGGTTGGCTCAACCTCGAGCGCACGCGCGACGAGTCGCTGCTCGCGATCAAGCGCGCGGGGGCGAGCCTGATCCTGACCTATTTCGCGAAGGACGTGGCGAAGGCACTGGCCTGAGCCGGCGGGGCGGTTCGTGACCCGCGGGGCCTACTTTCGTCTCGGCCACCAAGCGGGGCGCCAGTCGCGGCGGCCCGGCTTTGGCTTCGACTCGAGCGCGGCGACCTTCGGCGCCGGGGACGGTTCCGTGTAAAGTCGGAGCAGGCCGGCCACGGCGGATTCGAGGCTGAGATCCTCGAGCGAGACGACGAGGCGGGCGTAGGGCACGCCCGAGGCCACCGCCGAGCGCAGCCGCGCGCTTTGTTCGTCGAAATATTCGATGAGCCGCGCGGCCTTGGATCGAAGCTCCGGAGACGGCGAGGCGGAATCGCGGGCCAGCGCGATCCGCTCCTCCACGCCGAGGGGACGGACCAGGTGTCCCATCGCCTCGACGAGATGAAGCCCGTGGTTGCGCGGGCGAAAAGGCAGGTGGCGGGCGAGCGTCTCCTCGTCGACGTGGGTGACGGCGTTGAGCAGGTCGCGAAACTCCCCGCCGATGATCACGGCCCGGGACGCGCCGCGGGAGAAATCGAGGAAGGCGCCGAGCGTATGCAGGCCTTCGCGCTCGCAAAAGTGAAGCGTGCCCGGAGGAAGGTTGCAGAGGGCGAGGGGGAAGTCGGCCGGGATGCCGAGCCGATCAAGATTTCGGCGGATCGGATCGACGGCGGCTTCCGCGCCGCTGGCCACCTCGGCCATCTCGCCGAACGACGCGTCGAAGGTCAGCGTGCACCGGAGGATTTCGGCGAGCGCGTCCAGTCGCGCGGGCGCGAGGCCTTGGGCGCGGAGCCGGGCCAAGGCCTCGCCGTAGGAAAGGTCGATGTAGGCGGAGGGTTTTTCGTCCTGTCCTTCCATCGGCCAGGCGCAGCCGTCGATGTTCTGGGCCAGCGCGTGGAGCGGCGCCTCGAGCAGGGGCGAACCGTGGAAGGCGAGGCGGAGGGAGTCCCATTCGGCGGGCGCGATACGAGGCGGAAGCGAGGCGGGAGCCGGCATGGCGGGGAGGGCCGAGGGAGGGCGGAGCAGGGAGTTCACAGGAGCGAGTGGCGCACGAGTTCGAGCGCGAGGGCGCGGTAGTCGCCGACGATGCCGGCCGAGTCGGCCGCGGAGTCGGCGGAGACGAGCGGCACCGGCAGGCCGAGCGTCACGGCTCTGCGCACGAGCGTGGCGTCGCGCACCATGGCGGAAAAAATCCTGGCGGTGCGGGAGACGCGGCGGGCGGTCTTGAACTGGTTCAGTCGAAGCTGCATTCGCATCTTCGGCACCTCGACGTCGGTGTTGGCCTTCACCGCGTTGAAGAGGATGCCCTCGACCTGGGCGGCGGGTCCGTAGACGGTGCGGCGAAAGCCCGCGGAGGCGTCCTGGAACGCCGCGAGCTTTTCCACCAGAAGGGTGAAGCCGATCAGCGACAGCGCGTCGGGATTGGCGGGGACGTAGATCTCGGAGGAGGAAAAGACGCCGCATTGCGACGCCCGCAGGACGTTGGGAGGGCAGTCGAACAGGATGTAGTCGTAGTCCTTTTCCACGCTCGCGAGCTGCTCCCGGAAAAGCGCGTAGGGCGGCTTTCGCGGATCCACGACGAAGTCGGCCTCGAGGTCGACGAGGTTGAACGAGGTCGGAAGCAGATCCAGACCCGGCAGGGCGGACCGACCTTCGCGGTCTTGCACGACGTCGCGCACGATCAGGTCGGTGATCGGCGGCGGCGACGGCTGGAACAGGCGGAAAAGCGTTCGCCCCGGATCTGAGGCGATCGGATTCCAGCGCTCGAGACGCAGCAGCCAGATGGAGGCGTTGGACTGCGTGTCGAGGTCGCAAAGGAGCACGCGGTTGCCCTGCTGCGCGAGGCAGGTGGCGAGGTTGACGATCAGGGAGGTTTTACCCACCCCGCCCTTGTAATTCACGAATGCGATGCGACGCGCCATGGCTCCAGATAAGGAATACGCCTAGGAGGACGTCCGGGCCGGAGGCGGGCGCAATCCGCAAGCGGGCGCGGGCGGTTACAAGTGCGTAACGGTAATGTGAATACGCATTGTTTTTGCGCGGGCGGTTACGGGCCGGTGACGCGGGGGTTAAATCGAAAACCCGCGTCCGATTGAGGTTTGCCGGAGCGCGACCGGGGTAACATCCCCGGCGACGTCATGAGCGTCCCCGTCGTCCCTCTCTCCGCGTTCGGCAATCTGGCCGGCTCCGCCCTGGCCGACGATCTGCGCCGGCTGGTGGCGAATCCCGGGTATGTGGCGCTGGTCCTCTACTCCGACACGCTGGGGGAACAGCTCGCGATCCTGCCGGTCGGGGCGGGGCAGGTCCACGAGCGTCTGGAGGAGGTGGGCGGCGGCGAGATCGAGGGGCTGCGTCCGCTCTGCGCGCTGCGCCTTCGTGGCGAAGCCGCGACCCGTTCCAGGGACGACGACCGCGAAAAGGAACTGGCGCGCACGGAGGAGAGCCTGCGGGCGAGGGAGCGCTACATCGCGGAGTGCGAGCAGCGGCTGGCCGAGGTGGGGCAGGGCCTTTCCGAACGGGAGGCGATGCTCGAGCAGCGCGAGCAGATGCTGATCGAGAAGGAGCGGGAATTTTTCCGCCGCAGCGGCGAGGCGGCGCGCCGGGCGGCGCAAGCCTGAGCGGTTTCCTCCTTGCACGCGGATTTTCGATGAGCTCCCAGTCCAATAACTCTCCTTTCGCCGCGCGGTCCTCCACCCGTCCGGCGGCTCCGGTTTCGACCGTTTCGCCGGCGGTCGCGGCGTCGGGGTCCTCGCGGAAAAACACCCCCGCGATCATCGCGGTCTTGGCGGGGGCCTTGCTTCTGGCCGGCGCCGCGGCCTGGTGGCTGACCCGCTCGGGCGCGGCCGAGCCGGCGTCCGTATCGCCCGCCGCGGTCGCGCCGGAAAAACCCGCGACGCCGGTCGAGGCGCCCGCGGAAAAAGCCGCGCGACTGTCGAAGGCGTTCGCCGCCGTGCAGGCGCGTGGCGCCGGCCTGAGTCTCGACGACACGGCGCGCGCCACGCTCGCGGACGCGACCCTGCTCGCCGGCCAGGCCCAGGGCCGGGTCGAGGCCGGCGACGCCGCGGGCGCGGCGCGCGAGTGGGAAAAGGCCCTGGCCGGGGCGGGGCCGGTCGTCTTTGCGGCGGTCGGCGCGCTCTACGATGCGGAGACGGCGTCGCTGCGGGACCTACGTCTCGAGGATCAGGCCGCTCCGGCCGTCCAGGCCTTGGCTCGCGCGCTCGCCGCCGCGGACGAGTCCGCGCGGCGAGGGGATTGGGCGGACGCCATCGTCCGGCGCGACGAGGCCCGGGGGCTGGCGCCCGCCGCGGCGAAGGCGGTGGCGGTCCAGTTCGCCGAGGCGGCGCGGAGCGCGGCGACGCGCGGGGACGCGGCGATGGCCGCGCTCTTCCACGGGCGCGCGCTCCGAATCGACGGCGAGCTCGGGTCTTCGCGCGAGTATCTTTACCGGCACAAATACTCCGCGGGCCAGGTGATCCGCAGCCCCGGCGGACTGGAGCTGGTCTACGCTCCCCCCGCCGAATTTTCGCGCGGCAGCCCGAGCGGAGAGCCGGGGCGCGACGCGGACGAGACGCCGCAGCGCGTCATCCTGACGAAAGGGTTTTTCGTCGCGGTGAACGAGACCACGCAGCGGGACTGGGACCGCGTGATGGGCGCGGGCGCGGCGATGAAGGTTCTCCGCGCCGCGAAGGCGAAGGCCGAGACGATCTCGCCCGACCTGCCGATGCACAGCGTGACCTGGTCGCAGGCCGCGGAGTATTGCCGCAAGCTGTCGGCGCAGGAAGGAATGGGTTTCCGTCTGCCCACCGAGGCGGAGTGGGAATACGCCTGCCGCGCCGGGACGACGACGGCGTTCAACCTCGGCGCGGACGGCTTGTCCGCGCGGGACGCGAACATCGACGACGGCACGAGCGCGGCCCCCCTGGCGCCGCGCGCGCCGGGCGCCTCCGGACGCGCGAACGCGTGGGGGCTTCGCGACATGCACGGCAATGTCTGGGAATGGTGCGCCGACTGGAGCGCGCCCTATCCGCCGTCGACCGCGGCGCTCCGCGATCCGGAGGGGCCGGCGAGCGACCGGCTCGGGCGCCTGGATCTGGCGCTCAAGGTGGTGCGTGGCGGCGGTTGGAACGCGCCGGCCAACGACGCGCGTTCCGCGAACCGCTGGGAATACGCGCCGGATGTGGCGACGGCCTACATCGGCCTGCGCGTCGTGCACGATCCCGACCTGACGAAGTGATTTTTCCATCCGCCCGTTTTTCTCCATGAGCCTACACTCTTCCCGTTTCGCCACCCAACGCGCCACGCTCGCGCTGGCCATGCTGGCCGGCCTTTCCGGCTGCCAGACGCCGGTCGTGGTCACGCCGTCCCAGCCCGCCGCCGCGCCCACGGCGGACCGCAACGCGGAGATCGCGCGCATCCTTGAGCTGAAGAAACGCGGCGTGATCACGGACGCGCAGGCGGTCGAGGTCATGGCGGCGCTGGTCGCGTCCGATTCTCCGGCCGCGGCGGCCGCGCCTTCGGCCACGGCGTCGGGCGCGCCGAAGGCCGTGGTTCCGGCTCCCGCTCCCGCCCCGGCTCCCGCCGCTCCGTACGCGCCCGTCGCGGCCGTAAAAACGGCCGAACCGGCGCCCGTCGTCGCGGAGGCCCCGGCCAAGCTGGATCCGCGCTATGCTCCCCGCGCGGCGCTGACCGGTCGGTTGCGCTCGATCGGCTCGGACACGATGGATCTGATCGTGGCGAGTTGGGAGCGGGTGTTCACCCAGTATCACACGGGCCTGCGGATCGTCCACGAAGGCCGCGGTTCGTCCACCGCGACGCCGGCCTTGCTCGAAGGGCAGGCGGATTTCGGGCCGATGAGCCGCGCGATGCAGGAGCCCGAGGTGGCGAAGTTTCGCGAGCGTTTCGGCTACGAGCCCACGCAGGTGCGGGTGGCGATCGACGCGCTCGGCATCTACGTGCATCCGAGCAATCCCGTGTCGCAGACCGGGCTCAGCCTCGAGCAGATCGACGCGATCTTTTCCTCGACGCGCAAGCGTGGCGGCGCGGCGCGAATCGCGACGTGGGGACAGCTGGGCGTCGGCGGCGAGTGGGCGAGCGCGCCGATCAACGTCTATGGTCGGAACAAGGCTTCGGGCACCTACGGGTTTTTCCGTGATTCGGCGTTGTCCAAGGGCGAGTTCGGCGAGTGGGTGCAGGAACAGGCGGGAAGCAGCCAGGTGGTGGACCAGGTGATGGCGGACAAGTTCGGCATCGGATACTCGGGCGTCGGCTATCGTCGCGTCGGCGTGGAACTGGCCCCCGTGGTCACGACCGCGGGGGAGCCTGCCGTCGAGCCGAGCGAAGAGAGCGCCACCGACGGCCATTACCCGCTGGCGCGGCCGCTGTATCTGGTGACCAACCGCAACCCGGCCGCTGCGCCGAGCGATCTGCAACGCGAGTTTCTGACCTTCGTGCTCGGGCCGATCGGGCAGGAGGTGGTGAAGTCCGAGGGCTATTATCCGCTGCCCGAAAAGCTGCGCGAGGAGGAGGCGGCGAAGCTCAAGTGAGCGCGGCCCAGCCGGCGCCGATCGCGGCGGTGGCGACGAGCACGGAGGCGGCGCGCCCGCGGTAGGCCGGCGCGCCGATACTCCAGGCGAGGCCGGCCTTGAGCAGGGAGTTGGCGGCGGCCGCGAGCAGGACGGCGCGCAGCGCGAGCGGGAGCTCCACGGAGGCGTCGCGGGTGGACTGGGCGAGCGTGAGGGAGATCGCGTCCATGTCGGTCAGGCCCGACACGAAGCTCAGGGGGAGCAGACCGGCGTGCCAGTCCTGCTCGAGGGCGAGCTTCACGAGCAGGCCGATGCCGGCGTAGAGCGCGGCGAACTTGATCGCGGTCAACGGGCCGAGCGGGTTGGCCACGGCCGGGGCCTCGACGCCTCCGGCGGCGGGGCGGCGAAGGGCGAAAAGGACGGCGAACACGAGCGCGGGCGCGGCCATGAGCGCGAGCGGCAGGATGAGCGCGCGGGCGAGCGCGGGACTGAAGACCGCGATGGCGATCGCCACGCGCGGAAGCATGACGGTGCAGGCGGCGACGGTGGCGAAGGCGTGGTGCGCGGCGAGCGCCGGCTCGTCGCGGCTGCGGCGGGAAAAGGCCAGGGTGCTCGCGGTGCTGGAGGCGAGGCCGCCGAGGAGCGCGGTGAGCGTGAGACCCGCGCGGGGCCCGAGCAGGCGCATGGACACGTAGCCGGCGAAGCCCAGGCCGGAGATGAAGACGACCATCAGCCAGATCTTGAACGGATTGAGCGCGCCCCAGGGATCGAGGGCGCGATCGGGCACGAGGGGCAGCACGACGCCGGTGATGGCGGCGAACTGGAGCGCGGCGCGGATGTCCGCGGGGGTGAAGCGGCGCGTCCAGTCGTGGATGGGCTGCTTGAGCCCGAGCAGGACGACGGTGAGCGCGGTGACGAGGGCGGCCGCGCGCGTTTCGCCGGCGGACATGAGCGCGCCGACGAGGATCGTGATCAACGCCGCGGCGAAGCCGGTGCCGCCGGGCGCGCGGTCGGAGGCGGGGGCGGGGCTCCAGCGCAGGGCGACGAGGTGCGCCGCGACGAGAACGAGCACCGCGGGCAACGCCCACGGGAAGGCGGCGGCGAGGCAGCCGAGGAGGGCCCAGAGCGTGTGGGTGCGCACCCCGCCGAAGTCGGCCCCGGGGTCGGCGTGGCGCGTCTGTTCGCTCCACTGGCGGATGCTGCCGATGAGGGCGCCGCAACCGGCGGCGGCGGCGAGGGCCGAAAGCGTGGGAGCCATGCCCGGAGCATGGCGCGCGAAGGCGGCGAGGGCAAGCGGGCGCGCGGCGGGTGCGGGGGCCTTTGGCGGTCGATTGCCGGGCGCCGGGATCAGGCGAGGCAGGCGTGGGTTTTGACCGGCACGACGAAGCGGCCGGTGGTCTTGATGATGCGCCCGACGGCGCGGTTGGCGGCCTGGTCGAGGCCGCGCAGGAGGATGTCGGTGGCGAGGGTGGAGCCGGTGCGGACGTAGTTGCTGCAACGGCAGGGGCCTTCGGGGGCGGCGGCGGGGTCGTCGCCGGCGGCGCAGGGCGAGCGCAGATCGAGGAAGTCGAGGTAGTCGTCGAGCACGCCGGGGAGGCGAAGCGGATTGGAGGGCTGGTCCTCGCCGACGAGGCGCTCGCAGGGGTAGAGGCGGCCGCTGGGAGCGACGGCGACCTCGCCCTCGCCGAAGCCGCAACGGGTGGAGGGCGCGGGGGAGACGAGGCGGGCGAGGGCGGCGACGCGCGTATCGAACCAGTCGATACCGGCGTGGGGCAGCCAGGAGCGCCAGAGGTCGGCCAGGGTGTCGACGGTTTTCTCGAGCCGGGAGAGATCGTCGGCGCTCCAGTTGGTCCAGAGGTCGAGCGAGAGGGTGAAGCGGGCGGCGCCGAGGGAGCGCAGGTGGGCGAGGCCCTCGGGCAGGCGGTCGAGGGTGTCGGGGCGGACGACGGTGACCACGGTGAAGGCGGTGCCGTCCCGCACGAGGTCGGCGAGGATGGACTCGACGGAGGCGGCGGTGCGGGCGCCGTAGCGGTTGCGACGGTGGAGGTCATGGACCTCGCGGGTGCCGTCGCTGCTGACGGCGAGGTCGAGGTCGGGGCTGCGCATCACCTGGCGCGCGGCGGGGGTGGCGATGGTGCCGTTGGTGGTGAGACTGAAGCGCACGGTTTTTCCGGAGGTCTGGGCGGCGCGGCGGGCGGTTTCCATCCAGTGGAGGATGGATTCGGCCTCGAGGAGCGGTTCGCCGCCGAAGAAGCTGAGCGCGAGCCGGCCACCTTCGGCGACGCTGGCGAGGGCGCGCCGGATGGCGCGGTCGCCGACGGGACGAGGCATGGGGGCGGCGAATTTCGACCCGGTGTAGCAGTAGGTGCAACGGAGGTTGCACGCGTGGTTGACCACAAGACTGAGGCCGAAGGCAGGGTAGGGATGGCGTCGCATTCAGATGAGAGGGCTCATCTGGATTACACGCGAGGCGCGGAAATCTTACGGAATCGCGCGAAAAAAGTTTTTAGACCGCGGATGCCCTTGTCGGGGAGCGATTTATGCCGAAGGCATCAGGGGCGGGGCGCCGTGCGTGATGGCGGCCCGCCGCCACGACAGGAGGCGCGGGCAAACGCGCGCCCACCTGCGGTTTGGATTATTTGAGGCCGCCTTCGTGGGCGGAGGGGTTTTTGAGCTGGTCCTTCCAGCCGAGGATCTTGGCTTGGGCGCCGAATTTCTCGGCCATGGGTTTGTCGCCTTTTTCCATCCAGATGCGGGAGAGGGTGGTGTTGA
>JACCDX010729039.1_pt1 | contig 27562 bp, 32 predicted proteins | sample 7449681 | NCBI WGS metagenome assembly JACCDX01 (sample SAMN15323450, study PRJNA562643) | freshwater metagenome | isolation source: river surface water | place: USA:Blue River Watershed | collected 2017-08-18
GGTATTATTGTATTAAAAGATATATCTGTATCATCTATTTTGATTTGTAAATCAGACAAAGGATTAATTACTTTTTCTTTTTTACCATTTACTCGAATTGGCTTTTGACCTATAGTTTTAAGTATAGAATTGATTGAAAGTGTTTGTGTTCCACTTATATCAATAACAATATTAGCAGGTGTATAATTAACAGATAATTTATTATTATTACCTGATACATCAAATGTAAATAAATTAAATAAATTAATTGTAGGATTTATTATTTTATGTTTTTTATCATCGTTAATTTGTGTTAATGTATATAATACAGATGGCTTACCTGATTTAGATTTTGTAGTTTTTTGTATAAAAAAATCAAATGGTGTAATAATATGTGTATATTTTGTAATATCACTTCCTCCATATCCAGAACCAGCATTCCATTTACCTAATGTAATATCAGTTAAATTTAATTTAGGTTTACCTTCTAATGATTTACCCTGTTTAGTAATAGCTTCTAAATTTCTACCAACTGAACCACTTGAAGATTCAACAAAGAAAGAATTAACACCATGTTCACCTAATATATTAATAAGAGCTGTACGTTCACAATCAATATCTAAATCATATGTTCCAATACGCGCAGCCTCTTTTTTTAAAGGACACCAATTAATACCATAATTATGTAATATTTTTATAAATGTATCAACTAATCCCTCCATTACATCAAGACATTTAGCATCACTAATAGTTTGTGTAGAAGTATGAATACCCTTATTTATTTCCTGTATAGTAGTATCAAAATAGTCTTTACAAGATGTAGCTAAATTTAATGGAAATTGATATCCAGATAAATCATTATAAAATTGAGATGATTTAAATAATGTAAGAATATTACCACAATATTTATCACCATATCGTGTATCTTCATTATTTCTAATGTCGTGATATAAATCGATATAACTTCTAAAAAAATCAAACATAATTTTTATGACTTGTAATGTATCATCTCCAATTTTTTCTATAGCTGTATCAATAGATGTAATTAGTGCTGTGGTATCTTCACTATATCCAGAAATAATAGTTGGTGATAATACAATTCCAGAAATATCTTCTCTTTGAAATCCAGTCGTATCAAATACATCATAATTTGTTTTAATATATTTTGTTAAATAATAAGTTTTATAATTATCTTTTTCATATGGGGTAGGTATTTCAGGTAAACATGTTCTTGACTTTGGTTTTGCGAATTTTCTTATTGTTGTTGATGCTGATTGTCCTGTTGATTGTTCTGATGCTGCTGCTGATGCTGCTGCTGATGCTGCTGCTGGTGCTGGTGGTTCTCTATTTTCAGTTTCATTCATACGCTCGTTTGATTGTTCTGATGCTTTGTTTTCATTTACTTGCATTTGGTTTGTTACTGGTGTTGTTGGTGTTGCTGATATGCCTGTTGATTGTCCTTGAGACATACTACGTATCATGTTTTGATGATTTTTAGATAATTGAAAAATGGGTATACGTCCACGTTTTGATGGGGATGGTTTGCCTCTTCCGTTATTATTGTTATTGGGAAGTATTCTACGTTTTGTTCCTGCTAGAATTTCTAATTCTCTTTCCACATATTCCTTTACACGAGGACCAGTAAGCATTTCTCTAATAAATACATATATATTTATAATAATTAATTATCACAATATACCGTATATATTAATTACAACAACATAGAAACCACTTAATAAATGTATTCCAAGAAGAATTATATAATGTAGAAGTATGTTTGCATTTCCAAGAAATATACGTAGTATTATTTTTATTAGATATTACAGCATTATTATTAACCCATACAACTAAGCGCATTTGTATTTGACAATAACATTCTTCATCATCAAGACCAGCTTCTTCCCATATTTTAAAAGCACTCTTAGATACTTCAAAAGGTTTTTTATAAAAATCATTATATTTACATTCAGCCAATCCTTTATGGTATTCTTCAGATTTAGTCGGTATCTTAATATTTAATTCATCATTATTATGTTCTCTTAGTATAGTTTCAAGAAAATCGTCTTGTGGTTTTACTTTAATAAAAGGATGTATAGTAAAAGGTTCATATGTTAATGTTTCATTTTCATCCCAATAACTATCTGTTTCAAATCCTTCAATATAATCTTTAAATGAAAATGTTCTGTCTCTTTGTGTATTTTCTTCCATATTTATTATTATCTTAATATTTCTTATAATATATTTTATCACATAATAATATTATTTTATCATATAATAATAGATATAATAATAATGTCTAAAACTGTATATAAAACATATAAAGAAGCACATGAGAAACTTGGAATACCAGGTTCATATCAACGTGGAACAATAGGAACAGCCGAAACAGGAGTTCAAAGTTTAAAAATAACAGACCATGAAAATTCTTATGATAAAATACTTGAAAATGGGAAACGTATATTATATGTTGGAAAGGGAAATAAAACAACTCCAGCACATCCAGTTTTAGATCAAAATACAACAAAACAAGATGTTTTTAGAACAAGTATTCAGACAAAAAAATCATTTCCTATTTTACATAAATCTGAAAAAGATCATGTGGAACTTCTTGGATATTATATAGTAAAATCACTTAAAAAAGCACAAAGAAAAGGAGTTCAATTCTATTATGCTGAATTAGAAAGAGTTAAATAAAAATATAATTATTGTAATTATTATTTTATTTTATGTATAATAATCTATTTAAGTTCTAAAAGCGTTCTTCGCAATCGTCTCCAACTACGTCATCGCAATCGCATCACGCTCTAAAAGCGTTCTTCGTATTCTTTTTCAGGATTTTGTTCATAATATTCACCATATTCATTCTCATCTTCATCACTCATAGGCATATCTTCATCACCAGATGGCACTTCATAGTCTTCATCTTCACCAAAGCCATCATCATTTTGATGGAGTTCATCTTCTTCATCATCATCAAACTTTTTAGTCTCTTTCTTTTTATTGATTTTTCTGAATACACGAATATTATGTCTAAATGCATCTTCTTCAAGTTTATTTTTCTCATTTCTTTGACGTTCCATTTCTGCCGCAAGTTCATCATCTTCTGCTTTTTTAGCCCAACCCTTTGCTAAATTGGCAAAACTGGATGAAGAATTAGACTGTTTAATAGGACTTGCGACAGGAGTACTAACTTTAGGAGTACTTGTAGCACTTTTAGGAGTTCCACCAAGACTTGGAAAGTCATCAAAGGAATTAACTTTAGGTAAAGAAATAGGAGGGAGACCTAATTTCTTATCTTGTTGAAACTCATCTTTCTTAGTAGCATATTTAGCGCCAAAAGACTTCTTATTCTTATTCTTACTATTATCTACAGTTGTAAATCCAGTATTATCATCTGATGTATTTCCAATAGTCATTTGTCGTGTACTTGTTGTTAGTTCAGCAATAGTAGCTGGTTTTAGAACTTTAGTCACAGTCGCTGTTGCTGTTGCTGTCGCAGTCGCTGTATCATCATTATCACCAAATACACCAAACTTATTTTTACTAATTACTTGATTTCCGCGTGAAAATCTGGATACAGTATTAGTGGTTTCTTGGATTTCTTTGGTTACATGTTCTACTTTAGTAGAAGGTGTTCCTGCTCCTGTTCCTGCTCCTGCTCCAAATCTTCTTGGTTCGCCAAATCTTCTATATGAAGTAGTATCAGGCTCTACAGCAGGTGGTTGATCTGAAACAGGCTGTACTTGCGCATTTTTTAAGAAAGAAGGAACAAAACGAGGCATCTTAATATTCTTAGAAATAACTACTATATACAATACAACGTCTGTTTAAATATGCGAAACATTTAAATTCAAATTTATCATCGATAAATCAATCGCGATATACTCCATTTTTAATAAGAGTAACCCATTTTGTATTATTTGTATTTATATTAACTATCCAATTATATTTAATAATCTGTGCGTCTATGTCTTCATTTCCTAAAAGTTCAATTGGAATATCAATTTCTCTAATAAAAGAAGAAGAGAGAAGCGATAAAAAATAATCTTTATTATTAGTACTCATTATATATTTATAGTCCTTCTATTATTTATATTAATTACATATTTATACTCTAATTAGAGAACGTAATACTCTATAGTATGACATAAACATACTATCTTTTGTAGTAATATTAATATTTCGAAGAGAATTAATAAGTTGAGAAATTAATGGATTTTGTTCTAATTCACTATAATTAATATCCTTATTATTATTGATACAATCTAAAAAGGTGTAAAGAATATGATTATCATTATTTTTATTTAGTTGAATACATTTCTCAAGAACATAATATAATTCTCTAACTTTAGGATCTAAAATATTCATCATATCATGATTATTATCAGTATTTCTAATACGCATTTTAATTAAATATAATTCTATAGACAACTTTATATCATATTTTATGCACTTTTATATATCAAATTTATTATAAGTAAAAGCAACTTAAATATATATCACACTTTTCTGATAGAATATTATTTCGTATATTTAATTATAAAATACTATAAATAATACTATAAATAAAATAAAAATGAGCTACGGAGAATATAGAGGATATACACGGCTAAATCAGTTATATGCGGATTTATCATTTTTAAACTTTCAATTAGACTATTTACACGATTCATTAGGTAATTATTATTCAAAAAGACAGCCACATTGGACATCTGAATATAGAAGGGAACAAATTGAAGATATTAGAGCATCTATTCCACAAGTATATGATGATATAAATGATATTAAAAAAGAAATAGAATTAGAATTATCATATATTTATGGAGAAACAATGGAAAGAGAAGCGACAGAAGAATATGAATACTATTAACTTTCACCAAATAATTCAGCGATAGTAGTCCCTTCAACATCAATATCACGTAATTCTTTTTCATATGCATCAAGACGTTTTCTACAATCTAAAATAGCATTTTTCAGATCCTGAATACGTAATTTATTACGTTCTATTTCTTTAGCAAGAGTAATACTTTTATATCTTTTATTAGCACGAGGTCTAATAACAGGAGAAATTAAATCCCATAAGATAATATATTTATCATAAATATTTACGATATTATTGATATGTGTATTATATTCATCTGTATCTTTTTTTAATTTAGATGTAATGCCATAATAAGCATTAATACCACTAAAATTACTAAGATAAACACTAAAACGTGTATTATGATTATGTAAATGACTTGATATAATAGTTCGTGTTAAATCATTTTTATCTTTATATCTTTGACATTCTTTCTGAAACCAATCATATTTATCTTTTGGAGTATATGACCATATATATTCTATATTTTCTTTCATTATATCTACTAATTGATTATATGCTGTTTTTACAACAATATCAATAAGTAATTCAGGTGCTAATTCTTCAATAATTTCATAAATAGATTTTATAAATGCTAATCTGTATTTAGTATCTAATGTAAACAATATATTATTATTAGGTACATTAAATCCATGTGTTTTTTCAAGACATTTATTTTCTTTTTCATTTTGTTTAACATATTTTAACAATAATTTCTGTTTTTGTTTCTCTTTCTGTTTCTCTTCTTTTTGTTTCTGTTTCTCTTCTAACTTTTTCTGTTTTTCTGCCTCTCGTTCTTCTTTGGATTTCTTAAGAGGCTTGGTTTCAATAATATTAGTTAAAGGTGTATTATCAGACATTTTATACTAACTATAAAAATATACAATCTATCAATCAAATTTTATAGTATTTTAGAAACCAGGAACATTCTTTCAAGAACTTTATCAGATCTATCTGCTAAATTCCTCGAACCCTTATAAGTATCATATTTTATTTCATATTTCTTTACAGTATATTCTTTGAGTAATTCTTTCCAATCATCATCTGAAATAATGCCTTCATTATTATAAGAGATTAACAAATACTTAGATTTACGCAATCCTTCATCAATCAAGTGTGCCATAAATTCAATTGCTTCTGCGCGATAATTATAAACCGATTTATTCCAATCATTTGGAATTCCAGATACTTTAGAAATGCCTTGAGGTTCTTTATTTTCAGCAATAATATTTAACATAAAATAATTACTCCCATATGGATGTTGATTATAAGGAGGATCCAAATAAATCAAATCAAACCCTCCATCAATTTCTTCAATTAATTCATTAATATCTTTATTGAAACATTGCGCTTTAAATCCTCCATTTAAATTCCAAACAGGATAGTCTAAACGTATTTCAGCCATAATTCGCTCCAAAGCATTTTCACCTGTTCCTCCAAAATGCCCTACACCATCTTTTTTATAAAACCCTTTAAAAACTCCTGCTGTATTTGCGTGAATACTAGCCCTACATAGCAATGGTACCAAACAATATGGCTTTAAGTTCTCTTCAACATTTCTCTCAATATAGTCTCGTAGAGTATCAATGATTACAGCATTTTCTCGAGTATAGAAGCATCGTTCACCTTCTTTAACATCACTAGTCACTTTAGGAGCATAGAGACGACTAATAATTCCATTTTCTACAAAGGGTCCTGAAGCAGCAAGTTTATTCATAATATCAATATGTCCACGAATCCATTTCTGATCCATTACATTAGGAGTAATAAGATTACATTTAGCCATAAGGTATGAATATTTTTCTAAATCATTTGTCCATATTTCTGATGCTATATATGACAATTGTCGACTTACAACACATGAACCCGCGAATCCATCCATAATTTTCAGTTTATCTTTTCCTAATGCTTTAGAAATATCTTTAGTAGCTTCATATATGTGTTTAACTAATTTCCTTTTATTTCCAATACAAGTCAACATTGTTTGATAAACAAAATCATCAGATACATCTTTTTCTTTTGTTTCTTTTTCTTTTTCTTTTTCTTTTTTGTTTACATTCTCGGATGTAGTATTTTTACGAGGCATAATTCTATCTCCTTCATATATATTATATGAATTTAATTAATCGCATCGACAAAATTTGATAATTATTTAATTAATATAATAAAGGCCGTAAAACATAAATCTAAGGTATAATGGAACAATTTATTAAAAGCATTGAGAATACTCCCTATGTGTGGTGGCGTGAAGGAGATGAAGTAGGAAAGAAACAGCCATTTTGGGCTGAAAATAGTGTAATACCATCAATAGAAGAAATCAAAGAAAAGGGGTGTAATTGTGCGGGGTTTATCAATCTAATATGCAGATTTCTACAAACTCCCATTCCTGGTATACCATCACAAAGAGGACTTACCACAGATTGCCTTTGGCTTAAAGACCAAGAAGGAGGACTTAAAGACCAAGAGGAATGGGCAGGTGGTTCGTGGTATTGGTTTGAATATTTAAAAAATACAAATAAATTAGAAATATTTGACCCCAACATAGAATATCCAGAAGGAACACTTCTTCTAAGACCCTATACATCACCAGACGATCAAGGGCATTTAGCAATAATTCTGACAAAAAATAGAATAGCACATAGTTTTCCTGAAAAGGGTATACAAATTGAACCTTCAATATTAATATCACATAATTGGATTAAGGGAGGTTATTATACACATGTATGTAAACCTGATATGTGGCAACAAGCCCTATAAAGTAATTTCCTGAAATAAATTATACATATTCTTAATATACTTTACAGCATCATCTAATTTCTTAAATAAGCATATCTTTTTATCATAATAATTACATACTTGTATAGCGACATATCGTGTATTATCAATATCATCTGGATTAGTATAAGATGAATGAAATACAATCTTAATAACTTTTCCATATATTTGGTATGAACCAGGATATGTTGTACATGTATGAATTATAGATGATTTATTTGTGTCATCTATTTTTATTACAGTAAAATCACTACATTCCTTTTCTAAAGCATTCACATATTCATCATATTCACCATAAGCATATGATGTTGAAATGAAAGCGATTGGTTTATTAATATATTCTTTCCAATTATTAAATGTGAATGGAGCCTTATAAAGAGTTAATTGATTACCATAATCTTCTAAGTATCCGTTATATTCATTTGATATATAAATATTACTATCAGGTTTTAATCCCATAGTTCCAAAATTAGTTCCTTCAATCAATCCATTCTTACTATTATTCCAATAAATTGTTTTATTCCATCTATTATAACGAATAAGAACAATATTTCCATCCATATCTTCAGCATATGTATAGCATTTTTTACTTGGTGTATTTTTTAAAGTCATTGTATCAATAAAATTATATTGTTCGTGAATAAATAGTAAAAGTGCTGAATAGTAATTAGGACATAAATCATCAAATGTCATATGTTTTGTTCGTTTTTTAGATTTCTGTTTTTCATTAGTTTCAGGTTCTTTAATAATAATTTTAGAAATATCAGGGGAACCTGGAAGTATTGAAAGCCATTCATTAATATTAGAATATGTTTTATTTTTATTCAAATCAATAACTTTACCAGATGACATATAAACTGTTTCATGTTCTTCTCCATCAGCAGAAACATATTTGAAAGATGTTTTAGGTAAATAAGAAGACATTTTATACCTAAAATAAAACACAAATATAAATCAATTTTTATAATTCAAAATAAATTAAAAATTGGTTTATAATTATTTATAGTATATTATCAATTAGTTATTTATATCTCTATTCAAAGTTTCTAATACTTTTACCAACGGGAAAGCGAGGTAGCCCTTCATCGGTTAATTCTTGAAATACAACAGTTAGCTTCTGTCCAATATATTTATTACCATTAATGAAATAGTTTTCTCTTTCTTCACGAGTTCCACGTGGTCTACAACTAAATCGCTGTCCTTTTTCTGTTTCACAAATCCAAATGACACACCCATCTTCTAAACCTTGTCCGCAAGTATAATCTACAATTTTATATTCCCTATCTTCGAACTGTTTAAACTTCTGCAAATCGCACGATCTACTACCTTTGTAAAGTCCATCTTTATTACGAAACATAAGACCTTCATACCCATCCTGAATATATTTAGCAAATGCTTCATTCATATCTTCCATATTATTACAATTATCACTCTTAACTAATTCCAAGTACTGAAACTTATTACGCCTGAATAGTAATTGAAGATTAGTATAACGAAGCGAATATGGCTGTTCAGAAATCATATCATATACATGAAGTTTAATCTTCTTTTGTTTTTCATCATCACCTTTCTTTAAAGTAACACGCTTAACAAGTCCAACAATTTCTTGAAAAGTTAGATCGTGTGAATAGAGTTCTCCATCAAGAATGATAGTTGGGGGCAACCGATTAATTTCTTCAATAATATGTTCCATATGAGGAAATCTCTTTTTGAGCCTTGAATACAACCCTTTACCAGGAATAGCAACACATCGCACTCCATCGTACTTAGGTTGAGTAAAGCAAGGAAACTTGATATCTTTACCTCTCTTATTAAAATCATGGGCAAGCATAACAGAAGGAACATCAACATCAAATCGACCACCAGATGAAACACTTTCATCATCTAAATCATCACCTACATCACCATCATCAGAACCACGAGGTGAATAACCGCTTTCTTTCTTTTTAGTCCAAGCCGCTTTTGCTTCATTAATAGCTTGTTGTAAAGGAGTAGTTTCATTCTTTTTTCCGATATTTTTACCCTCAGAAATCTCTTTTTCATTTACTTGAATTTTTCCACCTTCATAGCCATGACTGGTCTCAATAATTCCAGAACCATCACGTTCAAATACACGAATAGACCATTGTTTAACCTTACCAGTAGATGCTTCACCATAAAGTGTTTGAAAATCAGCCATTTTATATGTCTCTCTGTCTTAGATTAGTCACACTGTTCTTAAGTCGTTCAAAATCTCTTTAAATTGTCATAATCACGGCTTCTCCTAAACTTTATCCCTGGCTTCAAATTTTTCTCACAAGTAAAACAAAAATAAATTAGTATTATATTTTATAGTTATTATATATATGTAGTCTAAGAACTAATCTTATAAAACTCTTTAGTATCAGGTACCATATAATATAAATCAGTAACAACACCTGTTTCATATACTTCTAAAAGGAGATCACATGAAGAATTATCGTCTATGTCTTTATTATCACATTCTTTTATCATAGTTAAACTAATAGAGAACTTAATATTATTCCAGGAAATAATCTCTTTTTTTCTTGAGTTATTAAATCCATCTAAATCTTGATAGTGTTTAAGCCTATCACGTAAATCACGAAACATACAGAATACTCTATATTTTTTATCTGTAAAATTAATTATATCTTCATCTTTTAATATACATAGTAGCCTATGAAGATTATATTTTGGCTGGAAATAGATATGATGAAATATTTCCTCATCATATTTACTTATTGAAGCACCTGTTATAGAATTATAGAATTCTGCAAATGAGTAATATTTTTCTTTTGTCTCTTTATCTTCTAAAATACCTGATATAAAAGTAGATGCTTTATGACCTTTAATATCAAAGTAATATTTATTACCAAACCGCTTAGTAATAATATAGTCTATAAATCGGATGAAATATACACTTTCAAAACAACCCTTAAATACTTGTATAATTGCGGAAGGATATGACATTTTATAGTTTATAATTATCTACATACCATATTTATTTTATTAAGCATTTTCAAATTTTATGATTGTATGATTTTAACGAGATACCTTAGGTGGTTCATAGCGTCCATAGTAAAACCATAATAGATGATAATTTTCAGGTTCTCCACCTCCTAAACTTGTTGCCGATTGACACATTGGCTGATCAATTGAAATAGGAAGTAAATCAGCGATATCCTTATAAATACATCCCAAATTGTTCCATTCACACCAAGAACATCCTAAGATATAAATACAATCATCTTGTGTAGTAGCACCAGGACATCCAGGACTATATCCATAATCATCAAATAATACATTATGTAATTCAGGTGTTAATATATCATAATCTATTATTTCCTCTTTATCTATATTCCAATCATTACTCCAATCATAATTATATGTAGTTTCTATTTCTACTTCTTTTTGACTACAACTAAATTGTTGAACACATTCTTGTCTACAATAATATATAGTTTCTTCTTGTTCATGTTCTTGTTCTTGTTTCTGTTCTTGTTCTTGTTTCTGTTCTTGTTCTTGTTCTATATCATAATCTAATTCCTCTACATCTAATATTTCTTGTGTATTATTACTTATTTCTTGATAATATTCATCATAGTACTTATCATAGTATTTATCATAATAATCTTCGTAATATTCTTCATATTCTTCATAATAATTTTCATAATATTCTTCATATTCTTCATAATAATCTAAATTGTCATTGTCAAAATCATCATCAAATCCTTCATCAAAATTAATATGAGACTTTTCATAATTATAAACTTTAATAGCATGTACGCGTTCTACATAGGAACAATCACCCTTTATAGTGACAAATCTTAAAAAGTAAAGTAATAACAACATCTTAATTATAGTTGGATGCTCTAATAAAAATATTATTTGTTTTCAAATTTATCAGATAAGAACAAAAATTACCATTCGTGAAAATTCATCTTTGCGGCAGTAATTAACCATTTCTTCAAGTCTCTATATAGGTATTTACGTGAGTTATATGATATTACCCTATAGTTATCATTAATTAACATATCAACTGTATCTTTCCACCATTTCATTTGAGGTTCTTGGCTTATAAAATATAAGTCAGGCCATTTCCAAAATCCTTTCTCATTATACAGATTATCCATAAACCATCTTGATACTTCAGATGTATAATCTTCTTCAACAGAAACATCAAGACTGTATAGTATATCAATTAATTTTGTACTCATTGCTAAACCTAATAAAAATAGTATTATACTACATTTATTATTCTCTTTTTATTTATATTTCTTTTATTTATTTTTATCTATTTTTATTTATTATATTAGATGTTATCAAAATTTTATTGGAGTATTCTAATGTTATTCAAATCAATTGTATCTGAAAACATCATCATCAAATAATAGGGGTTCTAAAGGAGGAATTTCAATTGTAAGACCCCGTGCTTGTGAAACATCAGTACTACGTCTTTTAAGAATACGAGGTGGTTTTACAGGATTTGGCGGAGCATAAATATAATTATTAGTTACTCCTTTTTCAAACCCAGCTACATCATAACATTTAATATCATGCATATTTTTAGTAATTTTATCATTTATATCAACTGAATATTTTGGCACAAGTTCATAAATAGAATAGTCAGCCGATTTGAAAACATCAATAAACATATACATAAAGGTTTGATTTAAAGGTGTATCACAAATATAATCATCAAATAATGATGTATGAAGTTTCTTCAGTTTCATCATATTAACAAGATCTTTACGATTGTATCCATAATAATTATCACCTGCTTTTAAAACAATATTCCAATCAGATTGTAGCAAGTAATCCTTTACAAGGTTATTTTCCAATGTTAAGATATCATGTTCTATAAGTGATTTCCAATCAAATGTATCTGAAAAGACACGAGGATCTTTACTTCTTTCGCATTGAAGTGGTGTAGAGATTAATGTAAATCCACGTGATACATATTTATTAATCCTTTTCTCTGTTTTTTCAGACATAGCAGATGATAAATCTTCTCTGATATACATTTTTTTAGATTTAGTTAGATCAGGTCTCATAGTTTGAAATGTCTCCTTAAAAGGGTTCCACCAAGTACTACAACAACTAATATCAAAATCCTTAATATACTTTATTACATTATCAATTGATAAATATATAACTTGTATAGGAAATCCATCTGATGATACATAGTTATCTATTGACATAATACGTTGTAATCTTTCATCAGGGTCATCATAATAATCATCAAAGTCCTCATTTTCTCTGATAGTATAGTTATATTTCTCCATTATATTTTGTATAGCATTTTTACTATAACGATTATTATAAGCCCAAATATCAATATCATTTGGTTCAAAACCAGGTTCTTCTCCTTCTTGTTTTAAATATAAATAAAGTGCTGAACTTCCTGAAATCATCATATTTTCCCTACACATCATATATCTAAAATCTTCATAATTAATACCATGCTTTTCAATAAATTTCTTCATATACTGTGCTCCTTTAGTCATTTCTCTTAATCTCATAACTTATACTTATACTTAGAATATCGCGACCACTTTATATATCCACATCGTTATTTTCAAATTTTGTCTAACAAAAATATTATTATTTATTTTTATTTTAATTGTTTTTATTTATATCTAATATTATTTAATCTAAATAATTTGATTATTACAATTTACATGTACAAGTTCTGTTTGAACCGAGGAGTAATTAGATGCCTCAATAGGATCAAAGAAGATAGGAGAATTACGATGTACACATAGATAATCAGTAAATTCATTCTCATATACAGAGAAATACAAAGTAGTTGTATCATTATAGTTATTAATTTTTACTTTGCGAACATGGCATTCCAAAAGATTACCAAAGAATGTACTATTATTGTGATTTTGAACTGAATATCCAATCTCTTGATATACTTTATTCATAAATGTATTATATTGTACATTTTCTAAATCTTCAAAATTATTTGCATCAGAGTTATATACCTCAGAAGATGTATATCCCTTATAATGAATAACACCATTGGGGTCACGAAGAATAAGAATAGCCGTTAAATGAGAAGAAGACATTATATTATCTCAGAAACACTTAATATAGTATGTTGTACACTTTACAATATGTCAAGACAAATAATCAAATTTTTGCTAAGTGAACTAAAAATAAAAATATATTTAGTTATAATTCTATATTTTTATTATATTTTTATGGGTTATTATAGCGCAAAGTATCACATTAAATCTTATCAATATCGATATCCTCATCATTTAAGTCAATTTCTCTGCGTTTAATTGTAAGAATATCTGTGTAATCAAATATGTCTTCATCTTCTACACCTGCTCCTGCTCCTGTAGTATCTTCAGAAATAGTAGTAGAAAGCATCCATTTAGGAAGTTCTCCAGATTTGATTAACATAGCAACATCTTTTTTCTCCAAAACAGCCATAATATCATATACTGCTTTCTCTGTACCAGAACGTGTTTCATAGTCACGTTCACTTAAAAGCACAATATCATCAACGCCAATTCTGGCCATTTTTCCACGCATGTGTGCTTGATGTTCTCTTTTTGAGGCATTAAGGATAAGGAATTTATTTCCATAATTTTTGATGATACGTCCATAGGTACAACCTTCGAGACTTCCGCAAATTGCGGCTTCCACACGGTTATTATTTTTTGTGATAACTCTTTGTTTTGACTTAGACATGTTCTTAGAGGCTTGACGCACGCTATGACCTGGCATTTTGAATTAATTACACTTAGACTTGGAAGAGGTAATAACTTATAAGGTCCTTTTAATGAGGAAGGCATCTACAGTTTAATCTAATCCCATCAAATATTTCAAATTTTGCCATAAGTATCTATAATATTAAATATATACGGCATTATAAGTAGTATCAAGATAATTATCAAAAAATATAAACTAAATATAAGATAGAATAGAAATGAAAACACGAAAACATAAAACATATAAGGGATGGACAAGGCGCAATTATAAATATAAATTGGGTGGTGTAAATTCAAATAATGAAAGCCAAGGAAACCAAGAAAGCCAATCGACTAATAGCAATTATCACCCATATAACAATTATCCTTATGAACCTAATTATAGTAATAATCCTGCTTATAATAATCAACCTTATGACCCTTCTAACTATTTTAATTATGACCCTTATAGCGGATTAAATGATATATCAGATCCATATAATATTTTTTCATTTTTTAACAGATATGAAGTAAATGATCCAGAGACACATGAATATAGAGATGCTATAATTAATTTTATTGAGAATGGTAGTGTTAGTCCAAATGATGTGGATAATCAAGATGATTTCTTAAAAACATTATTAATGTATGCTGTAGGAAAAGGTGATTTAGAGATAGTACAATTATTAATAGAAAAAGATGCAGATGTAACAAAACGCGATAAAAATGGTAATACAGTTTTAATGTATGCTTTAAATAGACGCTCAATAGATGTACTAAAATATTTATTAACATTACCAGGTATTAATACAAATGATGTAAATAATGATGGACAATCTGCTCTTATATTTATGGCAAATGATAATATAGATAATATAGGTATATATAATATAGAAACTATACAAACTTTAGTAGAAAGTCAAACAAATATAACAGATATACATATAAAAGATAATAAGGGTTTAACAGCATTAGACTATAGTGTATTTAATAATAATAGTAATATAGGTGAACTATTAGTTGGATATGGAGCAGACACATTTCAATATATTAATGCAGATGATCCTGTATATTCCAATCATGAATTATCAGAGCATGATATGTTTGAATTAATTAAGAAAAAAGGTCTTATTGTAGATCAACATAAAGATTATAGAGGATTAATAGATTATTTATATGAAAATGATTTAGAAGAATTTACAACTGTTTTAGATAATGCTGATTTAGAAACAGTACAAAAAAATCTGATAACAAGTCCAACAAATATTAATATGGTTATGTATATAGCTATTAATTTTGATGATACATATTTACCATATATAAAGGTATTAATTGAAAATAATTATGTAGATGTTAATAATATCGATAGTTATAATAGAAATGCTCTATTCCATGCTTTATGGCATAATAATATAGAGATTGCTAAGTACCTAATAGAACAGGGTATAGATGTATTTACTATAGATAATAATGGTAATACAATTTTAATGGAAGCAGTAAAAACAAGTAATGAAGAAATAGTTACAATTATTGGTGATATGAATCATTGGAATGTATTACTTATAAATAATATGTATGGAATGAATGCATTAGATTATGCTCGATCAATTGCTATACGTGAATTATTACAATCACATATATATCAAGCTAATCAACTAAATCAAAATCAACAACAGCAACAACAGCAACAACAAAATAATACAAGCCTTGAAAGAAGAGGCAGAATACCTGAATTAACAGAAGCAGCATTTGGAAAAACAGGTAGAAGATTAGATAAATGTTTTAATCCAATTGCTGTAGACTATGAAGAAATAACTAAAGAACATACTGTATTATATGCAATTAATGAGGAAGGTAAAGTTCAAAGTATAGGGTGTTTAGATGAAAGTTCGTTAGAATATTATAAGAATTCTAATGATTATTTATTTTATCAATGTACTATGAATACAGATCCATCAACAGGTGGATTACCTATGACTTCTATATTTGTAACACAAGATAATTTAATAGGAGAACCTCTAAGAAGATTAGATTTAGGTATTATGAAAGCATATGTATTAAATTCTGAATTTCAAAAAGTAAAACCAGATACATCATATATGTTAATTCCAACATTTAATAAAATAGGACGTATAGCATCACATAGTGTAGTACATAATCAAAATGTAGTATCAGGAGATCATTGCCAAACTGTATTTAATGAGCCTATTTATAAGATTTATGTACTCGATGATAAAAAACCATCAGATACTTTACTATATAAGGTAGAAAAAAGAATACGTAGTTTATTTAAAACACCTTATAATATCAATTATAATAATAATAACAATAATAATAACAATAATAATAATAGACAAAATAATAATCGACAAAATAATAATAGCGTAGTTTTGAGTAATAATACTTTTCCAAATAATAGATCAGAGAGTGAATTAGAAAATATTAATACTTTAACAGAAACAAATCAGCAAAACCAGCAAGGTGGTAAAAGACAAAAAGGTAGTAAAAAGCAACATAAAACAAGAAAAAATCGTAAACATAATACCATTCGTAAATTAAAATTGCGTAAAAGTATAAGACATTATAGAAGATAAATATTTATAAATCAAAACGGTGGTTTAAAAGAAGACATATAAAGGGAAGGGCTAATATAAATTAAGGAAACTCGTAACTATATGAAATAATTAATCAGTATCCGTATCAGTATCCGTATCAGTATCAGTATCTGTATCTGTATCTGTATCTGTGTCAGTATCTGTATCTGTATCAGTGTCAGTATCCGATAAGGATGAATTACGTTTAAACATTTCTAATCCTTTTCGTATTTCAGCCAAGTTTTCCTTATGACGTGTCATCTGTTCAGAACTAAGTCCATCACTTTTAATTAACTCTCCATCAGAATCAACTTCTTCATCTTCCATAAATTCAGCTACTTTAACACCCATAATCTCAGCAACTTCTTCTTCAGCTTCTTCATCAATAAACTCTAATACACCTGTTTCTTTGTTCTTTTTATAGAAGAAACGTAAAGTACATTCCTTTGCACTTCCATCCATTTCTTTAGCAAATTGCGGTAATTCTTTTTCAATCTCTTTTACAGACATTGGTAGTTGTTTATGAGGTACTCTCACATAAACAGACTTAGAAACACGAATACCAATATCAAGATACATTTTTAATAATCCTATTAAAAATATATATTGGGTTTATTTTAAATCAAATTTATTAAAAATAAAATATTTATAAATCAAGATGGTGGTAGAAGAACTAAAAAGGAAAAAGATTATTTTTATTCCTCATCACTATCCTCATCATCACTATCCTCATCATCTGATAGATATTCAAGACCAGAAGGAATAAGATAATTACAAATAAAATGTCTTCTTGGAGAAGTATCAAATATACAGACATTACTCCATGTGGTAGCTTGAATAATAGAAGATCCATCTAATCCCCAAATATAATCTCTATTAAAGAGATCAATTAACCACCCTTTTAAGACATAAACTATTGTATCTATACTATAATTCTTACATACACTTTTCTCTATTTTTTTCATAAATTTAGCCCAATCATTACAATATTTATCACATTGTTTATTATATGTTTCATATGCTTTATTATATCTACTACCTGTTGAACACCACTCAAATAAATCAACTAATGTAGTAAATTGTTTAGATTTTAATTTATCATATGTAATACCAATTGTATCAGCAGTATATTGTAACCAATTATCCCATGCCTTAATATCATTTGGATTTGTAAGAGGTTTAAAATCATCGTCATCATCATCATATGGTAAATTGGCACATGTCAAACTATTTGCAAAATCTTTATAATACATATCTTTTAAATATAATACTACTTAGAAGTTATACTATGAGAACATTCATTTCTATAACAAAAATATACATCAAATTTTTTATACATAAATATCAATAAAAATAGATATATTTTTAATACCTATTTTTACTGTTTTATTTTTATTTTTATTATAATATATTAACTATTAATTGTAATTATTATGTATAACCCTACTAATTTAATTAGTATTCTTCAGTTCTTCAAGTGTGAGTGCTCTTCCATCACGATACACAGAACAGAGTTTCCAAGGTGCAATCTTGAACATAGTACTGATATGTCCCTCATTCTTTAGTTCTCGCATAAACTCATATAGAAGTTCACCAGGTTTCTCAAAAGTCTTACCAATCAGTCCAGATACTTTCTGACATTCAATAACCTTTAGAAGACCACCTGTAAAACTCGCTACACACGTAGTATAGATGAAAACACCACTTGGATCTCTACTAATACCAATATTACAAGTAACCTTCTCATCATCCTTTAGAAGTGCGCTAAGTGAGATAGGAGGACCTTGTTCTGATTTATCATACTTTGTTCCAGATCCAGATCCAACTTGAGGACGAGTTCTACCTGATTTTACAGGACTATTGGTACCATGATTATTAGTAGCAGAATTAGGAGTAAATGAAGTGAGAGGAATTGTACTACTTACATTATGAGTTCTAACAGTTCGTCCATTACCAGAATTATAATTATTATTAGATGCTACATATCCAGAACCAGGAGTAGATTGTACATGAGAGCGACGACCACTACTAATACTATCGATATCAGCTCTTAGCTTAGAGATTTCTGCATCTTGTTTACTTACACGGACTTGAAGATCAGTAATCTGTGTTAGAAGCATTTTAGTAATTAGATCAATAGGACTTGACATTTCTTCTTAGATATATATTATAGAGAGGGCTTTAAATTATAATATGAAACTTAGGATACATCAAACATATCTTCATTAATTCATGTCAAATTTTTCAATCAATCATTAAAAATATATTTTATAATTATATATCTATATTTTAATATTTATTAATATTTAACTACTTACACTACTTACACTATTTACACTTATATCATTATTATAATAGTTATTAACAATATCTTCAATGATATTATAATTATTATTAACAATATTTTCAATAATATTATACAATTCATATATTTTTAAAGAACGAATATAACCCATTACATACATAATATTATCAGATGTTATAGTTTTAAAGACATATGCTAAATGTGGATGCTGTAGTTTACTATTAATATTACTAATTAGATAAAACTTTTTAGAAGGCTTTAAAGATAAATAATATTCCGCAAATAAATCATAACAGTCTGTCATTTTATATACACATTATTATTATTCTTTAATTTTAATCAAATTTAAAAATATCATAAATAAAAATAATATATGTATTAGTATAGGTATTTTTATTATATTATATGATTAATTATTATTTGCTATCATACTTTCAATTCTATCGAGCAATGAACGTGTTTCTTTAATTGCCAAGAGAGCCATATTGTTAAGTGATTTTCCATTAACATAAGTTAAATATGTATAACGTGACTCAACTAATAGACTGATCATTTTGGAACGAATTTCACATGATTCAATTGTATCAGAAACATTATCAATAGTTTTTAGCAAATCAGTATCAATATTTACTTTAGAACTACGTTCTTCATTTTCAAGAATAATCTTTTCAAATGAATTTATTTTCTCACGTACAACATTACATAATGCGGGTTTATGGATAAATAACTTAGGATGATCCATACAATATTCTAAGACTTCAATTACTGTTCTTTTGATATCAATATAATTAGTAGCAAGGTGGTTCTTTTCAATTAAATACAATAATTTCTTAGCAATATGATGATACTTAATAGGTACATAATCAATATTATTATCATTCATTTCAGAAGTAGTTGTATTATTTTGTGATGATGTTGAACTCATATTTATTATATGTTTATACTCAATCATATATGGCTACAAATAATCAAATTTATATGAAAAATATATTTTATTTTCCTTTTATTTCTTTTTATATTACATATTATATATATTTTATATTTAATACATATTAATTAGATAGATAGTTTACTTTACTGTTTTCTTTGAAACAGTCTTCTTTACCTCCTTTGCTTCCTTTTCTGTTTCCTTCTTCTCTGTCTTCTCCTTCTCTACTTTCTCCTTCTTTTCAACCTTCTCTTCCTCCTTAGCCTTCTTAACAGGCTTGTCCTTGCTTGCCTTCTCTTCCTCCTTAGCCTTCTTCTTGGCCTCCTTTTCTGCTTCCTTAGCCATCTTCTTAGCTTCCTTCTCCTCTTCCTTAGCCTTCTTCTTTGCTTCAGCCTCAGCTTCCTTTTCTGCAGCAGTCTTACGAACTACAGTTGACTTTTTAGATGTATGAGATGCAGTATCGCTATCAGAAGCACTATCTTCAGTATCATCTACATATTGTTCTTCAAATTGCTTCCAAGAGGCATCATTTTCCAACTTCAAAGCCTTTGAAAGAGACATAGCCTCCTTGTAATTGATTTGCTTTCCATCAGGATTTTTGTCACTAATAGAACCCTCATAGATCCATGCACCACCAGGACCACTATCTACACTCTTAGGCATAATAATTTCCTCCTCTTCAGTAATACCTGTATCCTTATTCTTCTTTCTCTGAGTAATAATGAACTCATCCCATCCATTCTCAATAGCATTCTTGAGAGTAAATGTCACCCATGCTTGGGACTTACGTAGATGCTTAGGAACAGGCTTCTTCTCCTTTGGCTCCTTTTTCTCTGCCTCCTTTTCCGCCTTCTTTGCTTCTTTAAGTTCCTTTCGCTCTTGTGCCTTTACTGTCTTTTCAGCAGTGACTGCCTTAGATACAACTACAAAGTCATCATATGACAACTGTTTAATATATGAAATAATTGTGTCAACACTAACAGGCTTTGAAGAATGACTTGACATTTTAATGGGATTGTTACTTAGAAGTGATGAAGTCTGAACCGATAATCTTAGAATAACTTGCGAATACACCTTATCCATATAATGAATTTGACTGTCAAATTTTATTCGAATGTCAAATTCACTCTTATATCATAATCTATACATACAATATTACTTACATAAGGCCATAATACATTCGCGCTAAATTATATTCATACATTAGCATATTAAGTTTACTCATATTATATTCATAGAATGTCATATCGTTATTATATATATAATCAATTTCTCCTTGTGTAATTACAGGATTATAACACACATCATTTAACATCCATGTAGAAAATTCATCTAAGTTTATTTCTCTTTGTCTGGCTTCAATAAGTGTTTTATATAATGTATCTGGTCGCAAACATTCTTCATTACAATTGTAATGAAACTGGCATATATCTTTTTGCGGTTCATTGTAATAAAAATCATTAAATGCGGGTAAATTTAATTCAGAACCACCTTCATATTCATCCATTATATTAATATTTATAGCCTTATTACAAGAAGGACATCTATTAAACCATTTCTTTTTTTCTTCAGTTTCATCATCGCATATGTTTGAACATGTATAACATATAGGCTTAGATAAATCTATTTTCTCTGTTTTCTGTGTTTTCTGTGTTTTCTGTGGTTGCTCTGGTTGCTCTGGTTTCTCTGGTTTCTCTGGTTTCTCTGGTTGAGATCGTGTTTCCATGCGTTCTTGAAACCATTTCTCAGCAAGTACTGTTATATCTTTAGATTTTCTATTAGTTCTTTTCTGAAATATCTCGTATTTTGATTGAACTGAAGTTCTATTCATTATGTATCAAAGCTGTAACCTATAATACTTTATCTTAGTAATTTAATATAATATATTGTTTATATCCTTTATATAAGAAAAAAGTGGTTGTAACCACTATTTCTTTTTATCTTTTCATATTATTCTATTTGTATTTTATATTAATGATATTTTATCTAAACCCATTTCTTTGAGTGGTATTTAGCAGCCATCTCTTGAGGCTTCTTACGTTCACCAAATGCAAAGTCAATAAGGATGGATACACCATTGATAGTTAGTTGCCCTGTTTCATTAAAATGTGCATAACAGGCATCTCGTGAGTGGAGAAAGGTAACCATGGCAAATCCTTTAATAACACCATAATATTGTGATGACCTGTCATGATTAACAGGAATATATATATCAGTGATCTTACCATATTTGTCTAATACATTGTGAATTTCATCTGACAGTTTCTCTTTAGTAAGGAAGCGTGGTAGGTTTCTGAGGACGATTGTCTTAATCCCATTATCAGTAACATCAACGGGACGAATATCATTCTTCACAGGTATTTCCTTTTTGGGAGCTGTTGACTTGACATGTGCGAAGGCATACATAAACTCATCATCATCTGAATCTGAACTGAAAGATGTGTTACTAACATCATCACATACTGTTACACAGTCATCCTCCTTATCATATGAGGCATATAAATTAGCCATTCGCTTGGTCTCAATATGGTAGAATGTAGGATCATACTTCATACATACATCATACCATGATAAGTATTTGTTATTGAATTCTTTAATCATAGGATCATTCACAATAATAGTCTTGAATGAGTTGGCAATATCTTCATAGGTAATGGTAGACATTTTGGAGTTGTATGAAAGCACAGGAACACAGGAACACTGGAAGACTGTAAAGCTGGAAAGCTGGAAAGCGTACTCTCGTCTAAGAGTAGCAGGATGTTTTATGACGGCTAATTCAAAGTCGCAAATTCGCTTCAAATTTTTCTCAAGTACAGATTTATAAATAAAAATATCAGTTAAAAAAGAGAGCATTTAACCCTCTTCTATTTTTGTTACTTATATGTGGTATAAAATTATATTTTTTGACTATACTTAATATAAAATTGACGGTCAATGATTGACTTAGAGTAAGTCATATTAAAATATTAATAGTTCTAAGATAAGGATAGTATTTGTATATTAATATATTTATAATCAAACTTATATAATGAATGTTCCTCGTATCTATAACCCAAGGCTCTTTGAGTTACTTGATATTTACCCACAAATGCTTTCTAAATCTGAACTTTCTCGAAAGATATGTGATTGGTTTAAATGTAATACAAGATATTATGAACCTGGTTTTATTACTTCAAATAAAACTATTTATGAACTGTCTGGTATTCCTATTGGAACAGTCTATTCTACATCTGGAGATGGATGGGAAAAGTTTCTTACAATGATTCACTTAAAATGGGTTATTCGTACACCTGCTCTTACTGGTATTAAAATTGATGACCCCTATAAATTACAAGTATTACATATACAAGAAGAACAAAATCCAAGAACCTCTTTACGACTTGCTTCTAAACCTCGTATTTCATACAAGGAATAGATGATATTGATATCATAATCCAAAAATAAACATATAACATATAATAAAAAGAAGAATGTATTTAACCCTCTTCTATTTTTATTACTTATAAATAGGATATGTAATTTTTAATATTTGATACTACCCAATAAATAGGTTATATTTTATGTGAACTCACCAGTTTTCCATTCTGTAAAGTATATTGAAATATTCCTGATTGCTGTTTAACAACGAAGTATGTATAAGTGTCTTTTTTATTACCAGGGAATACTTGACATGAGGAGAAATCAGAATTTTGTTGTAAGTATTGAACACAAGAAGTCCATGCATTGACGGGTGTTTGCGAAATAACCTTACTCATCTTATACCTTGTCCTGTAGGTATCTATCACTAATTGTGTGGGACGACTTATTCTATCTCATCAATACATTTCAAATTTTTCTCAGAATTATATCAGATAATAAAAATAGTTATACAAAGAGTAATATATATTAGAAATTAAACGGTTTTATTCATATAATATACAGTAAATCCCATATTATATAATCCTACTTCACTTACTCCACGAGGTGATGTTTGAATGTGTCTCTCAGAAATATATATATCTTTAATATATTTAATACAATATTTTCCATCATACATTGAATTAAAATCAGAAATTAATTTACAATTAGGTGTATATTCTGATAATGCTTTATATAGGTCATTACTAGGTAAAATATGAGTATATTTATAATCTTTATATGAATTACTATAATTATCTTTAGAAATACAATCATATAAATCTTTATAGAAGGTATTAATATTAGAAGTATAATCTATATTAGCTATTTCTTTAGATAAGGCATAATCTATATGGTCATCATATGAATCTCTACGAGAACAACGGTAAGAACAACAACATACATTTTTAGTCTTAGAGATTTTAGTCTTAGATTTAAATATATTTAATAGTTTGATTGTGTAATATTTAAATATATGTAATAGTTTCATTTATAATATAATAAACAAATAATCTTTATGTTAAATTAATAGGAACGTTTATAAATTTTAATTAAATCATTTACTATAACTTCTCAATCAACCTATGTATCTCTTCAAATTTTTCCCACTTATATTATCACGATGTCTGTCATCTCCTTACAGTAAGTGATAACCTTGGACAGTAACTCTGTTGTTAAGAGGACAATGAAAAAAAAGAGACGGGTATTTTCTTATCCACCATCTTCTTTTCTTTCTATTCTTTTCTTTTTTATTCTATATCTCTTTTCTATTTCTTAATGATGTATTCTGATACTATCTCCCAAGGATATGTCCTAAAAGAACATTTACGATTTCTACAGACGGGCTTATATCCACAACCACATCTTTCAGAGACTTTACCAGAACACTCTAATTCTTTCTGATCTTCATATTTACACACAAACATATATAGTTGATGATAGATATCATCTGTAATAGGGACGTACAAATCTGATACTACATGTAAGAATTGTGGCGTATATTTATCTTTAACTGATAAGAAGGCGTGTTCTGTTTCTTTCCACTCTGCCTCTATAAGTGGAAACAGTGTATCAAATACATGCTTAGAAGTATCCACATTGATAGGAGGTAAACCTTTCATAGTACACACTCTATTAAGAGTGTTAATCACATCTGTTAGAAATATCTGATAATAATCCATGATAGATTGCTTCTATCTCGCAGTCGCTCTAATCGCAGATATGTTACTCTTGGTTCGCTCTAATCGCAGATATGTTACTCTCGTCTAAGAGTAACGTTGATATTTAATGACATCTCATTTAAAGGCGATGTATCTCTTCAAATTTTTCCAAGTAGTATGCGATATAACAAAAAAGTAGCAGTTATTTCAACTACCACTTTATGTTTTCTATACATCACTTTATATTTATAGCACTATTTATTTTTTTTTTATTTTGCGCCATTCTGTCTAATAATCGTAATCATCACTATCATAATAGCATCCATCACAGAATTTACTACCACAATCTCTACATTTACAGCAATCACAGCCAATTAGCCCTCTCTTTTCACAACGCGCGCATCCAAATGTACTTTCACAGTCTTGTAACTCTACAAACATCATGATAGCATCTCTTGATTTATAGTACCACTCAGTAGCAACTATCTCCTTTTGAGTTGACCACTCTTGCCATAATTTTCTCCATCGTGTCATTTCATTGAGTTTCTGCTGAAATCTCTCAGGATTTTGTTTGAACCATTTGTATAGGGGTTTATCAATACATGATGAAGCACATACACATCCTTGTGAACTTATCATATATCTGTTACATGCACATAATGATGGATAGTATGGTTCAGGTCCATGTAATATAATAGGTTCACCAAGTTTCTTATAGGGTTCAAAGTCTTCTATGTTCATATTGAAGTATTCGCATCCAGGGAGCATTATATTTTTGATTTGTAACTGTCCTAATAGCACAAATTGGGGATAGTCGCATACATCTTCTTCAAGAATGATAGGACAAGACAAAGTTCTGATGCGTTGAAAACCAATAGGCTGAGGTCCTTTAGCATAATCTGTATTCATTTTTATAGCAATCACTCTCTACGTTGGGTTAGCTCTAATGGGAGTTACTGGGAAGTGCTATGTGCGTCCTCTGGCAGTGGATCTAATTGTTATGTGCGTACTCTCGTCTTAAGAGTAGCGGTGGATATTTAGAGACATCTATTTTGAAGGCAGACACTTTACTTCAAATTTTTTCAGACATCCGTATAATAAAAAAGATATATATAGATAAGAAAAAAGTGGTTATATCCACTATTTTATTTTTCATTATATTTTTATATATTTTTTATTTAGTGTTTTAAATTATACTTGATATGTATTATGTAGATATTTTATATAGTTTGACGACAGATAGGACAAGTATGTTTATATTCAACCCACTTGTCAATACACTTTTTATGATGAATATGTTTACATGGAAGTCTAATAATATCCTCTTCATCTAATGAGAACTTCTCAGTACAAATTGGACAAGCAAGTTCATCATTTACATCTTGTTTGGTTGGCATATATTTGGGTGATAATGAAGCGATAGCAGTAATAAAATCTGGATGATTACTAATTTCAACAGGAAATGTAGTAGTTAATAGTGATGGATTAATTGAAATTGCTTTAATAAACATAGAAAGAGTTTGATGTTCTTTAGGCCAATATAAACAAGCATAATTAGACCAAGAAACAGGTGTAAGACACATCTCTTCTGTGAGGTGTTCTTTAGGAACATGTCTTAAAGGAGAAGTTTTTGCTTTATTATACATGTTAGTAACCTCAGGAATATTGGATTTCATAGCGGCAAGACATACTTCATATGTACGATATATCATAGGACATAAAGTAAGCATACCTGGATTTATCTGAACTAATTCAACCCAATGTCGAGCTCTCATATATGGAGGACTAAAATTGATTGTGATAATATCCTCACCAATTTTTAGAGGTATACTATTTACAATCCTATCACATGCTCTATTCCATAGATAATCATACAGATCAGGGAGTTGAGAATGGAATATATTATCAAGATGTATTTCATTCTGATAATCAAGAAATGTATTTATTGAATTTCGACATTCTGATGAATGTTCCATAATGTAGCAAAATGTTTCAGGATAGATCCGTTTGACATCCAATGCAATGGAGGGCATAGCAGTAACGGCCGTGCGAATGATATCTTCATTCCAGTGGTCTCTTACCCTTTTTTGTAGAATATAGGAAGGTTTCTTCTTTATGATAGTAAGTACCTTTTCAGTCTTCTTGTCATTATGATTACATTTCTTATACTTTATCATCATCTTACATTTGAGACAAGTGGTGTTGGTGTAGGTGTTAGTGTTGGTATTGGTAGTAGTAGACATTGTATATGGATAGGGAAGCGTAGTAAAAGTGGATCTCTACTGTGGCAGTGGCTGTGGCAGTAATTGCTGTGTGGGTACTCTGGCAGTGGCTCTCTACTCTCGGATCTCTCGTA
>JACCDX011529938.1_pt1 | contig 27554 bp, 38 predicted proteins | sample 7449681 | NCBI WGS metagenome assembly JACCDX01 (sample SAMN15323450, study PRJNA562643) | freshwater metagenome | isolation source: river surface water | place: USA:Blue River Watershed | collected 2017-08-18
CAAATGGATTCCCAAAATGTTTAACAAAAGCATCTTCAGTATAAAACTGACTATCAGAAAAGAACTTGCCTTTTTGCTTTGTTTCAACATACAAACCTAAGATATGTCTATCTTTTTGATTTATATCACAATAATTAAGATATAAACTAGTTCTATAGTTCTTTATCTCTACAAACTTATGAAATGTTTTACCTTCTACTTCTAACATAGAACAAAGATACAAAAAACCCCCGACTTATTCAATCGGAGGATTTAACTTTTTTTAATTCAAATTGATTTTTCCCATGTGATGTTCCATAAATGGTTTCACAACTTTTGACAACTCACTTTCAGTTTTATTAATATTTAATTTTATTAATAATTCTATTATTTGTGTTCTTGTAGGCGCAATTTCCTTATCATCTTCTAAATTTTTTTCAGTTAATTTTTTTATTTCAGAAAAAAAAAGTTCAGGTTCGATTTTACCTATAAGTATATTTAATTGGTCTGGATTTTTTTTAAAAAATCCTGTGAAATTGTTCATGTAAATATCAATATCAATTTTGCTCATACTTAATTATTTATCAAAAACAAATGTAATAAAAAAATTACAAATAATTAAACAAAAAGATGTAAATCATCCATTTCCACTTTATCTTTTATACTTTGTGGTATGGAATTTTGATTACTTCCTTTCATATTAACAACAGATAATTTTGGCATTTGTGCAATACAATCAGGTAACATTTGGATGTTAGGATTGTCAGGTAACGATAAGAACTGAAGTTTTTGTAAGTTACAAATAGTTTCAGGGATGGACGCCACGCAACTAACTAAGTGAAGAGCGGTAAGTTCTTTAAAGTTGCCGATAGTTGCTGGTATGTTTAAATCTAATTTTGAACCTGATTTAGCGATAAACTCAAGTCTTTGGATATTTTCAGGTAACGTTTCGAAAAATTCATCGAATCCGTAAAGTGCGATAAATTTAGACGATGAATCGCCAGGATAATTAACTGTCACTTTTTTACCTTCGTTAGAACTTAAACCTTTCATGAATTGTGGTTTGAAATATTCTTTCATCCCTTCTTCATTTGTATTTAAGAAGTCTACTAAATCAATTTGTCTATCCGATGGGTCCATAAACTGATTAGATGGGAAGTGGAATTGGTAACGAAGTGCCGGAAGACCAGATACCTCACCATATTCTTTATCCCCTGTGTGTTTTTGACCTTTGTTTGGTATTACCACATATAAAGGTCCGTCTTTAATGTATCTATCAAACCAAGTAAGTCCAGGTGAGGATGTACACCATCTTGTTTCACCTTTATTTGGTTCTTGGTATGAACCACCATAGAAACAAGCAGCGTCTTTACCAAGTTGACCTTTATCTTCGATTTTAGCGATAGTCCAATCAGCACCACGATAAACAATCTCAGCACCTGGATGTTGGTACGTTTTAGACGCTTCTTTCTTTTCGTCTTTGGTTGCTTTAGTTTTTTCTAAACTGAAGTCTTTTACATTATCGTAAAGTGTTTCAGGGGTCAACTTATTAATATCACGAAGTTCTTGTGGTAATCTGTTTTTAAATCTTTCAAATTTTTGAAGGTCACCTGTAACTTTGTACAAGTCCTCCATAAATAACTCTTGGTATTGTTGATAAGCCCCTTTATATCTTGGTGAGTCAGGTTCAACGTCCAAATTTGTTGGGATTACAAAGTTTTTAAGTAACCATTGGGTGTACTTACCAATCTTAACTTTGTCCATATCCTCAGGTTTGGAATTATCGATGTCCATACCTTGTGGAAATTTAGATGTAGGGTCCGCAGCAATAATTGCAAATAAAGTCTCAAAAGGCATCATACCTTTTTTACCTTTTTCTTTTGGTTTTACAAATTTGTCAAATAAGACTTGAAATCTTGAACTCTCAATAATCAAATCTTTAAGGATGTTGGTAAATCTAATAGCCATTGTCGTGTAATTTATTATATAAATATTACAAAGTTAAGAAAAATGTTTAATTAGTAGTTCATAATAAGGAGTTCTTCACCCATATTTTGTTTCTCTCCTTTCTTGGCCGCAGCTGCTTTTGCAAACTCTTTTTTAACCCAAGTGTATTGGTCTTCAGGAAACCACTGATGTAATAAATCAAAATCGTAATATGATAATGAAAATTTACCTTGGACATTATGTAAAACATTTGCCAATCTTTCGTGGTCTTGTCTATCAAAATCATGGTTAGAGTAGTAATTCTCAGTTTTCCAATAAGGTGGGTCCAAATAGATGTAAGTGGATGGTGAGTCATATTTGTTAATTACATCGGCAAAATCCATATTTTCTACATCAGTAATCTTTAGAAAATGGTCTACCCAATCAGGTTTTGATAATTTATCTCTAAAGGTAAGATATTTTGATTTATATTTTCCTTTTAGGTCAATAAAATTTGATGTTTCAGGTTTTGACCCGCTAAATACTTGTGTTAGAATATAAACGTATTTAGCTGCCACCTCGTAATCGCCAGGTTCTACGCTGAAACCTTCATTAAAAACTTCAGCCTGAAAGCTTACAAATTGATTTCTATAAATTTCAGGAGTGATGTCCACACCTTGTTTTTGGCAATCAATAGAGTTGATTGCCCTTAACAATTCAGTTGGGTTTTGAACGCACTTAAATAGATTATAATTCAGTGGATTAAAATCATTATAAACCACTTTTTTAAGATTTGGGAACTGTTTTAGGTCCATATTATAGAAACACCAAAACATCCCTCCAAAAGTCTCTAAATAGACCTCCATATTTTTGTCGTAGAATGGAACAATCCATTTACCAATTTTACTCTTACCTCCAATATAACTTAACATAGGTAAAATATAGGGCATTTATTATAATCTGTCAATGAAAATTTTTTTTAAAAAAAGATTACAAATGTTTTGGTAGAACCAAAAACTTTAATATCTTTGTACTGTTGATGTGGATAACACTACTGAAAACAAGGATGTCAGCAATCCTAACTAACAATCTGAACGCCGGGTGTCGGGTGTGTCGACACGGGTTGATAACCTCAATTGAATAAATGAAATAATCTTACGAAACCCTCCTATTTTTAGGGGGGTTTTTATATTTATAATAATATGAAATTACTTAAAGTCGTAAAAAATATAATATTAGAAAGAAAACAGCTTTTAGACAGGTACGATGTTGGGGGTATCAATGTCGATATATTTTATAATGACCATTCAAATTTAGCTATTAGCAATTCAAAATATGGTAGACAACCTATTCAGGAAATTTTAAATTCCATGGTTGAAATACTTGAAACTATAGTTAAAGTTTGTTTAGAAATATTATCTAAACCTAAAAAATTTGAAGATAAAGATAGGTCAATTTTAGTTATCGATAATTTAATAGGTATTGACTATCATTTTTGGGTTAATCAATCTAAATCGGGTAATTTATTTTTAACCATAAACTCATCAATATCCCATCCAAGAAGTTTACCTAAAGCACAAAATGATAAAAAAATATTAATCACAAAAATTGGTGACACATTAATTAGTGAACAATTTAATTTAAACAACTTTACTAAAATTGTTAATGGCGATATAATTATTTATTATGAAAAAGAAAGAAGCAACACAAGTAACAGGGTGTAAACAATGTAAGAAAGGTTTAAGCACCACACAAAAAGGTTTGGTCATCTTATCTATGTATATTTTAGGCACTTCTATCTATGGGACCATAGAATTGATAAAAAATTTAGTAATATTCTTTAAGTAATTCTTCTAATTTTTTTTGTACGTCTTCAGGTAACTCATAATCATTAGTGACCGCAACTTTTATATAAAAATCCCCACTACCGTCATTACTTCTATAACCCTTTTTAAGTAATCTTAAAGGTTTTTCACTATTCATATTTCTTGGGATATTAATCATTAAATCACCATCCGGATGAGGTACCAAAATTTGTTTTTTAGAAAGTAATTCAAGTGCATTTATTTTTTTATAAAATATGAGGTCCATACCTAATTTTTCAAAATTATCGGCTTTATTAACATCAACTTTTAAAATTAAATCACCCCTTAATCTAACACCCGCATTATAATCACCTTTACCAGCAACTCTCATAAAATTACCGTTATCAACATTTTTAGGTATGGTTATTACTAAGTTTTCAACATTTTTTATTCTACCGTTACCACTACAAGTAATACATGGTTTTGTAATTATAGAGCCATTACCCCCACAAGTATTACACGTATTTTGAAAAACCTGTTGAAACATACCTGTTCCCATTTTTTGTATTATAAAACCTTGTCCATTACATGTGTTACATACTGTTCTATCACCACCAGAACTATCACAAGTAACGCAATGGTCAAAATATTCATATTTAATATCCTTTTTAACCCCTTTAAATGACTCTATGGGTGTTATTAATATGTTTAATACTTTATCAGGAGCAGTGGGTCTTTGTTGTCTTTGTCCACCCATCATTTGTTCAAAAATGGAATTGAAATCAAACCCATTACCACCCATATTAGCAAAAGGGTTGTTTTTTCTATTATCATAGTCCCTTCTTTTATTATCATCCCCTATATTATCGTAAGCTTCCGCAACTTCTTTAAATTTTTCTTCTCCGTTTGGGTTTACATCGGGGTGGTATTGCTTACTTAATTGTCTATAGGCTTTCTTAATTTCGTCCTGTGTGGCGGTTTCAGATACGCCCAATATATCATAATAATTTTTCATGAAGGATAACTACTTAATTGTTTTATTTAAAAATAAGAAAAGAAGAAAAATTATCAAACGTTACTCAACTGAAAAAAACGCAATTGATAATTTTAATCGTATTTTAAAAGAAAATGATGTCTTATTTGATAAGGTAATTGAGAACGCAACTCCGGTTAATTATGAAGTGGGATTGTTATCTAAAAATTCCAGTTTCCAAAAAAGTCTATTTATAACTGATGACTTGGGTAGAAATAATCCTGTTAATTTAGAGAATCCTGAATATGTGTTTTTAGATATTAAAAAATACAAAGTAGAGGAAACCATTTTTGATTGGCAAACTCAATCTAAAATAACACTAGAACAATTAATCAAAAAATATTGTAAATCTAAAGATTTAAAGAACATATTCACATTACACAATAAACTTTGTATTCAAATAGATGAAGGTGTTTCGGTATTTTCATTAAAAGACAAAGAGGAATCTGATAGACTCCTCGATGTTTTACAAAATAAGTTTTTAGATTTAAAACGAACAGATGCTATTTTTGTTCGTGATGTGTCAAACGCACAAAGAAAATGGTTATACCAAGTATTGGAAGATAAAGGTTTTGATAAGAAAAGACTTTATCGTTTAAAAACTACTTTTTCAAAAAGGTAAAATCCACATTACCAATCGATACAACACATTTACTATCGTTTGATTGGTAATTTAGTGTCCTCATTAAACTTTGGTATTTGGATTCATCTAAAGTTACTACAACACCAATTTCCCCATCATTAATGAATGTGTTTTCTAAAATTTCTACAGCTTCGGCTAGTTTTGTTAAATGATCCCTAAAGTTCTCAATATCCTTTGCCATACGGTATATTTTTTTTCAACAAATTCTGTATTTTTTATTTTGTTTCGGTCAAAAGATTTAAGTTGTTGCGATAGTTGTTTTTTGTACTTTTCGTTCTGTAACTGGTCTCTTTTTCTTTCCTCATCAAGCTGATTCAGCTCCTTCAGTAACTCCGGTGTTATCTTCTTCTGGTTCATTTTGTAACAAATTAGTTAGTTCTTCTACATCAAATTTTAACCCTTTCAAGTTTTCTAAGTTTTCAGTTTCAAAAATACTTTTAAGTTCTTGTACTTTTAACTTAAATAATCTTTCTTTTTCTTCTCTTTCAATATTAGTTTTAATTATCTTATCAATAGATACCTCAATAGAATCAACCAAACTTAATTTATTTTCACATACAAACGAAGTGATTAGTCTACCTTCTTTATCATTATTTTGAAGTATTTCAACACCTTCAGGTAATTTTTTTAACATAACCCATGAAGTTGGGAATATCATATCAAACGTGATGTATGTCTGTAAGATTCTTACAGAATTTAAATACTTTGATGTTTTAGATACGAATTGACTATAAATCATGATAGTTGGTAAATTAAAAATGTTATTATGTATGTAATGAATAATCCGTGAGTAATCGACTCAATATTTGTTATTTCAAAAGGTTTTGGTGGGTCTGATAAAAATGATTTAAAAAACCCGACCGTTAACCTAATAGTTGCTAATAGTGAAAATATAAAAATAAAAGTTGTATAAAACTCTATTTGATTAAGCATCTTTTTCTGACTTAGTGTGTGTTAAAATTTCTCCTCTTAGTTTTTGAGCAGCAGCTTTTAATTCTTGAGAAAGTTTTCTTGCTCTAATACCTGCAGATTTGTTTCCACTATAAAATTTTGTTGTATCTACCGATAAAGCCTCAACTAAGTTTTTAATTTCTTCTAATGTTTCCATTTTTTATTTTTTTATGTGATTTATTTTTATTTTAAAATTATATTGTTTATTGGATATGTAAATAATAATTACATTATTTTCAAAGATCTCTCAAGCACTTTATAAATGTCAGTAAAGATTTCAATATCTGATTTTGTTTTATTTGAAGATTTATCAAATATTTGTCTAAAAAAATTGTCTATTTGTTCTTTTATTTTTTGGTCTGGTTGATTATAAAAAACCTCAAAGAAAAAGGATTCAAAGAATTCGGCATCATTTTCGTTAAATTTAAAATCAATAGACTCTTTGTTAAAGTTCAATATTGTTTTATTCCAACACCATTTAAAATGTTCTTTTTTTTGGTCTGTAGTCATTCCAACTTTAGTTTCTTTATTATCACTAAAATCATCACCTAAGTAAGTTTCTTTTAATAAATTTAAAAATGAAAAACAAAAATCTCTAAAAAGTTCTGTAAGTTCTGGCGTGATATTATTGGCAAGATACCAAGCATTAATGTCTTCTTTATCCATTGGTTTAGCCAACCAATCAAAAAAACGACCCATATTATTATTAGTTTCCATGTTCTAATAATAATACGGGTCTTAATAAATTGTAGGTTTAATTATTGTGTTTTTTGGTTATAACCAATTAAGTTTTTCATTTTTTCCATTTCTGAAATAACTTTTTTACTTTCTTTTGACTCATCAACCGCATTTAAAACACTCTGAGCAGTTTTTTTACCTTTTTTAGATTTTAAAGTACCTCTCTCAGTTTCTTCACCTGCTTGGTCAACAGGTTGTGTTTGTCTTTTATAGGATGCCTCTTGTTGTTCTTGACCATATAGGTTTTCCTTATAATTTTTGAAAAATCTATCTCCAACTTCACTTGGTACTACATTACCTAACGGTTTCCCGTCTTCATCAAAAACCGCATTTCCTGTAGTTCTATGGCCTTTTATGTATTTTTCAATTTTTTCATCGTTAGGTTTAATTTCATCATAAACTAAATTAGTCATACCAGGATAAGAAAAAGCATCAATATATTCATCAACAGCATCAGATGGTGTATATTTTTTAAGTTTTTCTTTTCTATTATCTAAGTCATAATTTCCTTCTGGAAAATTTGTTGGGTTTTCTTCGTATTCTCCCTTACTCATATCTTTTAGATAATCTTTCATCTTTTTTGTGACACTTTTAATATAGTTGTCATTTTCTTTTTTTGACCTACCTAAAGAAGATTTAAGTACGTTTTGTGCACTTGGCGATTTTGATTTTTTCTTTTCTTCTTTCACAATGTTTTCAATTATATCAACCATTTCTGATTCTGTAAAATAAAATTTAGATTCTTTTCTTAAAATTTTAAAATCTTCACCATCAATTTTATTGTTATTATTTTTATCAATTAATTTTTGTCTTCCGTATAGTTTTTCTTTTACTTCTTTTTTAGTTGACCTTAATTTTTTGAAATCCTCTCCGTCTATCTCGTCATAAGGTTTTGCTTGTTTTGCTATATATTTTTGACCTTTTGATAATTTTTTTGCTTCGTACATATCACTTTTAGGTCCACATTCATTACACTCCTCTTCTTCAAGTTCCTCATCTTTAACTCTTTCTCTACCAACATTTCCTGAAAGTTCGGCACCTACAGTACCACCCAAACCAGCCATGATAAGTGCAGCCTGTAATACATCATCACCCGCCATTGTTCCCATAAAATAACCAACAACCGCAGCCAAAGTTCCAAAAACACCATAACTAATTAATTTTCTTTTTAAGTACTCATTTCTTGTAATTTCTTTTTTTCCTCGACTATCGCCATAGTCATAATATTTATAATCTTCACTAATATCAGATGACATTGTCATTGCATTCTTAATATCTTTAGCCGCGTTAGGGTTTTCTTTAAAGAAATCTACTAATTCTTGGAACTCATCAATTTTATTTAGTTTTTTAAGTTCAACCATAGAGAAGTCACTTTCTCCTTCAATATCTTCAGATTGGTTTATCCACTCCTCTTCATCGTATTCTTCATATAAGTTGATATCGTCCATTTCTTCAAAATCATCATCATCACCATAATTAGAAATTTGAAAATCGGATACTATATTATCAATATAATCCTCAAGTTTTCTAAAATCACTATCAGATAAATTGTCAATCTCTTCTTTGTTGTCTTTAAAAAAATCTTCAATCATTTCTTCAAATTCTTCAATGTCTTCAGCGTAATCTGAAATTTCATCGATTTCATCTTGAATAAATTTAAGATTATTTTTTACATTACTATCTTCGTCATCACCCCTAAGCAAATTTTCAATATCTTCTATAGACATCGGGCTTTTAAATTTCATTTTACCAAATCTAGGGTGTCCGTCATCCATACCACCTAGTTCATGTATATTACCTTCATACATACCACTACATTCAGAACAAACCCCTTCATACATGTTAGAACCACACTCATTACAGATTTCTTCATTCATACCACTACATTCAGAACAAACCCCTTCATACATGTTAGAACCACACTCATTACAGATTTCTTGTTTTTCCTCAAATATTCTGCGTTTAACGTTAGAAATTTTATCTGAAATCTCTTCAGACACTACTCTATTGACAATTTTTATAATTTCTCTATTCATAACTAATAAATATCTTTAAGTTTACAAATTATCGTTTAATGATGATAATATGATATTTTTTATTTTTGACTCACTTAAACCAGTTTTTAATGAGATATTCTTAATCGATTCGTACATTGTATTTTTTTTAGGTTTTGATGTAATGTTAATAGCGTTAATATCTCCTTGATTACAGTATGGGAATGTCTTACAATCTTCTTTAACTGACACAAAACCTCCTCCAGGTATTTGAGTTTTTTTCCAAGATCTACCTTTTCCTTTTAACGTATTACCTTTCATATTTACGTCTTGAAATCCGGGGACATCGTAAGCACCAACAGAACTACTGGTCGTTGCCTCTGTGGCCTCAATTTTTTTAGGTTCATCACAAATACATTCAGATTTAACTCTATCACAACTATCACAATACTCTTCTTCTCTAACTACTTTAACTTTTGGTCTTTTGTATTCACTTCTTGCCACATCGTCTTTAGCGAACATACTGAATGCCGGTCCACTATAAGCTCCAGCGGAAGATGCCCCTGTAGCCTCTTTTGATTCTTCTTTCTTCTTTTTTAACGCTTCAGTAATTAAAGAATCTATATACTCTTTGTTTGTTATCATTTTACATTTTTTAAGGCCGTCTGCCATTGATTCTTTTTAGTCCACAATTGGTAATAGAACTCAGTCATAATCTTAACGACTATGTCGTTTATGTCGCCTCTTAGGGTTCCGTTTTTAATTTCTTTCTTTAACATGTCAATTATAGATTTCTCATATTGTTTAACAGTGGTTGCTTTAAGGAAATCCTTAATTTCTTGTCTAGCAATATTTTCTACTTGTTTTTTATCTTGTTGTGAAAGAGCCATTATTTAAGTATTGAAAATACAGTTAATGTGGTTAACAATGCCCCACCAATAATCTCAATGAATGCGTTTTTTGTTTTTAATTTTTTAACTTGTTTTCTTAAATCTTCATTTTGTTTTTCTACAATACCAAATTTTTCTTTTTCTTTTTCAATTTGTAATTCGTAGTTTTTTTCTTTAATTTCCATAGTCGTTATAATACTACCTTGTACTTCAACTTTCTTATTTGTTTCTGTTAATTCTTTAACGGTTAATTTATGGATTGCAGTTAAAGAATCTAATCTATTTAGATCCAATGCCATTTGTTTTGCCACCTTATAAGGAAGACAGATTGTTGTTGTATCAATTTTACCTTTTTGAGAAAACCCAATAATAGGTAAAAATAACAATAAACTAAGTAATAATGTTTTCATATTAATATTTGTATCTATCGTGAAATAATTTATCAATTTCTGAAGGTTTCATATCTGAAATCTTTTCCCCTTGTTCTTTATAATATTCTTTTATTATTGTTTTTTGATTTTGTACTTTAGCAATTGTTGAATCTATATGTGATAATTCTTTTTTATAACCTTCAATTTGTTTGTCAAGTTTTTTTTGATTTTCAATAATCAAATTAATGTCTTTGTCTAATTGTTCCAATTTATACTTATCCAACTCTGACATTTCAGGTTTTGGTGTTGCCAAATACACGATACCATATAACAATACAACTCCTATTATTATTGCTACGGCATATTTCCAATATTTAGTTATATATTCCATATTATTTTTCATCAGATTTTGCAACAGTTTTCTTTCTTGTTGCTATTACTTTAGCCCATTTAGATTTAAACTTTTCATAGAAAGAAGTTAATTTATTAACTAATTCAGTTAAATTTTCATCTAACTTAATCATGTCTCCATTTATATACACACCATTATTTTCACCTATTGAGTAGAAAAATTCTAAATCAAAATCAATAACTTTTCCACTCCATTGAACTTCGTTTGGGTACATATTTAAAACTCCAAAATCAGATAAATCAGAAACCTCACTAACAAACTCATCCATAGTTTCTTGGAATGCGGTTTTTTCTTCAGTTGTTAATTCTACATCTTTTTTTTCTTTACCATGTAACGATAATAATCCACCTGAAATTCTGTAAGTTTTACTTTTGTCTTTTTTTACTTTTTCGGTATCAATATTTTCTGTACCATCAACTTCATATTCTGTCGAATCGTCTTTTATTTTATTTTCAATACTCTTACCCAAATTTGTTGCTTCAGGTTGCTCCATTAACATTCTAGAACGTTTAAGGAGTGTTTTTAATTCGTCGTATTCGTTAATCATTTTCTAATAGTTCTTTTAATAGTTTAAAATCAAATGCTGGGTTCACATCTTTATAGTAAGAATCATAATTACTTCTTGTTACAATACCTTTAAAGTTTTCAACACCATCTTGTCTTACATTATGTCCCAAACACTCGTTTGGTATTTTAAACTTAGTACAAAGTTCTTTTATTAACATAGTAAGAGAAACAATTTGTTTATCTTCGTATTTGTCCCAAAAAAAATGACCTCTCCATTTTTTTTCGTAAACCTTTTTTTTATAAATATCACCTATCCAATTACTATACGAACTATCTAATGTATTTTTTTTTAGCCACCCAAAATTCTCCAAACAAATAATTATTGATTTTTTATCGTAATTTTCATTTTCCATGTAATTAGAATACATTTTTGGGTCTATTATATTATACACACTGCCGTCTTTACTAATAATATAGTGTGGTAAATAAGGATTTTTTTTGTTATATCTAAATCTTAATGATTGGATATAGTTTTTATAATCTCTTTTAGTATCAGAAAGTATTATTTGCGTTTTTTTCTTATTTTCCCCAATGGGGTTAAAATCTGTTAATTCGTAAAGATTTTCCATAACCGGATCTGTTAAGATAGGATAATTTTTTAGGTTGTGGTTGTTCAAAAACTTCTATCTTTGGTTCATTTTCAAAAACCAATTCTTGTGTGTTTTCTTCAACCGTATTCACAACCTCTTCTGGTGTGATGTTATAATCTTCTCTTTCAAAAAGTTCTTCATCACTAATCAATTCTTTCTTATTAGATAACTCTAATATTTTTTCTAATTTTTCTAAGTCTTCTTCAGAAGGTGAAATTGGTTTGTCCGATATTGTTACAAATTCAGGATAATTTTTATCTAATACTTTTTGTAATAACTCCAAATCTTCCTCCGTTGGTGTGTATTTTTCTTTTTGAATTTCTTCAAGTTCTATTCTTCCCGCTTCTTTACTTAACTCATCGATATCGACTTGGGGGGTGACTTGGGGGGTGACTTGGTCAGTGTCCTCTTCTTTTTTTCTACTGTTTTTAAACGCCTGATTAGTTGCAATAACTAATGTGATGGCAAGTGGATCGAATACAAATATTAAAAGTAATATGAATAAATTTGCAACTTTTTTTACATCCCATCCAGACAACTCACTTATATATTTAATAGAACCTAACTCACTTCCTTCAAGTTCTGCGGACTCCATATTTAATATATCAATATCTAATTTTGTAATACTATCATTCATTGCGTCAATACGCTTAGATACATTATCTCTGTTTTCTGTGGTAAGTTTTAATTGGTCTTCAAATGATTTACGGTTAGCATTATTTGCTCTTGTAACTATCTGCCCAGTTCTTCTATCTACTGATTGAGTTGTAGTGTTATTAGATAAACCATCACGTAATTTAGAAATGTCTTTATCTAAAATTGTTTTTTCTTTTTGAAGTTCGGTTTTAATTTCTTCAAATCTTTCTTTCTTAACTTCTATATTTCTGATTTTTTTATTATTGATTTCAAGTTTTGCGATGTTTCCTTGAAAACCTGTGCTTAATAATCCGTATATTCCAAGTGATGTAATAAGTGATAATGTAATAAGAGCAATTGTTAGGTATATTTTTAATACCCCGTAGGTCTCTTTCCATTTATCGTGTAAGTATGTTGCAATTGCAATCTTAGAAACTTCTAAAAATCCACCCATTATAATTACAGGTATAGCTACCCCAACAAAAACTACCGATAATCCAACAACACTATAATAAGCTGCGGTTCCTGATAACCCAAGAGCACAAAATAATAAAAACCAAGGTAAAAATTTATCTTTCATATCTATAAACTATAATAAATAAATATTAAAGATAAATAAAAAATAAAACCCCCACTGGCGCCAATGGGGGAGTGTAGTTTCATCTTAGTCATATGGACAAGATTGAGGATTTTCACCTTGGTGTCTTCAGGCACCTTCTGCCGAGTTATAAGGGTAATCTCGGTTCAACCCTTTTTTATTACATATATTCAAATAAATCAGAACATTCGTTTCTTAATTTACGAAGTGCCTTTTCTTTAATTTGACGAACACGTTCTTTTGTCAAAGAAAAGTCAGACCCAATATCTTCTAATGTTCGTGGTGTTCCTGTAATACCATAATAGTCTTCAACAATTGTTCGTTCTCTTTGGTCCAAAACAGACATAATATTTATCATTTTTTCTTTTAAAATGTCTTGGGTTGAGAATATTTCATCGGGGGCATCCACATTTTCGTTTTTAATAATATCAATCAATGTGTCTCCGTCCTCATTAATGTGCATATCCAAGTCAATCATTCTTGGTAAGTTTGCAAATTTGTCTGACAAATCTTTATTTGTTTTTTCATTTTCACGTTTTTCTTTTTGCATGTCTTGAACAACATTAACAGGGAGACGGATTGTGCGTGAATTGTCGTTTAGTGATTGTAGAATAGATTGTTTAATCCACCATACGGCATATGAAATAAATCTGTTTTTTTTAGTCCAATCAAAGTTTTTAATGGCTTTCATTAATCCAAAATTACCTTCGGCAATTAAATCAGATAAATCAACACCTTGATTTTGATATTGTTTTGCTACCGTAATAACAAAACGTAAGTTACCCTCAAGCATTTCTTTTTGAATGTCATCTTTTTCACGTTGTGAGCAATTTTCAGATGCTATTCGTTCAGCCAAAACACGCTCTCTTTCAGGTGTCATAACTTTTAATTTTCTAATGTCCTTTAAATAAATTTGAATTTCATCCTGATTTAAAGGGTTAGTTGATTTGGTTTCCTCCATTTTCTCTCTTTCCATAATTGTCTAAAATTTGTTTCTCTTCTTTTGTTAATGACTCTATTCCTTTCTCTGATATTTTATCTAAAATTTCATCTACTGTTGGTATTGTTATTTTAAACTTTATCGGTAGTTCTACAAAATCCTCCGACAAAGGTATAATAAAATCCATCATATTACTTATTCTTTTCTTTTTTTCTTCATTTAATTTTTCTACGTCTACTTCTTTGTTCTTGTTTTCTTTTTTTACTCCATCAATATTTAAAAAATCTTTCTTCAATTTTCTCTCCATTTTAATGTCAACATTTTCTGTCGCCTCCATTAAAAAATACTGCTCTACTTGACCATCTAAACACATGTCAATATATTCTTTTAATTCACTGAATATTTCTTTGGTTCTGAAATGTAAAACCATTCCAAATTCACCGTAGTTAAACTTTAAATATTCTGACGATACAACAGTTACTAACTGATACGAAATATCATTAATAAAGTTTTCCATTTCTGTAAAATCACCAAAAATAAATAACATGTATCTTTTATCTTGTGATTTCATATTTTCTTTTTTATTATTTCTCATAAATATTTCTTAAAAGTGTTTTACAAATGTAATGTATTTTTTAAACTCCCAAAGCATAAAGAGGAATTTTATTTGTGTAGTATCTACATCCAGATTCTCTTAAATAGTCTTTTACGTCACGGTAAACGTCTTTAGAGTACCAATCATTTAATAGGTAAAAGTATTCAACATTATAATCAGTACCTGAGCATAACTTAACAAACATCCTTTTTTTATAAGGACCTGTTTGTAACTTTTCATCAACAGAGCCTTCAGATTTTTGAAACTTTTTTTCAATTATATAAACAGTTTTGTTTTTAGTGTTAACAAACACACTATCAGGTAAAAGTTTTTTTGATAATATGTCTTTATAAGATATGCCAAATGGTTTTAAAAAGTCATTGTAAAACTTGTGTTTTTCAGTGTAGAACCCAATGACTTCTCCGTTAAAAAATATTTGATTTTTTTCATTAACTTCAATTTGTTCATGATTTTTAAATGCCTCAATAAGACACGTTCTTTCTTCAAACGAAAGACCATTCAGGTTTGTGTTTGCACCACCACCAGAAATGTTAGGTTTCTTACTCATAATGCAACAAATATAATAAAAAATATTAACTATCCAAAGAATCTAACGTAATTTTTATTCTTTGTTTACATATATCAACATATTCTTCTGAAATTTCACTACCAATATAATCTCTACCTAATAATATGCACATCTTAGCAACTGTACCTGAACCAATAAAAGGGTCATATATTAAGTCACCTTCATTGGACCAAGTTAGTAGGTGGTCTTTAACTAACTCCTCAGGGAATATTGCTGGATGTTTATAAGCAATCTTATCTTTAGATGCAAAACCGCCTCCATTAACATACCTCCAAATGTTATTTCTTGGGCTAAAATCAGGTACAGGTTTAATGTTTTCTACCTCAACTAATTGTTCATTTTCACCAATGCGTTTGGTGTTTTTACCCCAATTTGTGTGACCGGCCCATTTGTTAGGTTTGTCACATATTAGATTAGATGTTTTAGGTTTACCCTTTGAGAATACAAACATATACTCAAATATTTGGGTATATCTGTTGCTTTTAACACTTGATGGATATGAACTTGAATTCTTTTCATAAATCATCGTATCATGCAAAAGGAATCCCGCATCCATAAATTTTAAAACCTGTCTAAAACTTGTACCAGATTCAGAACCTTTGATGACTTGGTCATTAACCACCCAAACCACCACCCCACCTTTCTTAGTTGTACGGTATAGTTCGGGTGCTAATTTATCTATATCAAATGAAAATCCATTATATTTTCTAATGTCATCATATGGTGGTGAAGTTATCACCATATCATAATAATCATCAGACATCTTAGACAAAGTTTCTAAGTTATCTTCTAAATAAATTTGATTTTTTTCCATAACTAATTATAGGTGATAACCACTAACTAATCAATTTTGAAATGTTATTTTCTTTGGTGATTTTAACAGTTGAGTCAGCCCATTGCGACACTAAAGGTGAGTGAGTTATAACAAATATTTTTTCAAAGTATTCTTTAATCTTAACAAAAAATTCATAAACCATATCCAAATTGTCATTACTGATTTTTCCAAACACCTCATCGAACACGATTACATTTGGTTTTGGTAAACTACATATCTTACTTAGTACTGACCTTAACGCTAAAGAAGCGATTGTTTTTTCATACCCCGAACCAGAAACCATTAATTTTTCAACACCTGAACTATTATCAACCATAATGAATTCAACTTCATTCTTATCGTTAATTCTAATTTCTAATTTAAAATAACATGAGTCTTCCATCAATCTTTGGAGTTCAGAATTAATTAATGGCATCATTGTTTTCATAATAATTTTTGACACTCCATTTTTCCCATAAGCCTCCAAATATATTTTATAAATTTTTTCTTTTTCTTCCTCTTCTTTTATTTTAACAATTAACTTTTTGTTATTTGTAATCTTTTCTTCTTTAGATTTAATTTCGTACTCATTAGTTGATATCGCATTGTTTTTAGTTCGTTTCATACCATCTAATTCATCTAATCTTAAATCGGCCTTAATTAACATTGAATCTATTTGTTGGTTCTGTTTAATCTTATCTTGAATATCTTCGTATCGTTTTAACTTATCTTTTAACGTGCCAATCTTTAAATCACACGACTCAATTGATAATTCATATTTTTCTTTAATAAGTTTGTTTTTTTCATATTCGTCAAACTCTTTTTTAAGTTGTACAAAACCTTGGTTTTTGTTGGATAAATCCGTCATTAACGTGGTTTTTTGTTCTTTTTGTTGTATAAAACCATCTAGTTCGGCAATTTTTGCGTTTGTGATTGCAGCATTCATTAACTCAATTCCACAATGTTCACATTTAATACCACCTTCAACTGAAGACTTTAATTTATTTATTGATGTTATTTCAGTATCGATTCTTACCACATCTTTATATACATCATTATATTCCTCTTTGATTTTGTCATGTTCTTCTTCTTTGTAAAACTCAGAGGGTTCAACAACTTTTAACTCATTCATTTTTGCTACAAACCCAGACTTATTAAATTCAATAGTTTTAATCTCTTCTTCAGTACTTGATGGGTTAAGTATTGCAATTTCTTGGTCAATGTCTGAATGTTTTTTCTTCAACATATCATCACGATATTCTTTTCCTTTTAATATCTTATCGTCGACATCAACAAGTTCTTTTTTAATATCATCAATCTGTGTTGTTAACTCACCAATTTTAGTTTTTAAATCCTCGTTATCGGTTTTTAGTTGTTCAGATGAATAAACATTTGACATTTTTGACTTAGAGAATTCTGAATAAACTTCTTTTGCGGTTTCTTCTTTTGTCTTTAAAAACTCCAATCCCATGAATCTTGAAAGTACCTGACCTCTAGCGGTTGGTTTTGCCTCTAATAATTCTTCAAGGTTTGTTGCGGTTGTAAGAATAGTCATTAAGAAGTCTTCTTTAGTACCGATAGAGGTTTTAATAAACGCCTCAGTCTCTCTTCGTTGTTCACCTTGGAAATTCTGTAAACTACCGTCAGATAACTTCTTAAAGAAGTCTAATTCGGTTTTAACGTTCCAATCACCCTTCTTAGATAACTTACGTTCAATAGTTCTAATAATAATATAATCTTCACCATCGATAGTAACTTCACCTTTTACGGTTACTTTATTTTTATCCGTAAATCGGTTGAATATCTCCTCAGCCTTTGTTGTTTTTGTCGTTTCATTAAAGAATAAAAACATTAACAAGTCAACAGACAATACTGTCTTACCTCCAAAGTTTGGTGGGTTGGATTCGATAACCACAATACCATTTAAATTATCAAAATCTAATCTTTGGTTTTCACCATATGATAAGAAATTGGAAAATTCTATGTTTCTAATGTACCACTTTTTAAATTGTGCCGACTCTTCTTGGTTTTCGAGCATTTTATTTTCAACAATACGATTGATAGATAAAATATTTTCGTGGTAGTTTTCATATCCTTTAGATTCTAAAAACTTATTAAGAAGATCTAATTGATAGTTCGCATCTGAAATGTTGACAGAAACATCAATACTTTGCATTGTGTCTTTTTCAACATTTTTAACTTTTGTTAAGACGTTAACATTAGTGGTATTATATTTCTTTTGGAAATAATGTTTTACACTTTTAATTTTGTCTTGGGTAAAGTTTTCTGGCGAATCCTCCCAAACAACTTGAATAGTTGGGTTTTCAAATTTAGAAAAATCCAATTCTTTAATCATAATTTGGTAATTAAATGGTTTACTCTCCTTGAACAGATTCAGTTGATTCTGTGGTATCTTCTGATACTTCATTTATTACCGTTTCTTCAGTTTCTGTGGTTAATTCTCCTGTTGATTCTGTCATACCTGACATTGCATCAAATTGTTCTTTCATTTTTGCCATTTGCTCTTCAAACGCTGCACTCCATTCTTTTTTCATTTTGTTTTCAATGTGCTGACGTTCTCTGTTTCTTTTCAAAACTTTTGCTCTGTGTGCCTTTGCCGCTTTTCCCATTTTTATATTATTAGTTATTATTTATTACTTGGTCTATTTTCTTCAAACCATTCAATTATTCCGTTAATTGCCCATACAAAACCAGCACCTAACATACCGTCAAAGAATACGGATAAAAATTGATTTTGTCCAATATACTCAAGACTTGGTGAATAATATACCATAGATAGGAAGAACCCAACCCATGTTGATGTACATAACATACATGAAATTAATCCAGATAAAAATTTACCTAAAAAGTTTAATGGTGCATTTTTGTTATTACCCCATTTATGAATTCCATTTCTTAGTCCATTAAAAATAGACCCGTACACTAAAATTGTCGTCATTCCATAGGCTACGACTGCCCAAATTAAAAGATTCATAGTTATTTATATAATCCATCGTTTAGGTTAGAACTTCCATGAAAACGAGCTCTTGTGAAGTCACTTTCTTTTGGTTGTTCTAACAGTTTATTTTCTAATTCTTCATTTTTCTTTTTCAAATCCCGTATCTCAGAATTAAGGTTTTGAATTGTTTGTTGTAACATTTTTAACTTATCATTTGTTACGGGAATGTCTAAATTATGTCTAAGTTCGTCTAACTCTGCATCCTTTTTAGACATTTTATCTTGGAAAATATTTTCCATTTCTTCAGTTTTAGTGGAAAATTCTTGTCTAATGTTGTCAATTTCAACACACTTAATCGAAATTTCTCCGTTTAACTGTTCTATTTTTGACAATAGTTCATTTAACTGAGTATCATCAGAGATTTGAATTATTTTCTCAACCACTCTATCGACAGGAACCTCCTTAATTACTTCCTCTATCACTACTTTTTCAACTGGCACTTCTTTTATGACTTCAACTGGTACTTCCACCCGTATTTCTCGAATTACCTCAATTTCCACCTGTTTTTCTTCAATTCCACCTGTATTTAAGTGTTTTTTACCTTCATTAAGTGGTTTCCCCAAAAGACCATACTTCTTTATATCAAATCCTTGTTTGAAACATTTATAGATAAAATCATCGATATCCTCAATGTTATTCGCAGAACAATATGCAGATAACATCTGCATTGTTTCTTTGTTAAATATTTTGTAGTTTTTCTGTTCCACTTTCAATATCTTCAAATGATTTTATAGAGAACTTCAAAAATGGTTTTGGGTTATCTAAATCAACATAAGTATATTCCTTACTTTCAACATCATAAATTCCATAACCATGTCGTCCAATACTTTCACCAATGTTTTGTTGAATTGGACTTCCAATCATATAACCTTTACCCGTCTTAAACTTGAACTCTTGTCGTTTGTGAATATCACCACATAACACAGTTTCAAGTCCATCAAACTTTTCAACATCATATGCTTCCTCACCAAAGTCAAAACCTAAATCGGTTTTCATTCCTTGGATTGGTCCATGAAATAATCCAATCCGTCTTCCTTTTGCATCAGTCAAATCAGGTGGAATATTTCCTTGATATTGTGAATACACGCACCAACTGATGTTTTCGTCTTCATAAACACCTCTGTCTTTGTAATAGACAATGTTTTTACTATTTAAAGAACTAATGATTGGTGTTAAAGCATCTAATCTTTCGGTGTTATTTACCAAGAAATCGTGGTTACCAGGTATGATAATTGTTTTTGCAACAAATGAACATTCGGTCAATAACCATCTAACCATTTCAATAAGTTCGGGTGTCATTTGATTTTTAGAGTGTACAAGGTCACCAGTAAATACAATCCTATCAGGATTTAGTTCTCTCCACTGCTCTATTGCCGTTTCCAAAATAGATTTATACAAATCGTGGTCTTTAAAAAGACGGATATGTAAGTCTGAAAAGTGTACTATTTTTTTAACCATATTAATCTTCGATAAACATTATTACTTCATTTATTGGTATTCTAACTTTAGGTTTACTTTGTCCTGTTTCAGGATCTTTTACAAAAACCTCATAAAATCCTTCTGACGCAACTTTTACTGTTGGTACGTTTGCAACTTTAAGGACCACTCTATCCTTTATCATACTCTCATATAGAGTAACACGCCTTTCTGTTGTATTAAAAACTAATGCCTTCATTTGTTTAATCATTTAATTGTGTTTTGTCTCCACAATATACTTCGTATGGTGGTGAATATGGGTCTATTTTTGGGAATGGATTAATAGGTATTGGTGCTCTGTACGGTTCTGTAATGCCAATCTTTAGTTCATCTTTCACTTCACCCATCTTCTCAACTATTGGCGTTATTTCGATGTGTTTATTTTCAAGTTTACCATGTAAGTAACCCTCTAACCAAATATAAAATTCTTTGTGTGTCATACTAATTCTCTACTATAAAGGTTTGCTAAAATAATTCTTGCGAACTTAAAATCTTTTGCTCTGTTTAATTTAAGACCATAAGCAAGTGCCACACTTTTCAAGTATGGGTAAGCCTCATTTATAGTCATTTTACCAATTTCCATTTTAATCAAATAATACAAAGTCTTCATTTACGTGATTACACATGTTGCACATGTATGTTGGAAATGGTACAATCGTGTCTTCGTGACTTCCTGTTAATAATTTAGGTACTTTTTTTAGGAGTACCACTTCTTTAAAATATTTAGACCCACAATCACTACAAGTGATAGTTTCTTGTTGTCTTAAATCGATTTTTGGTTTTATAATATCGTCCATATTATTTTATGATATAGTTTATTTTTACTTTAATAGGTAATAATTGGTCCCAACTAGTTGTTGTTACCCAAGTAGGTGTAATTGTCATTTCCATAACTTAATATAATTCTTTTAATTTATTTAGTCAAATATTGTTTTATATCCATACTAAGTATAGTATCAAAAACTTCTTTAGGTATTCTATATTCAACAAATTCCATTTCATCGGTTAAGTGCACAATAACTCCTCCGTAAAATTTAAGGTTTTCATATTTTGTACCTTCCAACATTTTCAACAATAGTTTTGCATAAAATGGAAGTTGTGTGTAGTAGTGACCAAGAGCGTTGTTTGGTAACTTTTCAAATGGTCTTTTCATTGGTTTTGTAAAGTTATTGGTTTCCATATTTTTTTGTTTGTTTGTCTTCCAATCTGTAACAACAAAACCAAAACCAGTTTTTTCTTTATTAAACATTAACCAAAACTTATCGGGTTGTCCTGTGTAACCTAATTCGGGATGACCTAAAACCATTTCAGTGTCTAATAAAATTGCTCCCCTTTCTTTCATTAACTTTAAAAACTTCTTACCTGCGTTAATCATTCTATCACCTTTCATGGTCATTTCCATGTCACACTCATAGACAGGTTGTCTAACTTCTTTTTTAACATTAAACATAGAAAGAGTTTCGGTTTCCAATTCAAAGTGAACCCTACTTCCCATGTTTGTTGATGTAGTACCGGCCTTTGCCCATTCCTCCATAAGTTGTTGAGCTTCATACGGGTCACCTTTAGCCTTTTTATATGCCGCCTCTTCAGTTGGAAACTCATCATAAAACAACTTCATAACTTTAGATACGGATGGGAAGTCCGATCTAACTTTTCCGTCTAAATCCTTCATCGTATATTTATGAGCATCTTCCTCAAATGTCAATTCAAGTTCTTTTTGTTTTTCCTTGATTATTTCCCTAATCTCTTGTGCTATTATTTTTAAATCCATTATTTAATTTCCTCGTAGTATTGTTCTATGTCACCTCTAAGGTCACATACGTCTTTATCTTTTGGTAGTTTTACTAATTTCACTCTGTTATAAAGTGTACCACCATTTAGTTTATCAAATAGTTTTTTGGCATCAACATAAGCATCACCATCCAAGCAAACTATTATATTCTTTTTTGCCTTTGTATATAATTTTTCCCAAAGATTGTCGTTTATATATTTTCCAAGTAAACATATTGAGTTATCCAAAAAGAAACTATCGAACACGCCCTCAACTAGGTATATATCTTTTTTCCAATCAATCAAACTCTCGTTAAAAATTAGGAAGTCCTTTGCCGCTTCAGGGTTTTTATACTTTAATCTACTTTTTGGATTCCAAGATCTAGATACAAAAAAATTTAATTCACCTTTTTTATTATATGATGGTACAATAATTCTACCAGCATACTCACCTTCAACACATAAACCTATATTGTACTTATTAATAATTTTATCTGTGATACCTCTTTTTTTAAGGTAGTTGTATGCCTCTTTTCTTGGAATATGAAGGGGGTGTATTTCTTCAAACTTCTTATACTCCTTTGGGAGTTCCATTGGTTTATAAACCTTTTCTTTCTTTTCAAACTCATCGGGTCTGATTAGTTTATAAACCTTCTTATCTTTTTTCGTTCCGTATTTATCGATTAGTTTTCCTAAATGTCCGTAGGTTCCGTGAGTTTCGGCACATGCCCAACATTTATACACATGTTGATGGAAATTGATTTCAAGGTTCCCTTTACCATCTGTTTTATCCATCCCTTTAATATCATAAGAACATACCGGACAGTCAACGGACATTTGTCCACTGGACTCATTAACATTTTTTGGGTCACCAAACATCGTTAACAATAAATCAACCAATAGGGATTCTTCTTTCATACATAAAAGATAAGAAGAATAAGGGGAATGTCAATTATCGGAGCTTCTACCTATAATTTTATTTATTGAAAGAATTTACCAAATTTTTTGTTCTTTCATATAACCAAGAACACAAGTGTAAGAATCTGCCATATCAAAACATTCTTTTTTCAAAGTATTGTTTTTTGTGTAATGCCAAGTAATTTGTGGTTCTTTTTTAGATACGTTTTTCCAAATAATTTCTTTTTTATCAATATCTTTTGGTAATCCTCCAAATAAAACATACTTGTCCTTATCATTTTTTTGAATTAAGTCAGGCCAAGCGTATTTTCTTGAGTTATATGTTGATATAAAGTTTGGAACGATTCCCAAAATATCATAGATAGATTTTGTAATCATTGAGTTATATCTTAATAGTGTTCCAACTGTCCAAACATTATTAGAATTTAATAATGGTTCTTCAATAACTACTTTAGCTATACCTAAATTTTGATATCCTCGTAATTTTTCTTCAAAACCAATTACTTTCATAAGTAATTCTTCAATTTTGTCTTCAGGTTTTGGTTTAATAACAGGCGAAAAATGGGTTAATTCCAATAATTGTTGTGTTTGAATATCAAATAGACTCCATCCAATAGTTTTGGTTGAAATATCTAACCCAAGAACTTTTGGTGAGTTCTTTAAATCTGTTTTTTCTGACATAAAATAACTTAAAAATCAAGTTTAATCGGATACTGTTGTATCCCTTGTCTTTTTTCAGGGGATTGTATCTTAGATATAACCATAAGTTCTTTATCAGCATTGTAAAGCCCAACTTCAGTAACGTAAGGATTTGCACCATTCCAAGTAGGATTTGATGAGTCGAAGAATTGTGTTTGACCTAAATTACATAAGAAGTTCATAACATATATAGTTGCTTGAATATCTGTTTGAATGTTACCAAAAAAGTAATATTCCCCACCAAAATTAAATGTCAATCCAGTTTGTCCGACTGCGGGTAAGTTAAGATAATTATCCAATCTATATGTAGATGCCGAATTATACATACTGTTAGTCAACTGAATTGTTGTTCCGGTCATTCCTGATTGTGTCAAATACCCACCAACGGTAGTTGCCGATAATTGTGAAATAACATCAATTTCTTTCCAAGCAGTCGCACTTGGTCTTGTAGTACCACTAGAAACTTTTTGAGCAATAAGTTTAAAGTTATTAGCGGTAAACCCACTTGGTGTTGTAAATGTTGAACTTAGGAAAGGGAACTCATTGCCGAACCTAATTAAAATATCCGACGCTCCCGGTAATAAACTTTGGTCATTTCCGGTTATTGTTGAGTAGTAATTACAATGTAATGAATTAGTGAAAGCGGAATTACTAAATATATATGTTAAAAATAAAGTTTCACTACTTCCTGTCAATAAACCAACCGTACTACCTAAGGTTCCAGCAAAAGTATTTGGTGTGACCAAACCTAATTTAGGTGCCGGTAATGTCCAATTTCTATTTGATTTATTATTTAATGTTGCTACTATTTCATCATCATCAAAAATAATCATTTTATAATCAGGAAATACTTTTCCAACTCTGTTAGGGTATCCATTACTGTTAGCATGTGTATCCCATAGATGGTAGTATCTTAAACCTGGACTATTAAAATCAATATCTTTTTTAGATTCAATATAATGTGGTTCAAATAAATTTAAATTAGTGAATCCAGATGGGTCAACAAAAAACTCTTCACCAATCGTTGCATTTGGGTTTTTATGCCACATTAACCACGGTATAGATAATTTAAAATTTCTTGCTTGTCCTGTGTTGCCAGGGTTGGCCGAATCATAATCTTCCATGGCAAATTTTTCACCATAAAAATTATCTATTGATTGGTTTGTATAGTGTACTATAGCTATAGCCTTTTGGTCTACCGGTGGTACTGTAATTTTTTCCTCAAAAGAATTAAAATAATATACTGAGTCGGTATCATACTGACCACTGTTTGATTTATAACCAAAATATTCTTTAGAACCAGTATATCCTGTGGATTTAAAAAGATTAAAATCTTGATTAGTATTACTAAAAACTCCGGCCGGTGATTCAGTCCATGGAATATTCATATTCCAAACAAAAACGTCTCTTTGAGCAACGTCACAATTTGTTTCAAAATTAATTACATCATTAGCCCAAAATGGTTCAGGTGTAAAAGTATCATAAAGAACTGTCATCCCACTTGGGTAAAACATAACTGAAGATTGTCCTGATAACCCCATTGACCCAAAATTTGGTAATTGCCTATCAACTTGAACTGTAACAGTACCTCCTGTGGCGGTATTCCCTGTAACCCCAACAACTAAATACGTAAACATAGGCCCAGACCCCGATAATGGAGAAATTGACCCATTACTAAATAATGTTAAAAACATACCAGGACTAACTGTACCTGATACAGTTGGGTTAATTGAAGTTCCTGATATTGTTAAAACGGTACCTGATGTTATTCCACTATTTTGTGCAATGAAATTAGGATTTATTGTGTATGCGGACGATGTAAATGCACTATAAGTTACAGGTGAACCTGTCGATCCAGTGAAGAATCCTCTTGGTGCCGCACTATTATAAACACTGTCAATATACGAAGCATCAAATGGAACTCCATATGTGCTCCCTGATGTTGAGTCTAAAAATAACGGATATTTAACTTCCATTCTGTTTTTTTGCGGAACAGGTGCTAAGTTTTGTGTGTTGTATTGTGGCATTAATACATTATATTGTACAGGGTCAATACCGTTTACACAATCATAACAAACTTCACTATCACCAACTTGGAAGTAAGCAATATCAAATTTACCTTGGGATATTTTCTTTCTTGCCGCATCGGTCATCAATGTGTTTATTAACGCTGCCGTATTTTTAATTATGTAAGACATATTTTATAAATATTATTTTTTATATTTTCTTTTTTTAGTTTAACATATTAGACCAATTTTTTGTAATGTTACTTGTTGTGGTGTTACATTTGGGCTTATACTTCTACAAACTGCAGGTGTTATTGTTATGTTTTGGACACTAATACTGTCTTTTAAATAACCTCTCAATTCACATCCATTTTGATAACTGCAAGGTGTATTAACATATTGAGTAATAGTTCCAGATGCGAATCCGTTTGTGGATAACTGTACAGAATATGTTTTAGTATACGCACTGGTTGTAATATTACCCCCATCACAAACGGGTCTTACTACGCTGCTTCCAGTTGTCGGACTTGTCGATAATAAAGTAACAGTTGAGTTAGGGTTAGTATTAGTAACTATCGTATTATTAAATGTTGTAATGATTGTAGACGTATAGGCGGTCGATAACACATTAAATAATAAATTCATATTAACCGTTACGCCAGCAGGTAATGGTGTTGGTGAGACAGTTAATGACCAAGTAGAAGTTCTTGATGATGACGTACCGACATTTGTTATTTGACCAGGATTAATGGTTAAATTAACATTATAATTTTGAAAAGTCTGTTGTGCGGTTAATGTAAAAGATTGACTACTAACCGTATTTGATGAATCTTTTACATATGCAGTGTAGGCGCCTGAACCCAAATTAACAAATATATTAGATACTTGGTAGTTAACCCCATCAAGTGAATAGGTGTATGGTGATAACCCCCCTATTGCGGTTACAACAACAGAACCATTAGTTAAAGTTGAACATGATGGGTTTGTTGGTGTCAAAGTTATAGTCATAGGTGGGTTTTGGCAAATACCGCTAGTCACATTTAAAGATGACCCATAAGCCATTGCCCCTACCAATGTCCAACTACCTGTTGGTGGTATTTGAGGTGTCATATTATACGGAGCACCCCCTGTAGTCCAACCACTAATAGTCCATCTTGTTGTACCACTATTATAATACATTATATAACTTGGTGTAACACTAGTCCAAGAAGGATAACCGTTAATTGTACTACCAGATGCAAAATTAATTTGTGTAATACTATTACCTTGGGTTAATTCAAAACATAAATCGTCAGGGTAAGTTGGTGTTGGGGTTGGGGTAGGTAGACATTGTGAACATCCTGTATATGCTGAAACAGAAATTGCGTAACTACCGATATATGTTTGTCCAGTATATAGTGTTGTTCCGCTACTCGTCCAACAACCAGTTTGTGTTGTTAATTCATATACCGTACCGGCACTAAATGGGTAAACAGTGTCAGCTAAATAATAAACCGAGCTACCACTATTCGAACAATCGTCAAATCTTTCTAAATAAAAACTATCATAATCAACCGTACATGTTGTTGTTCCTGTGAAATCACCATAATAATCAA
>JACCDX010445125.1_pt1 | contig 27516 bp, 28 predicted proteins | sample 7449681 | NCBI WGS metagenome assembly JACCDX01 (sample SAMN15323450, study PRJNA562643) | freshwater metagenome | isolation source: river surface water | place: USA:Blue River Watershed | collected 2017-08-18
ATTAGGCTTATAAAATTTTTAGATAAATACCATAGAAATCCAAATAACCAGGATAAACTATGGCAAGAAAAATTATAGACATTGGTACCGTAGGTAATGATGGTACAGGCGACAGTATTCGCGATTCATTCCGAAAAGTTAATGACAACTTTCGTGAGCTATACAGCTCCCTAGGCTTAGGTGAAAAACTAACATTTAAGAATCTAGACGATACTCCCAATAGTTACCTAGGACAAGAAAATGCTATTGTTTCCGTTAATAATACAGAAACAGGCTTAGTTTTTAAACAGCTAGTACCAGGATCGGGTATTCAATTAGACTTTACAACTAATTCTAGCGAAATTAGAATCAGTTCAGAATTCTCCGAAGTTGTAGCAGACCCTAGTCCACAATTAGGCGGAGACCTAAGTGCAAGGTCGGGCGGACAACAATACAGAATTAAAGACTTAGGTACTACTGGAATTCCTTTACAGCCAATCTTCCAACACGAAGCTGTAAACAAGGCCTATGCAGACTCTAAAGTAGCTGTAGCAGGTGTTAATGCTATAGATCCTAGAACTAACTTACCTAACGAAGCATTTGGAAGAATGACTGGCCCGTTGATTCTTTCAAGAGACCCTCAACCAGATGACGACGAAACCTATGATGGATTAATTGCTGCTACAAAAAGATACGTAGATAATTCTGCGTTTGGTAGCTCTGTAAACTTGTACGTTGCTACATCGGGACAAGACGAAAGGGTTGGTGTCAGCAAAGATTTGCAAGGTCGTGCATTAGCTTATGCATATCGAACATTAGAAGCTGCATTAAAACGTGCCGAAGAAATTGTATTAGAGTCAAGATTAGAAATCGGACCTTACAAAAAGGTACTAACTTATAATCAAGGTGCGGCAGAATGTACTTTAGATTTTATTGATGTTGCTCCCGGATCCGGTGCTGGATTTGTCGGAACACCGTTGATGAGTGTTGACACAATAACATTAAACAGTGTAGGTGTTAACTACCTTCCTGGAGACATTATTACTCTTTCAGGCGGAACATTCATTGAGCCTGCAAGATACGAAGTTTTGTCAACTGCTACAACACCGGGTGCTGTAGTAACTGTTAGACAATTAAGCTCGGGTGTTTATACAGCATTGCCTGGCAGCACTAGTGTTGCTACAACTACAGACAGCGATTTTGGCGCTGGTGTTACATTCGATGTTACTTACAAAGTTAATAATGTTATTGTAGACAACGGCGGAAGTGGTTATGGATTGGTTTCTGTTAGAATTGTAGGCGGTGGCGGTAGTGGTGCTTTTGGTACTGCTGACGTAAGCAGTGGAATTGTACAGAGTATTACTATTACAGATGGTGGTTCCGGCTTTACCAGCATTCCAAACGTTGTTGTTAACCTTCCTAGATTCCTAATTAAAACAGAAGGATTTAGAACTGACTTTACCGGAGACGTTACTACTAATACACCTGCTGCTATTAGAGGCAGAGATGTTAGAGAGGGTCTATACCTAAGAGGCGAAAGTTCTGGTGCGTTGGCACAGATCTTAGCTCACTCTGGTGCATTAGATTCTGACGGTAATGAAATTTTTGACGTTGACATCAAATACGGCGCTTTTGAAATTGGCGAAGTTATTTCATACGGTGATGTAACTAAGTCTACTCAAATTACAGTTTTAGTTGAAAGCGGTATCTACGAAGAAAACCTACCATTAAGAATTCCTCAAAACGTATCTGTTGTTGGTGACGAATTTAGACGTTGTATTATTAGGCCAAAGCCTGGTATAAGTTCTAGTCCTTGGGCGTTTATACATTTCCGCAGAGACTTAACTGTTGGTGTTGAAACTGTAGACCAACTGCAAATTACCGATAGACTATTTGGTTGGCACTATCTACAAGATACTAGCAGACCTGTTTATCCTTTGGTAAACAACAAAGGCTATTATAAATCTGCTGCAAGATTATTAGAGCTAAACAGAACATTCTTACAAAAAGAAATTGTTGGATGGATCTCTAATCAGATCACAAACAACATTGCTCCGTTCACTGGTGCATTTAGCTATGACGATAATCTCTGCGAAAGAGACGTAGGACTGTTAATAGATGCTATGGTCTTTGACCTTAAGTGGGGCGGTTCTAATCGCACAGTGTCTGCTGCTCTAAAATATTACGGAAATGCCAGCGGACTAATTGCTATCGGTGCTCAATTGAGCGAAACAATAGCTGCTATAAGAAGATTGAACACACTAGCTCAGTTAGTGATTAGAAACGTAGAAATTACAGAAACATACCAAACTTCTTATCCTCAAATTATTGATGGTGCATTTATTGCCGAAGTTGGTACAACTGGTACTAGCTTTGACATCTCATTAGTTACAACTGCCGATCCTGTTGTGGTCACTACTTCAACTGCCCACGGATTAGTTGACGGTGCTCAAATTTTAATTTATGATGTAGGCGGAACTACAGAGATAAACGGTAACGACTACTATGTTGATGTTATTGATTCAACATCGTTCTATCTATATAACGATTCAGCATTGTCTGATCCTGTTGACGGATCTTTATTCACCGCGTACACCAGCGGAGGTTATGCTGTAAGTCCAGGCGGCGTTTTTGGTGAGTTGATCAATGTTGTAATTGATGTGATTGACAACTCCGGTAGCGTAAATTATCCTAAAGACAACGATCAAATGGACGTGGCATTGTGTAACGATGCTGTTCGTTTCCAAGCAATTACTTTCCAAGGTCATGGCGGCTTTGCTATGGTACTTGACCCAGAAGGACAAATCCTTGCTAAATCTCCATATGCTCAAGAATGTGCTTCGTTCTCAAAGAGTACAGGATCACAAACTTTTGCAGGTGGTCAATATGTTGACGGTTTTGCTGGTAACTTAAAATTTAGAATTATTTCTAAAGACTCGGATACATTCTTACGTGTTGGTGAATTAAAACGTATGCCGCAATTACCGGCTTCGTTTATTGTTGAAGATACTGTTTATAGAATTAACTATGTCAGAGACTATACATTTAATGTAGCAGGATCAACAGCATCGTTTATATTAGATGAGTCAACTCCCTGGACAACTCCTGTATTCAGTTACGACGATTCTATTTGTTCTAGAGACGTTGGATTAATTATTGACGGCTTAGGTTACGACATTGTTCTTGGAACTAACTACCATGCAAGGAGAGCAGGTTTATCTTATAGACTACAAGCAGCCACAGAAGTCATAGAGAACCAATTAGACCTCACAGTGAGAGCAATTGAATATGCTCACGAGCTTGCAAGCGATGTAGTCAGTGCTTCACCTACTGCTCAGTCAGTGGTGGCTTCTAGCAAAAATCAAATTGCATTAACAATTAGAAACGGTACAACTTTTGCGCCTAATGTTAGCTATACAATGCCGGCTGGTGCTAGTGCAAATCTTACAAATGCAAAAAATTTATTATTAGCTAACATTGAATTCATCAAAGACGAAACTGTTGGATATCTACAATCAGTTTATCCATCACTAACATTCTCCGGTGAAACGTGTGCTAGAGACGTTGAGTATATTTTAGAAGCATTAATATACGACTTAATCTACGGAGGCAATAGCGAAACTAGAAAAGCAGGTATTAAGTATTATGACGGTGTAGGCGCTGCGGAAGTTTTACAAATACCAGGATCTCAAAAGACAGAAACTATTGCAGGTATTGGCTATGCTAACTATCTTGCACAACAGGTAGTTCAAAACTTAGCACCAACATCAACATACTCTGCAACTCCTAGAATTACAGGTACGCCTGCATCTGCCACCGAAGCAGTAACTATTAATACACTAATGAGCGACATTGGATCAATTATTGGTACTGGTCCAAGTGCTGCTCCTACAGAAGTTCTTCCAACTTTAACAGGTTACCTAGCAAGTCTAGTTGCAGCTAAGGGTGCATTAGACACAGCTAAGACAAATATTCAAAGTGGAACTATAGATTTCATTGACGAAAATGCCAACGTCTTCGAAGTACTAATGCCTGGTAACAGATCTATGTTGTCAAATGACTTTACACAGATCAACGACCTAGGTTATGGTATTGTTGTTAACAACGGTGGTTTAGCAGAATGTGTAAGTATGTTCACATACTACAACCACATTTCTTACTACTCTATTAACGGTGGACAGATTCGTTCTGTGGGCGGTTCAAGTGCTCACGGTAACTATGCCCTAGTTGCTGAAGGTGCTGACCCATTAGAAGTTCCAACTCCAGTTACCTTATACTACGAGCTAGCACAAGGTGCAGAGTGTTATTTCCCTAGCGGTGTTTATGCTAACACTGCTGGCGGTTTATCTTTGTATATTACAAACTATGACTATGTTCCTATGGCTAACTCCGAATTAGAAGTTGACCATGGCCTAGGAACAATTTATAGATACCCAATTACATCAGCTGCCACAGACGATTCTTTACCTGCTGGTGTAGCTCGACTTGGATTAAAGAGTTCAGAAGGAACAGGCATCGATGGATTAGCTGCCGTTATTCCAGATGGCACTAAATTAACTATTAGACAAAACGCACAGGTTGTTTTAACTGGTGATGTTGTTGAAGTTGCTGTTCGTCCATCTACTGGTTTAGTATTAAGAGAAAGTCCAGATGTTTATCGTATTCTTCAATTCCAAGACTATGCTGACCCTGCGGGAGAAAGAGTATGTACAATAACAGTAGGTTCACCTACTGTTATTAACAGAGCTAGTCACGGATTACAACCAGGCTACCAAATTAGTTTAACAACCACAGGAACATTACCTACTGGATTAGACACCTTATCTGTATATTATGTTTTAGCAGACGGATTTACTGCAAACTCGTTTAGAATTTCTGCAACTAAAAACGGCAATGCTATTAACACTACAGGAACACAAACCGGTACACAGTCGTACATAGTTAAGGGACTAGCAAGAACAACGCTAAGAGAAAACTACAACTATGTAGATATGTCAGTATGGCCTATCCAGCCATATGTTACTTCTAGAACCTGTACAATTGCTATCGGTGATCCAACTACAGTTACACTAACAAGTCACGGATTTTTAGCTAATGATGTTATTAGATTCACAACCACAGGCTCGTTGCCTGCTGGCATGACTGCTAACAGACACTATTTTGTATTAAATGTTATAGATCCAGACACATTTACCATCACAGACGAAGCTACTGCAACCGCAGTTGCCTTAGAAACTACTGGTTCACAAAGTGGCGTACAATCAGTAGGAAAAGTTATTGGTAGAGTTGGGGACAGTACTGTTGCTATAGTTCCATTAGGTGATTCGGAAGAAGCTAGAGTGCTTGGATCTAAATTTGTTTGGAAAGGTGAAACTTATACAATTAACACATATGCTGACGAAAACGCCACTGGTCAAGCATATGCTGAAATTTCTTTTACACCGCCACTGGTTGACAGTGCAGTTTATTTTTCATCGCCGCCGACACTTAAGAGTGCTGTGCCTAAAGATGAACCGGGCACACTAACAATTCGTATTTCTCTAACTCGTGTTACATCACATGATTTATTAGAAATTGGTACAGGTTCGTATGCAGATACGAACTATCCAAACGAAATTTACGGTCCAGCTGTAAATCCTCTCAACGATTCTAATGAAACAGAAGAACGTGGAGTAGGTCGTGTGTTCTATGTAACCACTGACCAGTTTGGTAACTTCTCCGTTGGTCCTTATTTTAGAGTTGACCAAGGTACTGGTACTGTTACTTTTGCCGCGGCCATCGCTCTGTCAAACTTAGACGGTATTGGTTTCAAACGAGGTGTTCCTGTATCTGAATTCTCAACAGATACATCATTCTCCGACAACGCCACTGACACTGTACCGACTGAAAATGCTACAAGGTCTTATATTGAACGACGATTAGGTATATCTCACTCGGGTGCTGTTATGAATTCAGCATCGTTAATTCCTGCATTTACAGGCGGATTTATGGCCCTGGACGGTCAGTTACCGATGAACGGTGACATGAACTTAGGTACTAACAGAATCTTAAACGTTGCCGATCCGGTTGATCCAACAGATGCTGTTAACCTACAGAGTTTAAAACTTTCTAACTTTGCAGAAATAAGTGTAGATTCTCCTAGGTCTGCTGACATATTAACATTTACAGGTGTTGGCGAGTTTGCACAAAATTCTAGAGTTATCGGTGACCTTAGTTTTAATATTGACAGCTCTGCAAACACTGTAGATGCACAGATTAACGCTGGCGCAATTACCAACGTAGATATTAACGCTTCTGCTGCAATTGAACAAAGCAAGTTAAACATGAATGCTGCAACTACTAGAGCTAATGCTACTAGTATTGCACAATCAGATAGAGGTCTTGCAAGTTTTGATTCTGCACAGTTTACAGCCACTAATGGTTGGATAACAGTAAAAGACAATGGATTACTAGCAGCTAAGATTGAACAAATTGCTACTAAACATTTATTAGGTAACAGTACCTTAGTTACAAATAACGTTACTGCTGTTCCATTTACCACTGTGGTCAATGATGGCGGTGCAATTAAAAAATCACAGTACAACACAAGTACAGGTTATCTAAGACGTATTGGATTTACATCTACTAACGATACAGACTATGCAATTGTAGACGAAGCATCGACTAACACTGCCAGCACTCTTGTTAAGAGAGACAGCAACGGAGACTTTGCTGCTAGAAACGTTTCAGTTGAAAGACTGTTAGTCGATACAAAGATTGTTTTAGATACAACTACTTCAGCTACTGGTGGTTATACTCAGATCTATGGTTTTAACAGTCAGGTTGGTTTATTGATTGGCGATGGTAGTTTATCTACAGACAAGCGAACATTCTACGATAACGATGGCCATACATTCCGTACTCAAAACGGTTTAGCGTTTGCTCCAATTGTTGCTTCGTCAATTCAAGTAACAACATTGACCACTGGTGGTACTAGTACGTCAGGAACTGTTATTGGTAACTGGAGCTTGGGTTCTGGCAGCAGATTCCAAGCTACTTACGCTGACTTAGCTGAGTACTACGAAGCAGATAAAGACTATGCTGTAGGAACTGTGCTTGTGTTTGGCGGAGACAAAGAAGTTACTATTTCTAACGTTAAAGAAGATCATAGAATAGCAGGCGTTGTCAGCGACAGTGCTGCTTACATTATGAATAACGAGTGTCCTGGAAACAAAGTATGTATAGCGTTACAAGGTCGTGTTCCTTGTAAAGTAGTAGGAAAAATTAAGAAAGGAGATTTACTAGTTACATCTAATATATTAGGTGTTGCAATTTCTGCAGGCGGTAATGCAAAAGCAGGAACCATAGTAGGTAAAGCCTTACAAGATTTTGAATCAGATCACATTGGCACCATTGAGGTAGCCGTAGGAAGAACATAATGGCACAACAAAATATAACATCGGGTAACGCTCCTATACTATGGAGCACAGTAGATGCAGCATTTCAAAAAATAAATGCTAACTTCACTGAATTGTATCTTAGCATAGGTGGTAGCGGGGTTGACTTAACAAACCTAAGTTCCGATGTTAATCCTAGTGTTACAGAATTTTATGATTTAGGTAGTCCTACTAGACGCTGGAAAGATCTTTATCTATCTGGTTCAAGTTTGCATTTGGGATCTGCGGTTATAACATCAACCGGCAGTGTAGTTAATCTCCCTGCAGGATCTAGCATAGGCGGAAATATACTAGACCAAGAATATTTTAAAACTATAGCCGTTGCTGGGCAAACAGACATTGTTGCAGATGCTGGCGGAACAGATACACTAACATTTGCAGCAGGTAATGGTGTTACTTTAACTACTGATGCTCTTACAGACACTTTAACTATTACTAACGCCGGAGTATTAACTGCTGTTGCAGGAACAGGCATAGGTGTTAGCGCCCCCAACGGTAACGTAACATTTTCTAATACAGGCGTTCTCTCAATAACAGCAGGCAGCGGAGTTTCTGTTAGCGCACCAAACGGAAATTTAACTATTGCTAACACAGGCGTATTAAGTGTAGTGACTGATGTTGGATCGGGTATTAGCTTAGATACTAGTGTACCGGGTGTAGTAAGAGTCACTAACAGCTCTCCAAATATTCCACAGGACACATTTAAACAAGTTGCGGTTGCTGGTCAAACTGTTATTCAAGCAGACCTCCCCAATGACACGCTAACACTGGCCAACGGTAGCGGTATCGACATCACTACTAATGCATCGATAGACACTGTTACAATTACTAATACAGGAGTAACATCGTTAGCTGTTACTAGCCCCGGACTTAGCATCACAGGCAGTACCGGATCACTGACGTTGTCAAATACAGGTGTTGTGGCTATTTCAGCAGGCAGCGGTATTAGTATAAACACTAGCACAGGTACTGTAGTTGTTTCAAATTCAAGATTTGGATTTAGTAATATTGCTGTGTTGGGGCAGAATCCAATACAAGCAGACAATACCACAGACACTGTTACATTTGTAGGCGGAGAAGGGGTAGTCTTAACTACTAACGAAATTAACGATAGCTTAACTATTGACGTTAGCTACTTAGTAGGCAACGTGTATTCAGATTCATCTACTTTATTAGTAAATGCCGATTCAGGTAAAATTGTAGGTGATGTCGACACTGCTAGTCTAAGAGTAAATTCTACCTTTGTTGCTGTCGGCTTAGAGGCGGGATTAGTTAATCAAAATATTCACGGAGTAGCATTAGGCTATAGAGCAGGTAGGCTTAATCAAGACGAAGGTGCTGTTGCTGTAGGTTATGATGCTGGATTAAGTAATCAAGGTTATAGAGCTGTAGCAATTGGTGACGGTGCTGGTGACACTTCTCAAGGAATGAGTGCTGTTGCAATTGGCACACAGGCCGGCCAAACAAATCAAGGTGCATATTCTATTGCTATAGGAGCACTATCTTCAAATGCAAATCAATCTGCAAATAGTATTATAATTAACGCAACTGGTTCAAGTATAACTGCATCAGGAGCTGGATTTTATATTGCTCCAATTAGAGAAGTAACTGGTCCGCAGATTTTATATTATAATCCTTCAGATAAAGAAATTACATGGGGACCAGTTCCGGCTGGAGTTGGCGGTAGCGGTGGCGGTGACTTTGAATTAAATGTTGCCGGCGACGACTCAACTGTAAGAAGAATTTTTTCAGGCGAGACATTAAAGTTTGTTGGTGCCGGTGGCATTACCGCAACCACAGACGGTGAAGGTCAAATTACTATCACTGGGCCATCGTTAGCAACTGTAGCTACTAGCGGTAGTTACAACGATCTAAGTAACAAACCTAGCATACCTGCTGCATATTCTGTAACTAGTATTGATGCGCTGGCCGATGTTGACACATCCACAACTGCTCCAACCGATGGACAGAGTTTAGTGTGGAGTTCTGCAAGTAGCAAATGGTTACCTAGCACTGTTGCTGGCGGTGGTGGGGGTAGCTTACAATCTAGATCTAATGTAGCAGGGACTACTAGTAGTCTTGCAAATGGTGCTACCGGCAACCTAACCATAACTGGATATAAAGGTTATATGTTGTATAAGATTCAAACTTCAGCGGCGGCCTGGGTTAGAATTTATACAGATATTGCGTCAAGGACTGCTGATGCTTCTAGGGTTGAAGGTGCGGATCCTGCGCCAGGAGCAGGTGTAGTTGCTGAGGTAATCACTACAGGAGCACAGACAATATTAGTAAGTCCGGGCGCATTGGGATTCAGTAACGAATCTAGTCCAGACACAAATATTCAATTGGCTGTAACAAATAAAAGTGGCGGCACAACTACAATTACAGTTACATTAACCGTAGTTCAACTAGAGGCATAATATGTCCGAGTTACTTCAATATATTAGAACAAGAAAATATATTGTAACTGCTAACAGTTACGAAGATCTTGACGTCATTTACGAAGAATTAGAAACTAAAGGAAAAAGTCCTCCTGGGTTAGAATTATTTCGAGAAATAGAATGTATAGATAAACGACCTTCTAGCAGAAGTACAGTTTATAAATTAACAGAATGGGAAGCCGGAGAACTTCAAAGAGATCCTAGAATTAAAAAAGTAGAACCTCATCCCGAAGAATTAGGTATTCAAGCAGGGATTAATTCAACTACACAAACATCCACAGCGTGGGATAAATCCGGAGCAACCAGTTCTCCTATGAAGAATTGGGCATTGCTAAGATGTACAGAGGGACAACAAAGAACAGGATGGGGCGGAACTGGTTACGAAGGTAACGGTTCGGGAACGGCTGCACAAACAGGAACTATTACATTAACTCAAACAGGCAGAAATGTTGATGTTGTTATTATAGACGAAAATGGTCTAGTTTGGAATCATCCTGAATATGCCAGAAATGCAGATGGCACAGGCGGAACGAGAACTGTACAGTACAACTGGTTTCAGCACGATCCGGCAGTTAAAGGTACCGGCGCAGGCACGTATGTATACGGCACCGGCAGTCATTCTAGTCACGTAGCAGGAACTGTAGCAGGCAATACACAAGGTTGGGCTAGAGATGCTAACATTTATAACATCTATTATCTAGCAGGTGATCCGGGTACAGGTGCTTGGGACTTTCAATATGTTATGGACTATGTTAGACAATTTCATGCCAACAAACCTGTAAATCCTGCGACTGGTAGAAAAAATCCTACTATAACAAATAATAGTTGGGGCATGAGTATATTCCCAGGAGAATGGGCATTTACAGATATTACCGCAGTTACTTACAGAGGAGTAAGATATACTCCAACCGGTACTACTACATTTTTAGGAACTAGCGGAGTATGTACATCAACTACAAGATTAGCCTTTCTACAAGGATTAGAAAATGCAGGAAACAGAATAGTAACGTCAGGTCCGGCAACGGCGCCGGGCGGAACTATTAACAACAAGCCAGCTTCATGGACTCAAGACAGCCCGCAAAGCGTTTATATTGCAGAATTAACAGAGCCAGCATCGTCTTATGTGATTAGTTTGTCAACAACCGGATCAAACACAGTTGTCAGAGTTAAATCAGACATTGCGTCAGGAGGTAGTATTGGTATTACAACGTTAACTACCTCTATACAAATAGTAAGGTCTATAGACAATACAGTAGTAGCTTCGTTCAGCCAGGGTCCGTTAAGTTCTGACAACGGCGGCGATGTTAGTGTATTAATTGACGAAAATGTAACATTAGCTGCTTCGGGTAATTATACTATAACATATTCAACTACATTATCAAACGCAGGAGTAGCAAATCCGTTAACTGCCTTTGCTATGTTAACTACAATTAATACTACTCCAACTACAGAAAATGCCACTGTAACAACTATAGCAAACTCTTTGTTAGGGGCAGCATCTCTAACATCATCTACCGTTCCATCTGTAGGAGGCAACGACGATGGTTACTGGACATTGAACATACCCTTTAATATCGAGTATCTCGGTTCAACTTATAATGTAATCTACCCAAGTACAAACTTTTATCTAACATTTGGTTCAGGCTCAACCGTATGGAGCGGTGTTAGCGTTGCCAATCCAGGATTGCCAAAAATTATGTGGTGCGCTAGAGATAACTCTGTGCAGAGAATTTATTACGGAACTGAGGGTATTGCCCCTAACAGAACATATAGAGTTAGAATGGAAGGTAATGCTTCAACTTCTGGTACGCTAGGTAATCCAGGGATGGTTTGTGAATATGTATTTTACGAAGCCAATCCATCTAGAATAGATCTACAAGTTGGAATTAACAATGCTAAACAAGTATCTGGCGGATTTACCACAGAACAATTAAATCAATGGGGATTTATTTCCGGTCAACGTATACCTGCTAGAGTTGCTAGTTTAGATTCAGACATTGAAGATGCTATGGATGAAGGAATTATCTTTGTTGGGGCTGCTGGTAACGGTCGTTGGAGACATTGTGTGCCCGAAGAACAAGACTGGGATAATACTTTTGAAATGGGCATTAGATATCCTGCCAGTGTTAACAATCCGTATTATTACATGAGAGGCACTAGTCCAACTGCCAACGACAATACTACTAACGGGGACTACGACCTGCCAAATATCTGCGTAGGCTCTATAGACTCTATTCAAATAGATCAAAAAGTATTGTACAGTGATTGTGGTCAGGGTGTAGACATTTGGGCTCCTGGTACAAACATTATCAGCGTTTTACCTAGCGGTACTTCTGACCCTAGAAACAGTGGATACTATTTAGGAAAATATAACGGAACTAGTATGGCTAGTCCACAAGTTTGCGGAGTACTAGCGTGTGCATTAGAGTTATACCCTCACTGGAAACAAGAACAAGCCAAAGCATACATCACTGGGATTGCTAAATTGAATCAACTAACAGAAAGATTTGGCGGGCCTGCAGATGGTCAAGATTTACAAGGTGCGCCTAACAAAACTCTTTATTATAAAAAAGAAAGAGAAAGTGCAGGAAATGTATTTCCAAAAACAAATTATAACGTTAGGCCAACCGCAGGATCAGTGTATCCTAGACCTAGAATACGAAGAACAATATAACGGAGCGCAACATGGCGAAACAAATTATTAATGTAGGAACTACAGCAAACGATCGCAAAGGCGACAGTTTGCGAGCAGCGTTCCAAAAAGTAAATGCTAATTTTACTGAGCTGTATTCTAATATAACTTACAATCCCAGTACTCCCGGAGATTGGGCCGGAACTGCTCCTGCAACATTATCCGAGGCTATAGATCGACTAGCAGAAGCAGTTAAGGCTATAAACAGCACAGGTGCGTAACGGTAAATATACTAAAGAGAGCGAATTATGGCTATACAAACAATCAACATAGGTAACGCAGTAAACGACGGATTAGGTGATGATCTACGTACTGCATTTCAAAAAGTAAATGCAAATTTTTCAGAATTAAATGCTAGTCTAACTGTTACGGCCAGCAACTTTGGTACAACAGGTGCTGGGATCTTTAAAGAAAAAGTTGGATCAAATCTACAATTTAAAAAATTAGTAGCAGGCGACAAAATCTTTATCAACGACCTAGCAGATTCTATTATTATTAGCAATGAACAAGATGATGCATTTACAAGAATAGACACAAACAACGGAACTGTTTTAGCTGATGATTATTTGAACATAACGTTAGAGGGCGACAACGGAGCCAAAAATATTACTACTAGAGTTGTAGGCAGTGTAATATCCATAGACACATCTATTCCTGTGACAAATATTTTAACAGGTTTTGATTTTGGTCCTATATCTCAAAACTACGAAACTAGCATACAGTTATCGTTGTCTGCGGCTAACATTGATTTTGGTACTTGCACAACTCCGGGGTCGTTTAATTTAGACCTAAACAACTAAGGAAGTATATGATTACTTGGGTAACTCCTGCAGGCAGTCTAGGTATATTAGTTGAAAGAATTACCTTAGATATAACACTAACCGCTACTTCAACTGTAGGAGAAATTACCTACAGCCTAATAGCAGGAAAATTACCTAGAGGTTTAAGGCTGCAAGGAAATACTATTAAAGGATCACCAACCGAAGTTAGAAGGCTCACCGAATCTCGATTTGTTATTAGAGCAGACGACGGTACAGACATTGAAGATAGAACCTTTTCATTGACTGTAGACGGCAGCGATATTCCCCACTGGATCACCAAAGAAGGATTTTTAAAAGTTGGTACTGGTAATGCTTATTTTGTTTTAGATAATGCCTACGTTGAATTTCAATTAGAAGCAGACGACACAGACTTAAATGCCGGGGACGTATTAGAATATTATCTAGTACCGGTGGGCGGAGAGCTTCCTCCAGGACTAAGTTTAAGTAGAACTGGTTTAATATCTGGATTTACAGATCCTATATTTGCCATAGATTATCAAGAAAACTCTACAGGTGCATACGACACAGCTGGTTTTGACATTGTTCCGCTGGATATTGCCGAAGCAAGGTCTAATGGTTACGATAGTTTTCTTTATGATGTAACAACTTTTGATTACAATGAACCTAGTCGAGCACCAAGAAGGCTTAGTAGATTTTACACATTTGTCGTGGCCATTTCAGACGGCATTACAGAAGTAAGGCGTGTGTTTAGAATCTGGGTAGTAACTGAAGAATTCTTACAAGCAGACAATGCCATACTTCAAGTAGACACAAATTTATTCCAAGCCGACAATACCGGAGATCGTGTTCCTTTATGGATAACTGAAAGCGATCTAGGAAGATTTAGAGCCAATAATTATGTTACCATATACCTAGACGTATATGATCCTCCTAGTTTATCTGGTGTAATTTCTTATTTCTTATTGCCTCAGAATCCAGACGGTAGTGTTAGCCAGCTGCCGCCCGGTATGGTTTTAGATACCGTTACAGGTGAAATTGCAGGCAAAGTGCCTTACCAAGCTGCTATAACAAAACGATATCAATTTACCATGCAGGCTGTTAATTTTCCAATTACGCTTGCTGGAGAAAACTATACACTAGTTGGTGATTGGTCTAGTACTAGAATTTATTATCCTAACGAAGCAGTTCGTTATGAAGGATTTGTTTATATCTGTCTACAAGAAAATAGAGGTATTGTTCCTGTTGACGGAGAGTTCTGGAACCTAGGTGTTGGTACTTCTGAAAAAACTTTTTATGTAGACATCATTGGCGAAATAGAAAGTGCTATAGAATGGATTTCCGACAGCGATCGAGGAACTATTAAGCCAAATCAACCTAGCTTACTTTATGTTGAAGCAAGAAGTTTATTGTATGGTGGAAAAGTAGTATATGAATTAGCCAGCGGAAAACTTCCGCCCGGTTTGAGTTTATTATCTACAGGTATTATTCAAGGAAAGGTTAGACAATTTGCAGACAGCGACAATGACGGTCTTACAAGATTTTTTGATCAAGATAGCAGCTTAATAGACTCTACAAATTCTATAACTTATAATACTACATTTGACGGTGGTGAAACTAGTTTTGATCAAAAGTTTACATTTACTATTAAGGCTCGAGATGCTGCAAATTTTGCAGAAAATTTAAAAGAATTTTTTATAACTGTAATTGCTAATAATACAAAAACTTTTGCTAATTTATATTTGAAAGCATTTCAATCAAAAGAAAAACGCCTTGACTGGTACAACTTTATTACCAATAGTAATATATTTAGAATCAATGAGATTTATAGATATGGTGATCCTAACTTTGGTGTGCAACCAGAATTACGAGTTTTACTATTTGCAGGCATAGAAAGTGTCGAAGCAGTAAAATATGTGCAGGCCATGAGCAGGAACCATTATCGAAAACAGTTGAGATTTGGTGACGTAAAATACGCTATTGCCAAGGATCCTATTACACAGCAATCAATTTATGAAGTAGTTTATGTCGAAGTTGTCGACGAATATGAAAAGAATAACAAAAGCATCAGCAAAACAATAGAATTACCAAATAATATAAACAGCAAGGTATTGATTAGCTACGATGCTATCAAAGTAGACAGCGATGTTCCGTTAGTCAGTGACAGCGATCATCAAAGAGTATTCCCTAATAGTTTTAAAAATATGAGATCTAGATTAAGATCTGTAGGGGAACGAGATAGAGAATTTTTACCTTTATGGATGAGAACTATTCAGCCAAACGACTTTGTAGAACCAGGATATGCCAAAGCACTAGTATTATGCTATGCTCAAATTGGGTATTCTGAAGGCATAATTTCTAGAATCAAATCCAGCGGATATGATTTTAAAACTATAGATTTTACTGCGGATAGATATCTAATTGACGTTCTCAACGGAGAAATAGAGGATAAATATCTAGCATTTCCGCAACGTGGAGAAAAATTACCGTGACCAGTAACATTAATTACGCATCAATAAATGAGAACTTTCCTGTAGCAGGGCAAGACAATGACACACAGGTGTTCAGAGATAACTTTGACACTATTAAAACCAGTTTCCAAGAAGCCAAAACTGAAATTGAAGATCTACAGGCTAACGTAGCTCGAACCGATTTAGACAACGATTTTAACTTTAAACTTGTTACTAGAGCAGTTTTTCAAAATAACTACGATAGAAAATGGGACGGCGGCGTTATTACTGCTCCATTAACTGTAGACTACGAAAACGGAAATTACCAAATCTATCGATTTGGTGCTAGCACAACTATTGAATTTTTAAACTTCCCAGATGACGATTTTGATCCAGAAGGAAACGGTAAAGTTACTTTAGAATTATACGGTGACGGAACAGCTAGAACATTATCGTTTATTACTTCTGGCGGAACTGTTCTTAAGAAAAGTGCAGACTTTCCCGCACCATTTGTAGTAACTTCTTCGGAAGGTGCAGCCGGTGCTGGTAATCCTGTAATCATCGAAGTTTGGAGACACAAGTCAGATAGAATTTTCCTAAATTATATTGGACAGTTTACATCCTAATGTTTCATCCACTAGAAGAAGACTTAACCAAATTAACCGATGCCGAAGTTGAGCATCGTGTAATGGATTTGTCTAGAAAATATTTTGCAGCTCAGCGTTTAGGTAAACCTGAGCTATTGACACAAATCGCAACTTTTGTTACAATATACAGAGAAGAAATGTCTAAGCGTCATAGAGAAAAAACTAGACAAGAATTAGACGGCGATTTGGATCAATTAATTAATGTTAACAAATAACACACAAGAAGATTTAGTAAAAGGCGTTTTGTTCCACGGACCAGAAATCCTCGAAAGATCTCTTGTTGACCCAACAAACATAATCAAGTATTTAGAAAGGATAGTTGAGGAACATTTAGACTATCCTATTCCTAAAGAACACTTAGATACCAAAAATTGGTATATTCCCCAAGAATACAAAAATATGGACATTGAAGGTTTTTTGGTTGACCTGTGTCCTAAAGATAACTACGATAGACTAGTTGCTGAATTAGACCTATATCGAAAACACGACATGTTAGATGTGTTAAAAACTATGAAGTATATTGTGGATACTCTTAGAAAAAATAACATAATCTGGGGTGTAGGACGTGGTAGTAGTGTAGCAAGTTATGTACTCTTTTTAATAGGGGTACACAAGATCGACAGCGTTAAATACAATATACCAATAGAAGAATTCTTCAAAGGAGAACAAAATGGGTAAAGTATATACAAGTATGCAGGGCAAAGAAATTGACTTTGACAAATTAACTCTTAGAAACGAGTTAACACCTGCTGTGGGTAACATGAAAGTAAATGCCAGAGGTGACGAATTAGGACCCGGTGGCAAAGTTGTTCGTACAAGAGAACAAATTTTACAAGATTATTACAAAGAAAATCCTAGAGCAATTAAGGAAGAAATTGCCACAAGAGGAAATAAGAAATAAGAGGAAATCAATGACAACAGCTTATGATGTAAAACATATCAAAGTAAGAGCCTTGCACGACTGGGTGATTGTTTCACACATGGATTTTGGAGATATCAAAACATCAGGCGGAATTATACTTAGATCCGATAACGGCAAGTCACACGGTGTCAAGCCAAGATGGGGTAAAGTATATTGCATCGGGCCCGAGCAAAAAGATGTCAGTGTAGGAGATTGGATTTTAATCGAACACGGTCGTTGGTCCAGAGGCGTTAAGATCCACGACGGTGAACAAGAACTTACTATTCACAGAGTAGACACAAACGGTATTATGGCAACATCAGATACTGAACCGTCTGCTGATGATGTAGTTATTGGAAACTCTATCTAAAAAGATGGGCCACAAGAAAAATTGGGACGTATCAGAACTTACGTCCCAAATTCACTCTATAGCTAGAGAAGTTAGCAGTCCTTATAACGACGGATATACTTCCTGGTATGCCAAACAAGATCTGTATATTCTTAAAAATATTATAGATCATTCATTAAAAAATTCTCCAGACTTTGGCGATTTGGAGACACAGTGGTTGAAAGAGCAAGAACAGAAGCGTATAATTAAATTTCTAAAAGATTAAATTCTAAAGGAAATTTATGTCAAACCCGTTTCGAGATCAAGAAAAATTCATGCGGGCCTGCGATCAAACAGTGGGCGAACCAAACGAAGCACAGTACAAACTTTACCTCAACCTTATGGAAGAGGAATGGAAAGAACTTCAATTAGCACTGGCTAGTGGAGATCGCGTAGAACAACTAGATGCACTACTGGACTTCATTGTTGTTACAACAGGCGCTATTCATTCAGCTGGCTTTGACGGCGAAGGCGGCTGGAAAGAAGTTATGCGTACAAACTTTGCTAAGATCGACAAAGAAACAGGCAAAGTTCGTAAGCGTGAAGACGGCAAAGTGCTTAAGCCACTGGGCTGGGAACCTCCTAATCTTAAACCGTTTGTGGAAAAGAAATGAAAGTAGGATTTACCTGTTCCACATTTGACCTCTTTCATGCAGGTCATATTATCATGCTCAAAGAAGCAAAGTCGCAGTGCGATTACTTAATTGTTGGACTTCAAACAGACCCAACTATTGATCGCAAAGAAAAGAATAAACCGGTTCAAAGCATCTTTGAAAGATTTGTTCAATTACAGGCCTGCAAGTATGTAGACGAAGTTGTAGTGTATGCTACAGAAAAAGACCTTGTTGACATCTTGCTTTCTTATCCTATTAATGTTAGAATACTAGGTGACGAATACGAGCACAGAGAATTTACAGGTAGGCAAGAATGTATAAGCCGAGGTATTAAATTTTATTTTAACAAACGAGAACATACGTTCTCAACAACAGAATTGCGTCAGCGTGTAGTAGATGCTGAAGCTGAAAAGGCAATGAAAAATGGATATCCAACCTAAGGACACCAGCCGGGGACATTTTTATGTCAGCCTTGGTAAAAGTGCTATACGCATAGTAGCAGGGTTTTGTTTAATTACAGGCAATTTGCTAATGGCCGGTGTTTGTTTTATTCTAGCAGAAGTGCTAGGTATCGTAGAGGAGCTAGTATGAAAGATTTATGGGTAGAAAAGTATCGACCTAAGAACATCGATGGTTACGTATGGCGAGATGAAGCTCAACGTAGACAAGTTCTTACGTGGATCAAAGATAAAAGCATTCCGCATTTGTTACTAAGTGGCAATCCCGGTATTGGTAAAACAACAATGGCTAAGATGCTGATCAACGAAATTGGCATCGAAGATGCTGATGTGCTTGAAGTTAACGCCAGTAGAGAAACCGGTATTGATTTTATTCGAGACAAGATTGTTCCGTTTATTAGTTCAATTGCATGGGGACCATTTAAAGTTGTTTTGCTCGACGAGGCAGATCGACTAAGTCCTAATGCACAGGACTCACTAAAAGGTATTATTGAGGAATACAGTTCTTTTGCTAGATTTATTTTAACCTGCAACAGTCCTAACAAAGTTGTTCCTGCGTTGCACAGTCGATGCCAGCAATTTCACTTTACCAAACTAGATCTAACAGAATATACTGCTAGGGCTGCTACAATTTTAGTAGAAGAAGGTGTAGAGTTTGATTTAGAGACCCTAGATCTGTACGTTAGCACAGCATATCCCGATCTGCGTAAGTGTATTAACCTATTACAGCAGAACGTCACCGAAGGTAAACTTCATAGTCCTACTAAAGAAGATGCAGGTACTTTAGAATGGAAGTTCGACATGGTTGAACTGTTCAAGGCAGGAAAAATTAGTGAAGCTAGAAAGCTATTGTGTGGAAAACTTCGAGCCGAAGAGATGGAAGAAGTATATCGTTGGCTTTACGATAATGTTTCTATATTTGGCGATGAACAAAAGCAAGATCAGGCAACACTGATTATTAAACAAGGTCTAGTTGATCACACATTAGTTGTAGATGTTGAGATTAATCTAGCAGCTACTCTTATTAAACTAGCTAGAATCTAATATGGAAAATCGTTATATGTTAGTTAAGTACGTTCAGAAACCTAACGGGAAGTATGACGAACTTACAGAATTTAGAAAAAACATAAAACAATCACATTATCAAACCTGTAAAGTCATATTAGACTTTAAGGAAAGGAAATGTGTTATCAATTCTCTTAATAGAGAAGCAACATTTGACGATATGTTAGAATTTTATAAAAGAATGTTAGGGGATCGATTGACCCCCTACCTTCCTAAGGATTAATCGTCTCCGTAAATCGCTCGTATCTCCTTAACCGCCTCATGGCGTTCAACGTCACCGACTGTAAAGTGACATAAGTCTACATATCTGTGATTTGCAAAGTTGTTATACAACCCAAGGAACTCGAGCAGACCGTTGTTTGAAGGGCGGTCTGCCTGTTGCAAATCTCCAGTGACTATCATTTTTGAGCCTTGACCTAACCTAGTAAGCAGCATTTTCATTTGACTAGGTGTAGCGTTCTGCATCTCATCTGCGATAATTACAGCATTTTTAAATGTTCGGCCTCTCATATATGCTAGAGGACTGGTTTCAATCACCCCCTCAGTTATCATATTAGTAATTTCTCTAGCATTGTAGTTTTCGGCAAACACATCCATAATTGGCTTTGTCCATGGTTCCATTTTTTGCTGTAAGTCCCCTGGTAAAAACCCGTGTTGCTCGTCGACTGAAACGGCTGGTCTAGTAATTACGATCTTAGTAGCATCCCCGTACTTGAGTTGATCTATAGCCCACTGAACCGCAAGCATTGTTTTACCCGTGCCGGCTGGACCAATCGCGAAAACTATCATTTTTTTCGGATCGTTTAGCTTTAAAAGGTATGATTCTTGATTAAGGTTTTTTGGGTATATTTGAACTCGAGGACGTTTTTGGTAGGATTTATCTGCTAAGTTAATAACGTTAGACTCTTCTTGGTAAGCGTTAGCCTTCAGTGCTGCTGCTCTTTTTCTCTTCATATAAGGTTAGCCCTCCTTCTAGCGTGTTAGGCACGGACCTTTCAACCGTAGTGTCCGTGTACGAACACAAAAGTATTTAACATTTGGATAAAAAAGATATAAGTTATGTTAAAGTTTTGAAGGATAAATACAATTAGGAGAAATCATGGCAGATATTAAAGACGTTATAGCTAACATAGAGAACATTTACGGTTCTAATAACAGCTTAAATTTACTCAAAGACTTCGAGCGAGTTATCGACGAACTAGACACCTACGTTTACGATAACTGGATCGACGGCGAACTTGTAGAGGGTCCTAAAGAATCACGCTATTTTGTAGAGTGTACTTTTATGTGGCCTAAAGAAAAAATGCCGGAACCTAAGGGCGGTGTTAGATTATTAGACTACGGCTGCAAAGTTCAGTTTGCTGAATCAACATTTGCTAAAGTTAGAAAGATTAAAACACCAGACGACATTCGTCCTGGTACAAGAAAAGGCAAAATTGACCAAGAAGATATATGGTTGGTCAAAATTACTATGCCTAAGAAATTAATGAACGACATTAATAGAGGCTATAAAAATCTTGACAAGAATAAAGTTGAAGATATTCTAAACCAAAACGGAATTGTTAATCAACAGGCAGATCAAGAATTACCAGGACAAGGTGAAGCAAATGCAGAACAACCAGCAGCTTAATGAAGGCCTAAGATCTAAAGATTTAGAGAACATGGTCGAGACTGTGTTTGCTGTTGACAGTTTTAGATCAAAGATGGGAGAAGATCGAGATGTCTGCGTTCTTAGCATGACTGTCAAAGACCGAGCACCTGCTCGAGACCTTATGGAATTCATTGAAAAAGGTTATAGCTTTGTATTAGATGCAGACGTTAGCTCAGGAGAGAATGACAAAGGCGAGTATGCCGTATTCATCGAACTTGAAAGAACTCCAAAGCTAGCCGAACAGATAAAAGAAATTACATACGGTGTAAGAAAGCTCACAGGCTTAGACGATTTTAAATTCAAATATTATAAAGAAAATAAAACATACGATCTAACAGAGGAGACCCTATCTTCAATAATTCCTAGTACACCTGCTTCCTACGACGGATATCTTAATAAAGTCAAAACTGAAAGTGTAAAAAAGTTTTTCAGCAAAACTTTAATGGATAACCTAACACTAGATGGTGATGTTATTACTATCTATAAGCCTTTTAATCAAACAGTTAAATTAAAGATAGTTAAAGAAGATTCTGTAAATTCTATTTTAGAAGGCGTTGAAGACGCTATAACAATGGACGAATCTTCTATGAGCGAGATTTTTTGGCTGACTAAAATAATGGGAGACTACAACATTAATAAGGTTGGCGAAAATTTTATGTTTGACAATAACGGTCAGGCAATGTTACTTCAAAGGATAGAATAATGAGCTTTACATTTGATTTTACTAAATCACAACTTAAAGAGATGCTACCAAAGAATCCCTATATTGATCAATGGTACGAAGCTCTTCATGAAATACTTCCAGAGTATGAAATTAATACACCACAACGTGTAGCAGCTTTCTTAGCACAATGCGCTCACGAAAGTGGCGGCTTTGTTTTCTTAAAAGAAAACTTAAATTATAGAGCAGCAAGTCTACGTAAAGTATTTCCTAAGTATTTTCCAACAGACGAGTTAGCTGCTCAGTATGCTAACAAACCTCAAATGATTGCTAACAGAGTTTATGCTAACCGCATGGGCAACGGCGACGAAGCGTCAGGCGATGGTTGGAGATATTGTGGTCGTGGTCTTATCCAGTTAACTGGTAAAAACAATTATACATTCTTTGCAGGCAGCTTAGATATTCCTATTGAAGAAGCCAGCGAATATTTAGAAACATTTGAAGGTGCTGTACAAAGTGCTTGCTTCTTCTGGGAGCAAAATAAACTAAACCAATGGGCCGATTCTGGAGATATCCTAACATTGACCAAACGCATTAACGGTGGTACTATCGGACTTGAAGACCGTATTAAACATTACAACCACGCATTGCATATCTTTGGAGTAGCGTAAAATGTGGTTGCTTTCATTTCTGCCAGACAGTTTTCTACTTTATGTAGTTAACGGCATTTTAATTGTTGGAGCGATTAGTTCTTTCTTAGCATTCTTTGTATTGCATAAGATCCTAAATAAATTTCCTGCTCTAGCACCTTATCATTTGCTGTTTCAAATTGTCAGTGCAGTCTTGTTAGTAGCCGGAATATATTTCAAAGGCGGTTACGGAGTTGAGATGGAGTGGCGTGAAAAGGTCGCTAAGGTTGAAGCCGAACTAGCAGAAGCTAAGAAAGAAAGTGAAAAAGTAAAGATTGTTGTCCAGGAAAAAGTAGTTACTAAAACAAAAGTAATTAAAGAAAAAGCAGATACTGTTATAAAGTATGTTGATCGTCCTGTGATTCAAGAGTTTGACAAAACATGTCCAATTCCTAAAGAAGCTATCGATGTTCACAACGAAGCAGCTCGTATGAATAAAGCCATTGAAGAAATGCGCAAAGGAGCTGCGAAATGAAGGCATTGATTTTAGTATCTGTGTTATTTCTTTCTGGCTGTGCATTGTTTCAGAAGCCCGTACCAGTTAAACAAGAATTTCCAGTAGCACCTGCAATCTTGTTAGAGCGTTGCCCAGATCTAATGCAAATTGATGACGGCAAAAACAGCCTAAGAGAAATGTTAAAAGTTGTTATACAGAATTATGCCTTGTATTATCAGTGTGCTGAAAAAACACACGGTTGGCAAGACTGGTACAATCAACAAAGAAAGATTTACGATAAGTAATTAAAGTTTTATAAGGAGCGAATAAATGGCATTGCATGATTCCATTTTAAAATTAATTAATAAAGAACCTAAAGACGAGGGCGCACCAAAACCTGCGCCGGGTTCTCGCAGTGAACGCGAAGCAAAGATCAAAGACAAAGCAGGTATGGTTATTTCTGTATTTGCTTTATTCCTAGCAGTAAATTCATGGTACGGCGGTAAATTGTCTAGCACAGTATTAAACAATACCTTAGGTGCTAACAATGCTTGGGCACAATACCAAGCAAAGAACAATCGTTTAGTCAGTTACGAAATTGCTAGTAAGACAACTAGCGATCCTACCTTAAAGAAAGAGTTTAAGGCAGAAGCAGATCGTATGGAAGCTGACAAAAAAGAAATTGCTGTTAATGCTCGCAAGATGGAAGCTGACCGTGAACTAGCAAAGAAATCTAGTCCTTGGATCGGTTATGCATCAACAGCATACCAACTTGCTATTGTTGTTCTTTCGGCAAGTATTTTAGCAGTTAGTATGCCTATGTTTTGGGCAAGTTTTGCAGTGGCAGGCGTTGGGTTAGTATTAAGTGCTAACGGCTTGTTCTTATTCTTTTAAATTACCTAGGAGCGACACATGAGCGAAGTTGTACAAAGCGAAAGCGAAAAGAAAAAAGAAGATTGGATGAACAGTAAATGGCGTCCAATGATGGGTTGGATGTACATGGTTGTTTGTACTATGGATATGGTTATTTTCCCTATCCTATGGAGTTTATTACAAACTTTCCATCATCAAACAATAACACAATGGAATCCCCTAACACTTCAAGGCGCTGGTTTATTCCACATTGCTATGGGTGCTGTTCTAGGATTAGCAGCTTGGGGACGTACACAAGAAAAACTAGGAGGAGCCAATAATGGAGGACTTGCACCTGTTTCACAGAGTGTTACCACAACATTTGGTGCCCCAGCTCCGGCCGCAGGCGGTTTTGGTGCAGCACCTCAGACAAACAGTTTTGCCACAAGTGGCTTTGGCGGAAGCGGCTTTGGAGGCGCACCTACAACGGGTTTCGCACAAGCACCAGCAAAACCAATGATGAGTAGCACAGGTAAGCCAATGCCTATGCAACCAGATCAACCAGAACTCTAAAGGAGAGTATTATGAAAAAACTATTAGCATTATTAGTGGCATCAGCATTCGTTATGCCTGTTATGGCTGAAGAGGCTAAAAAGCCCGAAACTAGAAAAGTCTGCGTAGACGTTCAAGGCAAAGATGGTAAGCCTGTAATGGATCCTAAGACTAAGAAACCAAAACAAGATTGTAAAGAAGTAAAAGTGCATAAAAAGCACGAAGGTACAGCAGTACCAGATAAGAAAAAATAATACACTACAATTCTTGTATTAAATATAAGGCTGCTTGACGCAGCCTTTTTCATCGTATATAATAATGTTATGGACTACTATTCTACTTTAGGTTTAAATCGAAATGCTTCGCAGGACGAAATTAAAAAGGCATATCGTAGCCTTGCGATGAAGCATCACCCCGATCGCGGCGGTGACGAGAAAAAATTTAAAGAAATTGAAGAAGCGTATCGCACACTTAGCGATCCTCAAAAGAAACAAATTTTTGACATGGGCGGTGATCCCAGCGGTAGACAAGGACCCGGTGGATTTGGCTTTAACCAAGGTCCGTTTGAATTCCATTTCGGTTCAAATAATTGGAATGATCTGTTTGGTGCCGGTTTTGGGTTTCCGCACAGACAGCAAAGAAATAAAACTATAAACATTGTTGTAGAACTATCCTTAGAAGAAGTTCTAACAGGAAAAACATTAGACGCTGAAATATCTATCCCTGGCGGTAAAAAGAAAATAATTAATGTAAACATTCCTTCGGGTATAGAAGACGGTCAGCAGATCAGATATCAAGGACTTGGGGATAACAGTATTTCTAACTTACCTCCCGGCGATCTTATTGTTAACATAAGAATTATAAATCTTACAGATTTTAGAAGAGATGGTGATTCTTTATTGCTTGAGAAAAACATTTCTTTATGGGACGCTATATTAGGGACTAAGTTAGATATTAGAACCTTAGACGGAAAAAATTTACAGATTACTGTTCCACCGGGTACTCAAAGTGAAACAATTCTAAGTTGTAAAAACGAAGGTTTGCCTAATATGAGATCAAGGCAAAGAGGAAATCTATTAATTAGAATCAAAGTAATGATTCCAAGAAACTTAACGCAAGAACAAAAAAATAAAATAGAAAAATTAAAAAATGAATTTTAAACTAGGACCACACGCTAGTCTTGTAGAGTCAAGTACTGATTGGGTATTTGGTGTAGACGGGGACGCTAAAGAATTAGAAAATTCTATGATTGAATTTATGCTGACAAATAACGGCATTGGACTTGCCGCTAATCAGTTAGGATTTGCTAAAAAAGTTTTTGTTATTGGCAGTAAAAACATTCCAGGATTCCCCGAACCTTTTGCTGTTTTCAATCCCAAGATTTTAAAGTTTAGTGAAGAAACAGAATTGTTTAAAGAAGGGTGTCTTAGCTACCCTAATTTATGGCTCAACGTCAAGAGACCAAAATCTATAGTTGTCGAATATCAAAACAGCAACGGAGACACAATCGAAGCAGAAATGGACGGCTTAGTTGCTAGATGCTTCCAACACGAATATGATCACTTGATGGGCATATGTTTTGTTGACAAAGTATCTTCAATGAAATTACAATTAGCTATGAAGAAAATTAGGAAACTAAAATAATGATCGAACCCAGTCAAAATCTCCAAGATATATTCAGCAATGCTGTACAGAATGCTAAAGATTTACAGCATGAGTATATTACTATTGAGCATCTTATCTATGCCATAATGTGTGATCAAGAATCTTTTGAGATCATTCAAACATTTGGCGCCGATGCAAATTTCATTAAAACAAATTTAGATCATTATCTAAAAAATAACCTAAACGAAATTAAAACTACAGAAACAGATTATAAGCCTAGAAAAACTTCTTCTGTTGAGCGAGTATTAAATCGTTGTTTTACACAGGTATTATTCAGCGGCAGACAAAAGATGGAAGTCGCTGACATTATTATCAGTGTGTTAAGCGAAAAAAATAGTTTTGGATTCTACTTCCTAAGCAAGGGTGGATTGACCAAAGAAAAATTTATTAGATATTGGCAAGATAACTTAGTGCAAGAGGACGAAGAAGAACAAACTATGCAGGTTGCAACTACTAATCAGATGGATCGAATTATTAATAACTTTTGCACTAACCTTAGCTTGGCTGCAAAACAAAGAAAAATTGATCCTGTTATTGGCCGTGATGAAGAGCTTGAAAAGATTCAACTTATTCTTGCACGTAGGAGTAAGTGTAACGTCCTAATGGTTGGTGAGCCCGGCGTAGGTAAAACTGCTATTGCAGAAGGTCTTGCTCGTAAAATCTTTGAAAAGAAAGTTCCTAAATTTATTCAAGATCACCAAGTTTATACTCTTGACATTTCAGCACTGTTGGCTGGATCTAAATACCGAGGTGACTTTGAAGAACGCATCAAAGCTGTGTTGGCTGCTCTAGAAAAGAAAGGTAAAATTATTCTTTTCATTGATGAAGCACACATGATGCAAGGTGCTGGCGCAGCTAACCAAAGTAGCAATGACCTTGCTAACATCTTAAAGCCTATCCTTACTAAAGGTGTAATTAAACTGATTGCAAGTACTACCTGGGAGGAGTTCCGCAAGCACTTTGAAAAGGATCGTGCCCTAATGCGCAGATTCCAACGTGTTACTGTTGACGAGCCTACTCCAGAACTCAGTGTTAAGATTATTAAAGGTATTAAGAAATATTACGAAAAGCATCACAATGTTAAGATCACAGACGGTGCTATTGATCAAGCAGTAAAATTATCCGTCAAGTATATGTCGGATAAAAAACTTCCAGACAAA
>JACCDX011845240.1_pt1 | contig 27504 bp, 34 predicted proteins | sample 7449681 | NCBI WGS metagenome assembly JACCDX01 (sample SAMN15323450, study PRJNA562643) | freshwater metagenome | isolation source: river surface water | place: USA:Blue River Watershed | collected 2017-08-18
ACCACTGACCACTGCCAGGGTCACTGTGTTGCTCTGTGTGCTGGCATATTGTGCTATGCCTCCAAATTCAGCATAGATTATGTAACTGCCTGTTGATAAATTATCTACATTCCATGTAGCCGTATGGTCAATAAATGTTGTGGTGCCTATTAGTGTGCCTGCTTGTGTTTTCAAATAGGCAAAGTTAGGTGATCCTAGACTGATAGGTATATCACTTACGGCCACAAAGGTTGCTGTGTCTCCGTAGATAATACGACTAGGACCTGATAATTCTAACACACTATACACAGGTTCAATGGGTTCAAAATCAATAGTGGCAGTTGGATCACCTATGACAACACCTGGTTCCCAATTTTGACGCAGTGCTAGATTTACATCATATGTTTCACTATCTTTTTCCCAACCGATGGTAACCACTGTGATAGGTAAATTGATCAAACTGGCAGGCAGAATTGGACCTGTATACATCAAACTGGGTAAACTAAGAACACCTGTGGTATATTGACTGGTTGTGCCTCCACTGTAATAGCCTACAACTTGACTGTTTTGAAAATCAGGTTGACCTTGACTATTTTCTGTATATTGATCAATAATTAGGGTAGCCCAAGTAATTGTGGCTGTCCATCCATCAACCCCACTGCTACCTACTCGAAATGTATAGGTAGTTTGATCTCTAGGAAAAGTATTGCCCAGTTCTGTAAGAGTTTGTAAGGTATTCAAATACCTTTGATAATTTAAGATGCCAGGCATTAGTCTCCTCCCCCTCCAAAGTCAATCACTGGATCCCAATAAAATGACGTTGATGTTGATGAATAATCTGAATAGGTAGATCCTAGTCTTGTTCTAGCCTTGAAGTAGTAGGTGCCCAGTCCTAGTTCATTTGAACTTACTGTTTGATTGACCACTGTGCCTGCTGGGAATACAGAAACACCCACTGTTTCTGACAGATTAACAAAGCCTGTGGTCGATGACAAACTCCAGGCAAATTGAACAGCGTCAACAGGATAACTGGTGGCATCAATTGTGGTCTGTAGATCAAATTGGCTGGCCTGTGTGTTTGTGGTAATAGGTATGGCAGGACTAGGTAATCCTGAACTACCAATCTGACTGGGAATGCCTGTGCCAATTGATAAACTTAGATCTGTCAGTGTAGAATCATAATATGTAGATGTAGAATATTCTATAGCAGTGACTTCTGACACTAGACTACCATCTTCACCTTCTGTTTCTCTAATGCGGCTGACACGAAATAATTTTTCTGTGAAACCATAGGTAGTATTTGTGACCTTGACCACATCTCCTGCTTCAACCTGTAGAGCACCATAGTCACTTTGGAAATTAATTACGAGATCAAGACGGCTTTGACGTAGTTCAATTAGGGCCAGACGTCCTGCGTGAATATAGTTGTTAACCATTGAGGTGTTAACACGCAGTTCATTGGCAGTTTCTAATTGGTTTAATTCATTGGCAGGAAGGTTATATTTAAAATAGTCAGTTTGATCACGAAATACCTTGTTGGGAAAACTGGCTTCTACACGATTGTATAGATCTTCTAGGTTAGTGGCTGTGAGACTGATGTCACCAATGATGTTGTCGTCGGTAAACGCATAACAGGCTGTGATTTCATCGTTGGTCAATAGTCTATTTGACACAAGACTCCACTGTCCAGTCTTGTGATCAAATGTGGTGTAACTGGCTGATGCCAAATTGATGCGTTCAAGATTGTTTTTCACAGTTTCACTGGTGCTCAAAACTCCATTTATTTCATAACGAACTTGACTTGTGGCAGTGGTCTGTGTGCCTGTAGAAGCATAACTGGGCCAACGCACAAATTGGTTATCAGGCACTTGATTACTGATTGTATAGAGACTGACTGTGTTCACTGACGAAATTGAAGTCCATGTGTTAACATCTGTGGCAGTGAATCCAGCACCATAACGTGTGCTGGTCATATAGTCATACCAAACTAGACCTGGATTTTTCAATGTGTTGTTCAACTGAAAGGTCATTGTGGGTAGACCAGTGACACCCTTGTCTGAATTATAGTCAAGTTGAACCACAGCAAAAACCAAATCAGTCATAGCATAGGTTGAAGTAGTTTCTGGTATGATGTCATAGGCATTGACGCTGGGTGTAGGTCCATAGATTTGATAGGTAGAACTTGATCCACCTGCCCATACATATACCCTTACTAAATCACGTAGATTGGTATTGTTGGTTCCATCCTGTGCCACAGCATAGTCTACGGTGCCAGTTGACACTGTGCTAAAGACCAATCTCTGATCATTCCAATAGACATCACCTAGGCTAAATGTGCCAGTCTGTGTGCGTTCACTCAAGGCCAACACATAGGTCATGGTCTGGTTTGAATTTGATATACGAGCATCTGTGATTATGCCCTGCTGATAGGCAGTGCCATAGACAATGGGCACCTTGTTTTCTGTTGCCGGTGGTAACTGTATGCGCACACCTTGATCTCTCTGTGCCTGTCCTCGGTTGCCAATGCCCAAAGCACGACTGGTCAAAGCAGCCAGTCCAGTGGCAATCACTGACACAGCAAATGCTGCCCAGGTTCCAGCAACTATGGCAGCACCCGTATAGGCTGTGACCAATGCTGTGGCTATAGCGGTAAAGACTGCCATGGTTATGCTCCCATAAGATAAGTTGATTCTACATGCCTAAAACCGGGATAATCAATCTGTGGGCTTGATGTTAATTTTGACATGGTATATCCAGTGATGCGACCCTGGCGACGCCAATGTTCTGCTTGATAGACATAGGCCTTGTATAATTCTCGACCATGACCTTGACCTTGATAATCACTATCTACAAACCAAGCCAATTCTCTTAATCTGACGATTTCTGGGATCCACAGATCGGGCACGAGGCAACTAAGGATACAGCCCGTGATTCGGGTGCCATCAAGTGAAACAAATGAAATGCCCGCCCTTTCACAGCGGAGTAGAACCTGTTGAACATGTTCATGACTGTATTGCTCCTTTTTTAATAGGTCAAATTCAGTTGCCCAAGCAAATTGCTCGAGTAATTTGATTACTGATGGGTAGTCTGATCTTTCTAATCTTCTTATCATTTATTCACCACCTTGGAAGATGTCTGAACCGCTAGATCCACTACCACCGCCTGTGCCATCCCCAGTATAGGGTTTACCAAAGTCAAAGGCCGTGTTTGATATAATGGCCACACGATCCATTGATGCGTCATCAGGGTAAAGACTGCGTTGATCTGCTTGATTGGTTCTACGTCCAGTGATTTGACGTTCTAATATGCTGTTCACTGACGCACAGGTAATGACCACAGTCTTGGTATTATTTTTGGCTTCTAGGTCAATGCCATCTGTTATTGAAAAATTTGAAATATAACCACTAAACCTCATACTGACACTGTTGGTCAATAAGGCCATGGTGTCTATATCAAAAAACACACGATATATTTGAATGAGACTGCCCTTGATTTTTTGATCTAAGATTAGTGCCACATAACTGGCATATGAATCTAAGCCCTGTTCACCTGTGGCCTTGGGAATACCACTTAGGCTGATCTGTAGACCATTGTTAGTGGCTTTAAGATCATCCTGTATCTGATCCATGCCAAGAAAATGTCCCAGTCCAAGATAGGTATCACCTTGATAGGTCACAGGACCATAGGTATTGGCAATAAAATAGTTTGTGCCATTAACTACCAACTTAATTAATAGACCATGTCTTACTCTTGTGCTGGCCACTGCGGGAATTGTGATAGCCATTAGATTATGCTCTCTATAACAGTAAACTGACCAGTGAATTCAGCCCAATCTCGCTGAATTAATTTATAGGTTGGAAGTTCTGATACTACGACCTTTAGGCTTGTGGCAGTGCCCACATAGAAAGCACCAGTCACAGTTGTGGCTTCACTGGTTATAAGATTACGATGAACAGTGGCAGTGGCTAGACTTCCTGAACCACGCTGAAGATCTTGTGTAACTATGTAGGGATAACGACTGCCCTGTGGTTGAATCCAATCACCCGCCCGAAACAATTTGGTAGTTGATGTAACTGACGGCAGATTATTAAAGGTAACAAGGCTATTGGTAAATGTTGAAATGGTCATTGTGCCCAATTGCCCTGAGGTTAGATCACCTAGATATTGTGTCAAATACCAAAGTCCCGGAGTGTTAGCAATGTTAACAGTCTGCTCTGCCCAACGATCATTAACCATTATACTTTCTAAAACACCTCTAACTAGGCTATAACGAAACCGTGGCACAGGTTCAACCACAAACTTGAAAGCATTGGCTGAAGCACGTTCACTGGTTCTAATACGTTCTGAACGACTAACTGTCTGACCCACTATCTTGCGGCGGTCAAATTCTATTGACTGTGCCGAGTTGAAAATTACCTGTATGGTCATTACAATCTCCTAGAGGGCTGTGAGCGACGCCCTTGTTCTGTTATGTTATATATAAACTGCGGATCACGTGCCACTAGAGCACGGAATGACGCAGCATCCACTGCTGATATGTTATAGTTTACAGTCACAGGTTGTGATTGCTGTAGTGGTGTAATATTAGCAGGACCTGAAATCAATTCTGGACCACGTTCACCAGCAATGCCCCATTTACCAGCCCCTAGTGTTCCGCCATTGGCAAAGAATCCACCAAAATCCATGCTGCCAAATCCCATACCTGTGCCAAATCCTAGGTTTCTAAAGTATGATCCTAGTCCACTAGCGCCTAGGAAATTAAACAACATTCGTTTGGCTTCAATCTTGGCAAATTCTGCCAGCATATTTGTAACTAGATCTTTGAAACTGAGTTTGCCTGTTTGAACAAAACGCACAATGGCTGATTCAAAGCCTGACACAAAGGTTGAGAAATATGATTTGGCTTGATCTGCCGCATTAAAGGCATTGTCCTTGAATTGCTGGAATGCGTCATCCCAACCTGATGCCCATGTTCTTGAATATTCTAATTGTTCAATTTGGATTTCAGTAATTTGACCATAGGCTTCGGCAATTCTGTTTAGACCCAATCTCAATCTTTCAGCATCTTCACTGGTTAAGTCTTCCAAATTAAACATTTCAGCAAATCCACGGCCAGCAGCCTCAGCAGCCAAACGATTAGCACGTTGAATGTCTGTGATCTGTCCTGCCAGTCCAGGTAATCTTGAACGTTTGTATTGTTCTTCACTTAACACATCTCTGGCCTGTTGAACAGCATCACGTAATTTGAATTGAATATCCTGTTGACGTTGAAGTTCTTGAGTGATCTGTTCAAGAGTCTGTTTGCGATTTTCTTCAGCGGCTCTTTGACTTTGTATTAGGTGAATGCCATAAGTTATTTGATGATTATTGTTCTGATGAGACTTGGTAGCATTTTCTATAAACTTGGCAATGAGATCAAGTTCATGACCCATGGCAGCAACTTTCATAGTGTCTGTTTCATTTAATACTGCCGCACGTAATTCTGTCTGACGATCTCTGGCTTCTTTGACTTGATCAGTAAATCTAATTAATTCATTGCGCAATTCAGTTTGAAGTTCAACTTCATCTTCAGTTTTGCCAATCATTCTTGCTTGAAAACCTAGGCGATCAAATAAGGCACTGTTATAGGTTTTTAATTCATCATTTTGAATCTTGTATTTGGCATTGAGTTTGTCAATTTCAGGATTCAATTGGCCAATTTGACTGCGTAGGTTATCAGTGCCACCAATGGCACCTCCTTGGTCAAGACCTCCCAAATTCTTCATTTGTTCATCGAGATCTTCTAATTCTTTTTGGACTTTATGAGAATCCTCGGAAACTTTGGTCAAAGCATAACTTAGAGCAAAAAACACCGCAAACACAACAGGATTCTTGGCTATAAGGTTAAGTATTTGACCTAATTTCAAAAAAGCACCGGCTAGTGCTACAACTCTTACTATTAAAGCAGTGGCAATTAAAGCAGACAATGCTACTAAAATCCGCATAAATGTTTCTGCGTTTTTAGAAACAAAATCTATAGCAGGTGTTAGTGCTCTAGCAAATGCCACAGCCAAAGGTGTTAATTTTTGTAGAGCATCCGCCATAGCATTGGCTAATTTGGCCAATGCGCTGTTCAATCCACCTTCTTGACCCATGGTGTCAATCATGTTATTGAAAGCATCACGCAGATTACTAGTGGCCTGACTCAATGTCTTGGCACGCAGTTCACTGCCACCACCAAATGCTTGACTAAGTCCTTGTTCCAGTGCTGCTATGATAATCTGAGCACCTTTGGCGCTTTGACCTAACTTGGTAATTTCTAGTCTATTGATACCTAAAACATCTTTCAGTATGGTAAACACTGGAATACCACGATCTGCCAATCTGTTTAGGTCTTCTAGTCCTAGTCCACCTGCTGTGGTTCTAGCATAAAGATCTGTTATGGCACGTAGAGCACCCACTTTGTCAGCGGCCACTGCTGAAACTTCACTGAAGAATTTTAGTTGAGCAATCGTGGGATTTAGACCTGCTGACTTAAGTTTTATAACAGTTTCAGTGAGATCATCTACTGAAAAACTTGATGTCTGCGCAAATCTCTTAATGTCAGCAAACACCGCATTGCCACGTTGAATGTCTTTGTATAAGATCTGTAGAGTGACACGAAGATTTTCAAAGGTCTGTGCGATCTGTGTGAATTCACGACCAGCAAAGGCCAAGGCCAATCCACCGACTGCGGACTTTAGACCATCAAGAGCACTAATAGCACCCCTAGTGTCTACATTAATCTTATAGGTAGTATCTGCCATTTATCGCCCCTTCATAATCTTATCAAATGTGCGTTTCATATAGGCCTCTGTGGGTTTGGTCATTCCATCTGGTGCTTGATTAGACGCACCTTGATCCAGCCTTTGTGCGTAGGCATAATTGGCCACAATGGTTGTCTTATTGTCCAAAGTGGTTCTACGGCGAGCATTGCCAGAGCGAATTGGAGTATGACTACGAAATATCTTGTAGGCTCCTTCAGCAACTTCTGCCAATTCTTTTTGTGCTCTGGTAATGTCCGGTGTTATGCCGTCTTTGACCAAACTAAACTTCATTAGACCCGCTCCTTGATCTTTAATAATTCTTCAGTTGACACAGGTGGTATAAATCCTTCTTGATTCTTGTTTTTTGTATACTGCTCTACACTAAGACTTATATCCATAACGACCATGTCAAATGTTGATGCCTTTGTTAGAATCTCACTGGGCAACAGACCATAGCGTTGCCCCATTTGATCTAACATCACACATATTCCTGCTTCTTTGCCTTCGGGGTCTATGGTCTCCCCTGTTATTTTCCCAGAGTCTCAACCACACGTTGAATTACTTTAGTCAACACTGGGATAGGTATGGTGGTATCATCTGATAACACGGTATTTCCCTGTTCATCTAAGACTAGATCCTGTATGGTAGACATCATGCTGCTAACATCATCTTCTTTGAGATTGGCAAACTTGACAAAATTACTCATAGGTTGACGATCCCAGATCCAAAATTCAATAGGTTCCTTATATTCTTGAATGATTTCTTCATCATCAAGTAAAATTTTTATTAGTTGCGGTTTTGCTGTTAATTGTGTTAATTTCATCTGTTAATCTTTCCTTGCTTTGAGTTGATGTAAAACTACTAAACTAAAACGCAGACGTGCTTGAATCTTTTCTGCGTCACCTAACAAACAACGTAGTTCATTTGTGGCCTTGGCAATCTCTTGTTCAAGACTCTGTAACAATTGTTCATCTGTATAACTTTCTAGGTTCATATCTGTTGACCTCATAGTATTTACGGTAAATGTAGAAATAGGAGCAGGTTATGCTCCTATTCTTCGCTCCCCCAGTTAGGTGTTAAACTGTGCTGGCTGCTAGATCACCATCAACTGATAAAGTCACTGGTGATACCCAAACAGGAGCAGTTGGATTGACAGTTGGTGCTAGGTTAGTAATATAACCTTGACCGCTGACATACTTGCTGCCTGTGGTTCTTCCATTAAAGTATACTCTAAAATATACTAGTGTGGCATCATTGCTGAGATCAAACAGACCTGCTACACCATTACTACCAGTGAAGAAAGTTGTTGAATCTAATACAAAGTTGCCTGCGATAGAGTTATTCGCTGGTGTTGGAACTGTCTTGTTAGCAAATTCGTCCAACTGTTGCCATTGAAATACGCCAACCGCATTGTTGATTGTAATGTCCTGTAAGGCAGGAACTACATATCCGCTGCTGGTTGAAGCAATACTAGCAGTAGAAATCTGTAGGATAGCCTGACTTGTAGGAGCACTTACGTTGATATAAGCCATAGTGTTTTTCCTTTAAGTTGCGACCCCAAACCTAAACTCGAAAGTTATGGTTTGAACGTCTTCGTCAATTTCCACGGCATAATCTGCTTCCTTATCGTAGGCAGTTATGGCCGCGGTATCCCTTGCCTGTAAAACCTTTGTGATCAGTAGATCTCGTTGACTTGGCGGGTTTTTGGCATCCATAGACACATAAACATTTATAGTTGAAAGATTATTATAAACATCTGATCCCGATAGCACAGCATATATAACTGACTGTTCTACGTTGGGATTATCAACATAGACACGTTTCATATTCTTGCGATATAGAGGCAGGGCATTTTGACTGAATGGTAACTCAGTTGACACCTGAAATTGTGTAACAGTGGTCAATGCTGAAGTTATAGCAGTCAATAATTCTGTTCTCATTATCTCACTCTACGAATGTTTAGTGTGGTTGGCATTTTTTCAGTGGGTGTGATAGCACCTGAACTGTCAAAATCATACCAATCACCAGCATCTATGAGTTGTCTAAACAGGCTCTGATACTTTTCACGGTAAAAGCCTATCTTCTTGACCTCTGCTGAATCCTCATTGCTAAAATCTGCTACTTTTGGCAGTAGAAATTCGTATAAGGTTTTATAAACGCAGAGATCAGTCCAATCCTGTTGGCGAGCAATGAATTTATTGGTTGTTGGAGCAGGAACATCAATGTAACTAAGTGTAGATACATTGGTCTGTCCCTGATCCTTCAAGATAAAATAACTTTTCCACCAATCAGTGTCTTTGATCTCATAGATGATTTTTTGTGTGCTGCGTTGCGCAAAACTTTCCACCAATTCTTCAAGATCATTGAACGGCTGGAACACAATTTCATTGGCTTCTGTGATACGTTGATCACGTTCTACAACGTCATCGTAATCACAAAAACTAATAACTATGCCGCCACTTGAAATAAATGCCATCGCCGTTCTCCAATCCTAAATGTTTACAGTGTTCCTTCTGCGGTGATTGCTACACCGTGTGTGCTTTGAATTACGTTGGCACCTGCTACAGCAACCACGCTCATGTCTGTGGCACGACTTGCTGGTAGGTATAAGGTGTTTAGAGTAATTCCGCCACGTTCTGCGATGCCTAGGGCTGTGGGTGCGAACACACCACAACGATAAGCAGTGGCACCACCTGTGGTAACTGAGGCAACTAGTGGGCTTTCAACAACTGTAACACCACCAATTGAACCAATGATACCACTGACCATTACTTGATTACCTACTGCGCTTGGGGCACCTAGTCCTGTTGCGCCGCTATATGGAAGAACCTGTGTTAGAGTTTTCTTCATGTAGAAAGCAGCATTAGGATGAACCACAGCGTAGTATGGACCCATTACCTTAGCAGCACGTAGAGTAGCAGCAGCCTTTAGGATCAGTTCTGTTGTAAGTTCTGTAGAGGTTGAACCAATGTCAGAATTAAAAGAACTAAACTTTGAGAATGCCAATGTGTCTAGGCTTTCACCAATGGCACGACCTGACACTTCTGCCAATTGTGCCATGACATCGCCATAGGCTGAGTCCTTGAGCATATCCGTCACAGATGAATAGTATACGTGCTCAATCATAGTGATCAGAGCCTGTGTGCTGGTGGTATCACGAGCAGTGGCCGCTGATTCATCTGTGATCTGTTGTGCTGAGCCCTGGCCCCAAATAGGCACCTGAGCGATTTTACCAGAGTTCATAGGAACTTGGAATAGTTTACATAATTGACGGCTTACACTGACTTCATATGCGGCAAATTCCGCATCTGTTACAAAATTAGCATAAAACTCGTCATTCCAACTTGAATTATTTGCCATCTCTTTGTCCTTTGTTAATTATTGGCGACCTGATCTCATATCTTGATAAAGTTTCCTTTGAGCAGGATCCTTCATGTTCAATTTGGTCGGGTCAATCTTTTCTGGACGATTATTGATATTACTACGGCTTTGTGTGGTTGCTGGGCCTGCTGACTTGAAGTGTAGGTTTGAGTCTAAAAACTCTTGAACCAAATCTCTTACACCGAAAGGGGTTCCTTTGTCTGAATAGCGAACTGTGCCGCGATCATCAAGAATTTCAACTTCACCACCTTCATTTAGTCTAACGTATGGCTTCAACAACTGTTTGACCTGAGTTGGATTGACAGCACCTAATTGTGCGGCCACGTCAACCAAGGGCATGTCCACCGTGTAATTACGAATAATTTCGTCCCTCTTTTTTATTTCTTGATCTTTCTTATCTGCTAGTTCTGCCATGAGCCTGTCAAATTCTCCACGCTTCTTGGCTTCTTCAGTCCTACGCCTTTCAGCATCTGACTTCAGTGTTCGCAGTTCGTCTAGATCACCTAGATCCTCTAACATACGCTCGTATTTCTTTGACACTGAGGCCTTCATGCGGGCCATATGATTGTCAAATTCTTCTTGAGTGTAGGTTCTTGCCTGAGTCTTATTTTCTGACGAACCAGTATCGTCGTTGTCCAATGTTTGATCGGCCATTGTTGCCTTGCCTCCCTTTCAGAGTAAAATTCTATAACTGAATATTTAACAGCCCCAGTTTATTTGGGCTAGGAAATCAGTATTTCTTACCTGGTTTCTTGCGATTCTTTTTCATTGGCATCTCGTTATCCTTTCTTGGTAAAACGATACTTTTGACTTTTTGGTGCTGCCTTGCGGGCAATGTCTAAGGCTATGGCCACTGCTTGACGTTGTGGCATGCCTTTTTTCATCTCTGTTTTAATATTTTGTGCTATGGTTTTTTCTCCATATCCCTTCTTAAGCGGCATTAGTCTTCCTCCTTGTGAATATAACCCTGAGCCATATAGTCAAGGTGTTCTTGTTCTGTTCTGGCAATTACCTCATCACCAGTCTCTGGGTTATACATTTCATGTGCTTCGAATAGGGGCTTTGGTGGTAAATTAGCCGCCTCTGTGGCCACATATTCAGGCATGATTAGATCAGCATCTTCACCCAACATTTCAATGATCTCATGATCTATGACCTGTAGAACTCTAGGATCTGTGGCAGCAGATTTGGCCTTGACTAATTCATCAATTTCTCTGCCGCGATCACGAATATTAAATGAATCTGGATAACTGACTTCACCGTCCCAGGCTAGACCTTGGTAAATGCCAAATATTCGCCATATCTGTTCTTCTGCTAGTTCTAGATTATCGGCCTTGGTGGCCAGGCGAGCGTTGAGCAATTGAAACTCTGTCTCTAGGGCTACGCCGCTGAGTGTTCTGCTTTCTGTAGCACGAACGCTGCCTACATTGGCCATGGTTTCTATGCTGTCCTCAAGTTTGCGGATAGTATCGTGAATTGAACTAACAGGAGCACCACTGAACTCTAGGGCATAAGGATTAAGTCCAGGATCTGAACCTTCTTGTAGTATCATCATAGCACCCGCACCAGCACCGATCTGCGCAGTAGGTGGCACAACCAAGGTTGGATGTGTGCCCAATCTAATGGCCTGTTCATTTTCTGATAACATGTTATAGACCATTTTTGAAGCATCTGCGATGTCATTGATATCTGAGACTCCAATGCCTTTTTCTATTGATCTTTGATTGTAGACAGGAACAGCAGGGATAAATCCTAGGCCATTGACTTCTTGTGTTCTCAACTCAGCGGTGCGATTGACTTGATCTAAGATCCAAGTTTCTATAACTTCAGGTCGCCAACGACGAACAACCTGTAGACGATCAACAACTTCTTCAACATATTTTAATTCTACTAGTTTATATGATCCGTTGGGTTCACGACGCCATTTGAAATCACTGACCACAAGCGGTGTCATAAGATTTATATAGGGACGAATTTGCTGATCTAGTTCTTGCTGTGCTGTGGTGGCACCAACATTGGGCTTGGTTAAAATAACCCAAATCATGCCAAACACTGCTGACCATGTTGACACATCTTTCATGAAGTCATCAAATGAACGACCTTCCCAATCACAGTCTTTGAGAAAACTATCAACATCCTCACGACCTGCCCAAGAACCAAAATCACGTTCTGGTTTTAATCTAAACAAGAAACTATTATAAGTTTGTATAACTGAGGCTGAGTGATTGATATAGGGTGTTACTAGCAGTCGTTGTTGATATTCACCACTATTTTCTGTGGCATAACGTGTAAGATGACCAGCGTCACGCCATTCTTTGCCGCCCACAAAAGCCTGGTAGAGTAGTTCCCAACGATCACGATATTTGAGATAAAGTTGGTGTGTTGAACTCAGTGCTATATAATCTTGTTGTAGTGTATAATTGGGACTAACCATAAGAGGGGTTCCTTAATGCTTGGCCTCGGGGCACTGCTAACTTATGTCCCCAAGAACGAATTTCTGGTTCTTTCGCAGGCAACCTTATTGGTGCCAAATAATCTATAGCATAACGAATGGCATCAGCAAGGTGATCAAATCCCGATGTCTTATCAGGTTGGCTGGTGCCTTCTTTGAACGCATATTTTTCAAAACATTCTATGCTATATTTACAATGTGGATCAACATACAGCCCAATAATGCCTGTAGAACTACATAGTTTGGCATTCACAGCATTGATTCCATCTTTCACAGAATTATGACTGTTTGGTGCTATGACACGAAATCCTGCAGAACGCAGTATGGTGTGATCAGTTTGACCTCCTGCCGAAGTCTTACGCTGTGCTCCTGCTGGATCAGGATAGCAGATGATTGAATGACGATCCCGGGGATAACGTTCTAGAATTTCTCTGGCCAGTTCATCTGTGTTTGAACCAAATATTCGCAACTCATCAATTAGATGTAATTTATTATCTGCTAACTTAATGAACACTGCGGCTGTTATAGGATCTACGTTGAAGTCTATACCTATGTGTATTTCACGTGGTAATTCGCCAGTGTAGGCCTTTAGGTTTTGTTTGCGATCAAAGGCATAGTAGCATCTTCCGCTAAAATTCTGCCAACTGGCCTCATATTCTTGTTTGAATGTCCTAATGTCAAGGGTGCGTCTTGCTGCTTCAATCTCTTCAGGAGGTATATTACCACCTTCAAGACTGGTATATTGAAAACTACGCCATTCATCAGGAAATTCATCTTGTAAATCAAAAAGATCTTTAGCCCAATTCATACCTGCTGGAGTTGAAATGAATAATGCTGATCCCATCTTATCTGAAAGGGCTGGCCTTAGAACTTCATACCAGGCTTCAGGATCAATTAGAGCAAATTCATCAAGGCAGACAAAGTCAAGGCCAATACCACGCAAATTCTGAGCCCCACCATCAGCACCTTTGAGACTAATTAAAGAATTATTTCTTAAGGTAATGCTTAGTTCTGATTCATTAATCTTTTTAACCCAACGTAGATCTAATAATTTGTTTTTTAATTTACGCCAAGCAATCATCTTACTTTGACGATAAGTTGGGCTTACATAAAATATTTCTTTATTTGGTTGTGCGGCAATGCGGCACATTTCTCTAATGGCCAATGTGGTCTTGCCCCAGCGTCTTCCGCAAATAGCAACCTTAAATCTCTGTGGTGCTTGAACTATGCTTAATTGACTGGGGCTCAATGGCATTAGATATTGTCATCATTAAAGGGCAAGGGTGCCAAAGCATCGCTGTTTATAGGTGAATCTGATTGCCCAAGAATGTTGCGGCCTAACCAAATAAGCATAGTGGGATTCCCACTTAGAGCAAGACGAATCTGTGCCTGTCTCAGACTACAATTTAAGTTATGTTTACCTTTTAAGATATTTTGCTTGAAATTATAATTTAAGGTGCTGTCATCTACCCCAAACCATTCTGACATTTCACTGACTTTCATTCCCAAGGCAGCAAGTTTTTCAACTTCTTTGGGATCAATTACTTTTTTATTTTCACCTCTGCCAACTTCAATGCCCGTGTAGGTGGCTTCAACTAATTGCTTGGCCTTAGGGCCAGTTCGCTTTTTGGAGGCGGGGATATCTGGGTCTTGTTCCATACCCAGATATTTACTAAGAAGAAAAAAAAGCCCCTATTAAAGGGGCATTATTTTTTTACTTTATATATATTTCCAACTTTTACGTCCTCTTATTGCCTCAATAGCAGAACGAGAAACTTTGTGTTTATATTTACTTATTGCTTCTGAATAACTAAGATTGTATCTGATATCAAAAACTTCTTCTCTAGATAATTTAGAATTAATTCCTTGATTGCTGATACTAATTTTATGTTTTGATTCTTCCGTATGTTTATGTCCAGCAAAATTAGGATAACCAGGTTTACCTCTTCTAATTTTAGAATAATGGATTCTAGTTTCTTCACTATGTTTCTTACCTTTGAATGGGCTAATTCCTCCAGGTTTGAACTCATATTGTTTCATTGTTGCTCTTTGTTTTTCAGATTTTGGTCTACCTGTTTGAGCCTTACTTATTTTCTCTCCAAATCCTTGAGGTTTAGGCACGCCTTTCAAATGATTAGTCCCTTAGGTAGTAAACTTTCCATCGCCATTGTGCTTGTTAAAACTTCTTGGGTCTTTAGCAGCGTCAAATAATTCTAATATTTCTGCTTCTAGTTCTCTCATTTCAATGGCATCTCCTACTTCAACAATTTCGCGTTGCCATTCCCAAGGTTTAGAAATAATTAAAGGTCTAATAACCTTACTTGAACAGATGTATCCATCGTCGGGATGGCATCCTTTGGCTGTTCTACTTCCCACATACCACTTCATTGTAGGTAAATGAGTCCATTTGTAAACATAAGCCTGTGTCATATTACAATTTATATCCGTTGGCAACGAAGTTGTATTGTGGAGACCCCAGGGCATGTTTCACGCCAACAACGTTCAAGGTAAGTTTCTCCATTGCGTGTAACTCTGGTGGTTGTTTCTTCTATTCGACAACCAGTGTCGCCGCAACTGGTCAATAAGAGCAAGATTAGGATCAGGGAGCAGGCACCCGTCCCCCCGGTGTATCTAGAGCGAGTGGATACGTTCACTGCTCACCTCGCCTGCTTGAGGTCTGTGCTATATCTTAAGAGGAATTCTGTCCTTTGTGGTGTGTCCCCATACACCCTTTGAGCAAATTCAGTGATAGTCATGAATTCACCATTGAACATCCAACGATATGGTTGGTTATTTTTTGGCACAACGTCCCAAACTGTTCGGGCTGTCATGATCTTATCATATCGTAGATGGTATAACGATAGCACTGTAGAGGATGGCGTGTCAAGCCCACTTCCACAAATGCGGCCAATTGCTGTTGAGGTTCAGTGTTAGCCATGACATGATCTGGTTCTGGATTGGGCACACGACGCAACATGCGATCAATTAATTCTTGACGTGAAGGTCTTGCTTTCATTTTATTCTCCCATGACGATTCCAAGAACCTGATATGCCCCGATTCCAATCGTCATCTTTGGTATAGGGCTCTATGCCACACAATATGGCAAGGTTGTGTGTGCGACTGCCATGCCGGACCCAATAGCCCTGTGTTCTACTGTCATATTCATAGTCTTCAGCGGGCATGAATCTCAGTCGTTCATTGGCCGTGGGATTCATAGCCAATTGAATACGACTGATAAACACATAGTCAGTCAAATTACGCAGGTTCATGGAATTGGATCTCCCTGATGGCCAAAGAGCCAATGACCCCAATGGTTCTAAGTAGGTCAAAATGTTCCCTAGCCATGGTTCTGTCACTGTAGCAGAATTCACACCATTGATTCTGTTGTAGTCTAATATAGACCTTGTAAACTTCGGGAGTTTCTGTGTTTTTGAGTAGTGCGGCACGTTTAGTCATTGATTACCTTTATGATATATTTAGAATCTAGTAGATGAGGCTGGCCATAGGTCTGATAGGCTCTGAGAGCAATTTGGCTGTGTGATCTAGTTGATATACAGATATTTGATCTAGAATATGGTTGAGAAAAATCTCTCTTTGATATACAGAGATCTCCTGCTGCTCGACCACGACGAAGAAATAACTCCTCTGTCCAAAGATCCTGCCAATCCTGCCAAGTGACCAAGGCATAGTTCAAATATCTGGCCTGCGCTGCGGCTCTGAGCCAAGTTAATCTCAAACCATGCTCATAGGTTTTTGGTCTCTGGCGTGGCATTATCTGCGACACAGTCGGGTCAATGTTTTGAGATCTGTTTGACCTCTACGACGCAGTTTGGTAAACTTGTCATAGTCAAGATTTTTAATTTCGCAGTAGGTCTTCATTGATACGGGCCTGCGGCGGTAGGTTAAATTGGTATGGCATTGAGCATAATAACTGTCAATGACTTCTTGATGACTGCGCCATACCAAATTATCACTGGTATAACCACCTTTGAGATCTCTACGGCTACATTCATATTCAGGTCCGGGTTTGGGACCAAGATGCTTCAATGCCCAAGCCAAAAATTCTCTGTAGGTGGGCCATTCTAGAGTGAGATCTTCAATGTGTCTATGTGTTCTATTATTGGGATTGAATACAATCTGCCGCATGTTCCTGTAGATATTATAGTAGTTGGTCATAGTGATTCCTCGAATAGTCTTTGGCTGGCTCTGCGTAGTCTTAATTGGTTATAACGATTAGTTCGGGCTGCTTCACATATTTCTATAGCCCTTTGGCAATTGTCACTCTTCCATTGACGTGAACTTCCGTGTTTAAGTTGATCCATCATCCAACTAAAAAAGTTTTTAGTTGAGTGATTGACTGGTATGTGATTGTCTCTAATTTTCTCGCAGGCATCTATATAGTATTCGCTCATGGCTCTTATGCTATGCTCATTGCGTAGTTTTTTCAATGCCTTATATTCCCAATTTGCTGCCAATTGATTCAGTAAGAGTATTTGGTCCTCTTCTGATAGTGTTACCACGTGTGCCATTTTGTTCTCCTATTGTCTTGTTATTTATTACAATAGCAGTTTTTTGGCTTGTTATGGTTATATTTGATTCATTTGAAAAAGATCTAGTTCTTGCCAATAACTGGCCATACATAAAAGGCTATATCTCCTCTGTGGATCTGTCATATGATCATGTTGTCTTATCCAATGACCAATGCCTGATAGTTTGGTATAATCACTGCCGGGCATTCGATGCTGTCCACTTAGATTGGTCAAAAACCAATCAATGACCTTGATCAAATCACTATTAGAACAAGGTATAAGATCTATCCTAGTCCATATGTCTTGTTCTGACATAACACCAGTAGCCAAGTCATACGACAAGGCTTCTATATTATCAATAGTTGTATTCATATTTGTCATTATAACCTATAAGATTAGACTGAGTTCTTTGTGATATGTGATTATATGTGATCTTTGTGATTTTATGTGAATTAATTGGAAATAATTCAATAACAAATCAATGTGATTTTTTATATGAATTTGTTATTGAATTATTTTCATTAATCACTTGCTTTAGAGAATAGGACGGCTATGTGTAGTCAAACACATAACCAGAACCTACCCATTTTCTAAAGCAAATGCTTGCCCCGTCAAACAGGATTAGTGAAATCTTTAAGCGGACGCTTGTCTATGTTTAACCGCACCCATCACTGGGCGATCCGGCATGCCAGGTTGTGATCCCACCCTCACTAATGAATGGGCCCCGGAGAGATCTTTAGCCGTCATATACATCTCTCATTTTGTTCTTGTGCTCTCGCTCTTAATGCCCGAATTTTGCCTTGACGTTGTTGTTGTTTTTGCCTTTGAAATAGTGCTGATTGTGCCATAGTTTCTAACTTTGCCAAATGCTTTGCCTTGAGATTAAATTGTCTATGATATATTATGCTCCAAAATCCAGACCAAGTAGCCTGCTCAATTTTAGATAAGTCCTGCCAAAATTCATTACGGAAATTGACCAAAAGCACAACATCATCAATATTGGGATGACCTGTGAGGTCACGCTGTTTGATGCCATTTTGTCGGCACCACATGTTAGTGAAATGTTGTAGTTCTTGGCGTGTAAGTTTTTCCATAATATTGTCTCGGCATTTTTATTTATACAACTCTGTCAAAAAGAGGTCAATACTTATGAGCAAAGAAAAAGCCCAGAACACGTTGCGTGCCTGGGCTTTTGGTTAAACTAGGTTCCTAATTCAGTCTTGCCGGACAATTAAGGAAAAGTAATCTATGCCAATAGTTTTTTTGTGGCCTAGTCTAACATCAGGGTAAATTAGGAGATTGAGTAATGGCTGTAACTCGGATCTAAACCCCTGACCATATTATTTATAAGGCTTGTTTTTGTAGTGGGTTGTTAGTGGGCAAATCATGTTATTTTGGTTACACCTGCGACGATGCCGCAGTAGATCATAGAATATTTCATTGCCCTTGACCTGCTTACCACAGATATCACAGGCACGAATCTGAGGTCGGGCTGCTAGTCTCATGCTGCCTTCTTGACGCCCATTGACTGGTGATTGAGTTTTTATTGTGCTCTTGACCTGTGGCTCTAACAGTTGCTCACAGAGTTCGCGAAATCGTTGTCTGTCCAAATTAGAACTTCATTAAAATTGTAGTTATAAGACCTAGTAGACCTGCCAGTATAGTTGTGGTAGCCCCGATTAAGACCTTGGTCAAATCAGTCTTATTTGCCTTAATTTCAGTAAAAATACCATCTATTTTTTGTTCAATTTTGTCTATTCTTGACTCTAAACGCTGGTAATTTTTCTGTATGCCCTCATACCTTTCTGCGCAGAGATGACTGTGTAATTTTAGGTCTTCATCTTCCCCGGGAAATATTTCACTCATAACCTAACCTCATTAGGGCGTTGGTGTTTGACCAGGTAATGGAGGAGGTGTATATGACCTCCAACTACGTGTATAATCATCCCAAATATATGTTTGACCATCTGTAGGATAAGGGCTAGGTGCTTGCCATACACAGTTTTGTTCATCTAATATCCAACTTTCATAAGGTCTAGGTGGAATGAAGGCATCTCTAAACTGATCATAAAGATAACCTATACCAGCAAAATGAACACGAATTGAATCATTATAACTGGTTTTTAGCCAACGCCCTCCACCAAAAAGATTTTGACAAAATTCTATGCCTGCTTGTTCTGTCGGTTCGTCTTCGTTGGCGATTACTACCACTCTAATCACAATGTTATTTTGATCTATTTCCGCATAATGAGCCATCTGTTTATCCTGTTATTGTGAAATTACCACTGGCTGTGAATGTATGTATGGTATAACCTGAACTGGTTGTAATTGTGCCCCCTGTGGCCTTGGCTGAACCTGCGTAGGCAATAACCACTACACCACTTCCACCATTTTTACCTCCATCTGGGTTACTGGTAGCACCACCTCCACCACCTCCACCACCGGTGTTTGCCATACCTGCTGTGGCGGCAACATATGTGCCCCAATAGGAATTGTTGCTGGCACTCATTCCACCATCGCCAGCACCACCTATTCCGCCCAAGGTATATCCTGCGTTACCGCCAGCACCACCGCCTGCGGCAACATAATATTGACCACTGCTAAGTTCACCAACAGTGCTACCTGATATCCAATTGACCTTACCTATACCGCCCGCTGAACCACTGCCACCACCGTCAGCGGCTGCGGCACCTGCTCCACCCCCACCAGCGCCAGCATAGGGATAACTGGAACTATTAATAGTGCCACCATTGTTACCCTGTCCCGATGTTCCAAGCAATCTTGTCTGACTAACCACACTGCCTGATCCACCTCCACTACCACCATTTGTGCCTAGACTATAGTAAGTTGAACCACCGCCACCGCCAACTGTGACCACAATTGAACCCACGCTACTGGTTGAACCTTGGCTACCCGGTGCTCCATTACTGCCATCTCCTTGACCTGATTTGGCTCCAACACCACCTGCTCCACCTGCTCCAATGGTTATGGTATAGGTTCCTAGGCTCATAATGGTGGTGCCTGTCAACAGACCGCCACCACCGCCTCCACCAGCATTCCATGCGCCACCTCCGCCACCACCGGCAGATACCAAATACGATACAGTTAGACCATTAATTACTTGGAGATTATTGCTGACATATTTCCAAACATTATTTGTAGCATCCCAATAGGCTGGTAATCCATCCACTGCTGCTGGAGCATTAGAGTCACCAGCGCTGTCATTTATACTGATTAAGGTCGCAGTATTTGAACTAGTTGTAGCAGGAACACCCAATCTGCCATAACTTAACAGTTTACCATTTTGCTGAGCAGGTCCGCTGGGTCCTTGAGGGCCAGTTGGTCCGGTATTGCCCTGTGGTCCTTGAGGGCCAGTTGGTCCAGCATCACCCTGTGGACCAGTTGGGCCAACGTCACCCTGGGGTCCTTGTGGTCCAGTATCTCCTTGTGGGCCTTGTGGTCCCTGCGGTCCAGCATCTCCTTGAACACCTTGTGGTCCCTGCGGTCCTTCTGGACCAGTTGGTCCTATCTGTGTTTGACCATTTATGGTCAGTGATCCGTCGCTGACACTGAGACTGTCTGTGCCAAGATAGATAGTAGAAGTGCCCACATACAAACTACGCCATTTATAAGTGGCTGATCCCAAATCATATTGCTCATCTTGGTCGGGAATGATTGACTTGCTGCTGGTAATTTCAATGGCATTGGCAGCAAGTATGGGATTGGCGCCACTGTCATTGATGTTCAATTGATCAGTTTGAATTTGGCTGTTAGCAAAGGTAAAGCCTGCTATGCTTGAACTACCATCACTGTTATTAACACTGATTCCACCTTCACTTTGTAATACCACACCAGAGGTAGTATTGAATTGGGCCACAATGGTTTCTAAACTGTCTTTGAGAAACACAGTGTCGTTGGGGCTTTGGACTTCTGGTGTAATGACCTTGGCAAACTCCACAGTAGAGGTTGTGTCTAGTGCTTGATTAGCACCCGGGCCTTGAGGTCCTTGGGGACCTGTGTCTCCTTGTGGTCCTTGTGGTCCAGTTGGTCCAATATCACCAACATGCCTTACAATGATCAATATTTGATCATTGTTATTAAATGTATAATTGCTGCTTTGTAGATTCACAGGAAAAGTCACATAACTGCCAGTGGTTACCACTGGCATACCTGTTAATACCCAAGTTTGATTGCCATCTCCTAGAGCCTGTTGAATTCGCAAGGTATCACCAGTTCTTAATAGAGCCAATAGATATTCTATGTCTTGGCTATTACCATCAATATGACTGAAATTCAACTGTGTGGCACTGGTCTGACTGGCATTGTTCCAAAGCATGTAACCAGATCCAGGATCACCACTTTGACTGTTGGTCTTGGCCTGATAGTCATAGAGGTTGGCAGTTTGACCTGCTGGGCCTTGTGGGCCTTGTGGACCAGTTACGCCCTGTGGTCCTTCTGGTCCTTGTGGTCCTTGGGGACCTGTGTCTCCTTGCGGTCCTTGAACACCTTGGGGTCCCTGTGGTCCAGCATCTCCTTGCGGTCCTTGCGGTCCCTGAGGTCCAGTATCTCCTTGTGGACCCGTTGGTCCTGAAGGTCCTACAAGGGCTGATGTGTCACCATAGGTTAATTCTTTGGTAGATGAATTATAATAGACAACCTGTGTGCTGGTGCCTTGTGCCACAGGATTTACAAAGAAACCACTGTGATCGGGTTCTACGCTGCTGGCACTGGCATTTAGACTGATAACACCTGCGACATTGGCATTGCTGCCTGCTCCTATGGCAATGCTGCGATCACCATCTGCCTGTGCTCCCCAACCAATGCCCACAGCATTTTCACCACTGGTATCTGCTCCGAATCCAACGGCCACTGCTCTAACGCCTGTGGCACCTGCTGAATAACCCACAGCAATGGCACCTTCATAGGTTGCTGCTGATGAATTACCTACAACCACTGTGTAAGGTTCTATATTGGAGTTAATGTTGGTGCCAAGGTTAACACTGGATGTATTAATGAATAAAACATCATCACCTAGGTTGCTGGTCGATGCTCTTATCTTGTATTCGGTTGAACTAGCAGCCGAGTTATATAGGTCACTACTACCAACACGCAGTGTGGCTGTGTTATGCTCTGTGATTTGATCTGTTACTACCCTATCAGCATAGACAGCATGCCAAGCCGCAGTATCTAAGCCCAATGTGGGCAAGTTAGCGCCAGTTGGTGTCATGGTATTGGCCACAAACACTCCTGACTCTCGCACACGCATGATTTCTACATTGTTGTCTGCTAGGCCTACACCGCCTGTGGCTGTGCCATAGAACGCAGTGACCTTGCCCCCATAATTAAAGGGCACATTCATAATCATATTGCCCAAGTTGCTGTTTTGAATGTAGGAATCTACATTAGTGTCTGTGCCAATTCTTAGATTGTCTGTGTAGATTCTATCTGTTGCGACCTGAGCAAATTCAACACTTGATGTAGTAAACAAGGCCTGATTGGTAATTGTTGAAATATCTGTGCCACCAATTTCATAACCACCAGGGGTTACGCCATCACCTAGAAACAGTTTATGCGTGTCTGTGGCCCAAACTGGTTCCCCTGATGAAAATGTGGTTGTTGAAATATGTGCTTCTGTTGTGCGTCTAATCTGTAATGGCATCTCTTAATCCTTTCACGGTTCACCAGGCACTTGAAAATCTAGACTGTTAAAATATCCACTTACTATGCCTGTGGGAAAATAAACAGGTTGCTGTGCGAATCCGTAGATATAGGGTGTGGTCACTGAAGCAAAACTCACATTGTCAAAGGTGTTAAGACTTTGATTGTATTGTTCTGCTCCACTGACAGTTACAGGTTGTATTTGGTTTATGACCTGAACTGTGGCCGTAGTGGCAGTAACTACAACATTGGTGCCTGTGGTTCCTAATGTCAATGTCAACGGAGTGCTGACAGTGGCAGTAAAATCGTAGGTTACCTGAGTAACTGTGAATGAAAAGAAACTCACAGCGTTATCCTAGTGTAATGGCAGTGAAACTTCCACTAGTAGCAGGATCCCCTGGTGTTACACCACTTTCCCATGATTGTATAAAGGCCCAACGATGTGTGTTTATTTGAACAGGACTACTGGCATCTGTCCAAGTTACACCAACTACAGTTATAGGCACATTGGCTCTGGCATCTGGAAGAATCGGTCCTGTGTATAGGCCCCCTGGAACAGTTATATTAACCAATCCTTGTGCTGAATTTGTCACTGTTATATAACTGGCAGTGGAAATTACACCACTGGGGAAATAACCTATGACAGTAGAATTAGCAAAGTTTGGCTCTCCTGTGTTTCTATTAAAGGAAACTGTGTCAACCACAATGGTTTGATAGTCAACGTGAAAAGTCCAACCAACTATGCTGCGAGCAAAGTTATAGTTAAGTGTTCTTTGAGTAGAGGGAAATATCTGTTCGCATTGAACATTATCGGGCCCACCTAGATATTGGGCAAAGTTTAATACACCGGCCATAGCGTTCTTTCCTAAGGGATAAAAGAGTCAGTCTAAGGAATAACTCAGTTTTTGTATTTACAAATTATCTAAAAATAACTAATCAAATCATAGTAATTTGGTTTTGAAAACCAATTGGTCCACCAAAGTTTGGAAATTCTGCCTGTCCTGTGCTGGGATTGAATAACACAATTTGAATCCAACAGGTAATTGTTGGTTGCGCTACCAACCTATATTCCCAATTTGGAGCAGCAAGCCAACCCATTTGTTCAGGAATTGTCCATGTAAAATTGCTAAGATTCAATGTTACTGTGGCTTGATCACTGAAATCATATATGTTATAAGTTTGACTGGCTAGACCAAGGCTTTTACCAATATAGGTAGCGGGACCGCCTGTCCATCCTGGATATAAAACTTGATTACGCCATTGATAGGTTCCTATTTGATAAAAATATACATCATATCTTGCTGACCATCCTGAATAGGTTGTGGGATCGTATCTTAATGGTGGAAGATAAACTGCCAGAGAACCATTCACAGTCCAAACTTCACTATTAGTTCTCCAAGATGTGCTCACTGTGTTTATGGGATTACCTAGTGAAGTATCTAAAATACTGCCCCCTGTTTTTGTAGTTCTAGGTCCACCATATCTTGTGGCCACAATTTGTAAACTTGGACTGGTAATTGTTCGTGCCGTTTGGCTATCTGTGAACGTGCTGGCCAAACTAATTGTGGATGTGCCAGCACTGGCCAATAGTGTATCCGCAGTTATGCTAAACCAAAATTCTTGATTGCTGATGCTGCCTGTGGCAATTGTTTGATTTGTCACTGTATTTTTAATAACAACACTGCCAGAAATACCATTTGGTATTCTAGTTCTTAACCATATATCCTTAAATGTTGAAGTTCTAGTGGCAGGATAATTGACACTGATTGTCTTATAATTTGGATCATAGAAATGTTCAAAGGCTTGAAACAGTGTTGAAGTGTTAATAATATAGGTAAATGGTTCAAATCTACCATATATAGGGTCCAACATTTTGGTCCCAGGCCATTCGCTACGTTGATTTCGATCTATGTCAATTGTGCCCAAGGCAAGATCTAATGTAGCAGTCCATATATTGGTCACAGTGGTAATGGTGCTGGTAGAAACCTGCGCTGCTGTGTATATGGTGCCATAATTACTATAAGAACTTTGTAAATTCTTATAATTGTAATAATAATTTTTATTTGAATAGTTTATAGAATTTTGACTATTGCCACCCCATCCCGCCCACAGGCTGGTAGCAAAACAACTAAACCAAGCATTACAGAAATCAGTGTAACTATTTTCTGAAGGATCATTGACATTGCGGCTGTTCCACTGTTTTAGACCATAGGCCTCATTGTCACGTTGTGCTGCCTGCCAAAATATTTCACTCTTTACATATTGATTGGCCAACTGAGTAGCACCATTTGGCATGCGGAATATTCCATCATGTGTCATTGGTATGCGATTGGCTCTACCATTTAATTGATAGGTATTGGCAGGCAATGCGCCTAATCTTTCACTCAAAGGCATGGTGGTTTTGTGTAGATTATCACTGGCTCTTACTTCTGGTGTAAATCTATATAACCATACAGTGCTGGTAGAACTGGCATAACCATTTGCGTATTCTGTGCTGTTGCGTATTGGATTTGTTATATTCAATTCACCTAGATATTCAACTAGGTCAATGTAATAGGTATTAAGATCCTGGGCATTCCAGTTTTGATTTCTCCAACTATACACACTAGTTGATGCCTTAAAATATAACCTAACCGGTGTAGAAGGTCTTTGGTCTGTCATACCAGCATTAAGACCTATGACATTATATCCTCTGCTGTCTCCTAGGTAATCCATTCTATATACATCATACATGTCCCAACCGTAATCTGTTCCCTGATCAAATTCATAGATACGACTATTATAGGCAAAATTCCTAAATGTGGTAGCATTGTCAACGATAACATCACCACTGCCAAAATTATAACTGCGTAGAAATTGTGCTTGCCAAGTTCCGGTATTAATAGGATCCAATAGGTTTAGAAAGGCATTGGTGGCAGTGAGGTTATAATTGGTTCCATCATAATAACGCCATAATCTCCACAGATTTGGATTAATTTCTCCATCATTTTGACCACGTCGATTTTGTAGGCGTGTATTAGCCACTGAATTATATAATTGAGGACCATTACTAGTAGGTGTAACAGGATCAAATATTGGCCCCAGTGTGAATGAACCATCACCATTTTGAATTAATTGACTAGCATAACTGTCGCTATATCTCAGACCATATAAATTATACCATGTTCTTAGATTCTGCGTGGCTGCTGTCTGTTCAAATGTGGTTAAGGCGTTAGGCCATGTAATTTGTGAGTCCGCACCAACGGGTGTATGCGAATAAGTAGAATTGCCTGTGGCTGAAATAAATTCTGTTGTATATTCACCTAGATAAGTGATATTACTTACTGTGTTAATGCTGGTCCCAGGAGCACTCATAGCAGCCAATACACCAGTATAGGTATTAACACGATGAATAACACCTGGCATGGCTGGCCAATAATTTCTTTGTGGTGTTATTTGAGTTGTGGATGTGGTTGTATAGACTAATCTGATCCATGTGGCTGTGCCTAAAAATGTTGAATCATTATAGAAACTGACAAAATTAGTCAAAGTTGTTGAGGTTGTGCCTGTTACTACCAATCTATCACTAGTGGCAGTTCTAAAAAAATCAAAATTGGCATCTAGAATTTGTCCATCTGTAACAAGATGTGTAATAGCAGTGCTAGAACTGGCCTTATTGGCCCAGTATATGCTAGATCCAATATCACCTGGATAGGCAGCATAAATGGTCCATGTGCCTGTGGTCAATGTGTTTATAGATGCCTGAAAACTTGTTGTTAGGCTAGAATTGGTTGAATATAAACTTATGGCAGTGGTGGTGCTGGCTTCTTGACCATAGATAGTTATGAGGTTACTATAACCTGTATTGGTTGTAGAAACTGTGAATAGCACAGTCTGACCTAACTGTGTTCTATTAATATTTTGAGAAATTGACAGTGGGAATGAATTCTGTGTCAATGTTATTAGAGTTTGACCACGCACAGTTATTGGTGTTGATACTGATCCACTGTCATAGTCACCATCTGTTTGATAATCCCAACTGGTTATTAGACTATTGGTATTAATAACTTCTATAGTGGCAGTATATAGAGTGGTATTTGTGCTATAACTTACTATACTGTAATTGGTCAGTGTTGACGCCAAGGACAAATCAACCATGGCCTGCGTTATGCTAAAGGTAGCAGTGGTTGTGCCTTGATAAAATCTATCTGCGTGAACAGTAAATTCACTATTAGGTGTCCATGAATTTCTGCTGATTATGGTATTAGTTGTGGTAACTTGGTAACCACTTGGTGTGAAACTGGGATCAGGTATAACTCTAATTGAGTAGGATAAGGTGTCACCTATCACATAGTTGGCCTGACTTGGTGTAAATGATTCACTATCTCTAATCAATGGTATACCACTGACCACTGCCAGGGTCACTGTGTTGCTCTGTGTGCTGGCATATTGCGCTATGCCTCCAAATTCAGCATAGATTATGTAACTACCTGTTGATAAGTTATCTACATTCCATGTAGCGGTATGGTCAATGAATGTTGTGGTGCCTATTAAGGTGCCTGCTTGTGTTTTCAAATAGGCAAAGTTAGGTGATCCTAGACTGATAGGTATATCACTGACGGCCACAAAGGTCGCTGTGTTACCATAGATAACACGACTAGGACCTGATAATTCTAACACACTATACACAGGTTCAATGGGTTCAAAATCAATAGTGGCAGTTGGATCACCTATGACAAC
>JACCDX010129900.1_pt1 | contig 27502 bp, 5 predicted proteins | sample 7449681 | NCBI WGS metagenome assembly JACCDX01 (sample SAMN15323450, study PRJNA562643) | freshwater metagenome | isolation source: river surface water | place: USA:Blue River Watershed | collected 2017-08-18
GGTGTTATTTCTAGACCAATAAGCGTAGTCGGTGATGCTCCAGAAAATCTCAAGACCGGATCCGAGAAGGTTCCAGTTTTACTTCGTGATAGTGATGGGAATCCGGTAATTCCATCGCCAAGCCTTTTAATAAAGAGGGTTGTTTCAACAGAGAGCGACACAGGAGATGAGGCTCTAACCAGACCTGTTGGAATTAGATTTTCTGATGACAAGTCTTATTTCGCTAATCTTCCTATATCAAAAAATGATGGTAATACATTACGAGTTCAATTTACCAAACATCACAATATGTATGCCGCAGCAGAAGCTATAATTGCAAATAGAATAGATAAAATAAATGTTCCATTTAGTAATGCTAATGCCGAATTTATTTCATCAGGAAATATAACCGGAAAAGCCTTTGAGTTGATAAAGAAGAATCTAACTTCTAGTGGTGAAGACCCAAATGATCTGGGTTATATGTCAACAGTATCTGTTCTACCGGGACCTCCTCCAATGGAGACTGGAGGAAAGACCGTTGTAGCTGGAAGATCTACACTTCAAACTTCTGATTCCAAAGGTAACCCCATATCGATACCTTTTTCAAATAATTTTAGAGTTTCTGCTTCGGGCTCTGATTTAACTACAGATAATGTAAATGAAAATGGGGAAAAAAGATTAGATCCAGGAGGTAAGAGTGCTTCTATAAATGTAGAGGGCTCAATGGACGTATCGGTTGGAAAAGATAACTATGATCAAAAATCTATAGTCCTAGATACTGCCGGCTCTGTAATTTCCTGGTTGGGAAGGGACAAGAACGGGAGAAGCTTGGTTGTCCAAACTGATGGGGAGGTTTTGCTCAATGTTGGCGGTAATAACGGTAATGCCTTCAACTCTGGAAGATTTGAGCTTAGAGTTAATATAACAGATAAAGGATTCTTGGGAGAGGATAGCAGCCCAACGGATAGTCCAGCTCACGCCTCAGATTATGTAATATCAATTAGTGAGGGCGGTCTAGTCATTGCTGGTATGAATCCAGGGAAACCAATGGTTATCAGAAACGATGGAAATCTGTGCCTAGAAAGTTCTGCTAAATTAATTCTTTCTGGAAATAATGTAGTTATCAGAGATAGAAATATGCCTGAAAGATTTACGGAAACTACTAGCGTTGGAGCTGATACTCCAGGTGCGGATAAAATTAGTGGACCGAGTAAGATTGCAAACATTGTCAAGGCAACAACATCCAAGTAAATCCATAAATCTAGCTAATATTTATACTTATTAGCGTATAATAAACATATTTGGAGAGTTGATGGCTTCGGAATCAAAAATTCTACCCTCAGCTGTGGGTCCCGTTGTAAAAAACGAATCATTCACAGTTGCTTATATTAACTGCAAAACAGAAAAAGACCAACAGGAAAGAAAGGACTACAGCTCTTCTGCTGCTAGATATGACGTTTTATATCCAGTTTTAACCAACTCTGACCCTCAGAAGCCAGAAGTCCCAATGATAGGTGGCTCTGTTATCAGGATTAAAATCCAAGATGGTGCCAAATTTGATACATCTGATTTGGGCAGCGTTCCGGATGATACTAAACTAAGTATAAGAAATCTTCTATCTCAATATAGCTCTCAAATTCAAAGACTAACAACCTCTATCTCCAATAGTATTCCTGCGGCTAATGCTGATGGATATTTTGAAATAGATCAGCTTCTTGAGGCAAGAATCCTTATTAACCGTGCCCTAGAGCAAATGCCATCCCTTTCGGATAAATGGAAGATATCTGAAATATATAGAATATTCTTATCCTCTATAACTATAGATAAAACTGGCGATCCAAGCATAACTGATGCAAAGACTCTTCAAGATGCCTTAAATCAATTAAATCAAGAAGAAACTCCCAAAAGAGATTCGCGTATTAAAAAGATTGGGGAATTTAAATTTATTCCAGTTCAAATATTGGAATCAATCTTAAATAACTCTATCAAACCAACCATGTCAGAGTATATAGGACTCACTGGTGTGAAATTTGGGGAATTGGCTGCATTTGGAGAATATGATACCCAGAACGCTTCTTATAAGGATTTAACTGAAGATAAGCTAGTTAAAATTATTAGAGAATTTTTTACTCAATTTAGAAGCAAGGATATTATCAACCCAATTAGCACGGAAGAGGTTGGCTACTTTACTGCACACAATGGTTTCCTTTATCTGAAGTTGCCGGATTTAACAGAGAGGAATCCGGATGGACTTTCTGATGATCCATTAGATTATGATGATAAAGACGATGAAAATACTTTTGTGCTATTTGAGCTATTAAAAGAAATATCAGAAGATACAAATTCTTATGGACCAATAACGCTTGCTGCAGTTCCTTCTCCTAATCCTACTTTTGTGTCTGATGGAGATACGGATACTGAGGATCTGTCGATTTCCATCTTATCAGACGGTCTGGGTGGAAATACAGATTTGGAATTTTATCTATCTCCAATCCTAAATATAGATGCAGCCACAAAGGTAGACGGCTTTACCAAAGAAGAGCTTGGTTTAGAATTTACATCGTTACCTGTAGTTAATTATAATGTTGATATTCAAAGCGTTTCTAATAATGAGAATTTCTACAAAATATTTGAATCTATTAAAAAGTCTGCTAACTTAAATTTGAATTCAATCCTAGGAATAGATGAGGCAACAGAAAACTTGGGAGTTGCCGGTAGGGCATCTATAATTCAGAAGGTTAAGTCTTATTTACAAAAGAACGGCTACCCATTGGGTGTTTCTCTTTCTCAATCTGGAATAAAGTCTGCTCAATATCTTTTGGGAGAGATGAATAGACCTGAAATTTTAATCGGAAGTAGAGGTGCCAAGCCAGAATCCAAACCTGGAAATCCCGAATATATTAGGTTTTTTGATTCCAAGACCCCTTCGTCCAAGCCTATTATGGCCTCTGTTAATTCTAGTATTGTCTCTGAAATACCGACCGATGTATGGATAAAACTTGAATCCGAAGTGACCAAAGTAAATAATCAGGATTATATTAATTTAAAAATTCCAGCTGGAGTTATAACGGATGACTCAGATAAATTTAAATCCGATAACTTTAAGTTTTTAATTACAAATGAAAACCTACAATTTGCACTGTATGTCTATAGCACCAAAACACATCAAATTGTTAGAATGCCTGGAAGCAACATAATTGTTAGGGCACCAATAGTAGAGGCAAAGGCTGAAGATCCAATTGTTGATGGCGACAAAATTAATATACCTATTAGGTTAACTAATAAGGGTAAGAATGTTCCAAGAAATACTGTATCAAAAGTTAGAATCGGTCCTGCAAATAATGCTATAGAATTAAAGCCGGGAGAGTCTAAGAACGGAATCTTATTTGATTTAGATAATCTAAGAATTATCATTCAGGATAAAAATAAGGTTATTCAAAAGTTTGGTCAAGTTACTAAACTTAGAGCTAAGTTTTTCAGAACCAATGGACAAGATTCTGATAGTATTATTCTTTACTTTGGGGATCTCAAAGATAAGCCTGCAGATGATAGTAAGCTTGTATTTAAAAATTTAAAATTAAATGCATTAAGATTTCCTGGCGGTTTAATACATTCTGTCCCCCTGTTGCAAGATGGAAATCAGGCCAATATATCTATTAAAACTGCCAGAGGAACCTTTGCCAATACGGCAATTCCAATATATACCTACTTACTAATTAAGGCTAATGAGACTAATGCTTCAATTTTGGCTCAAGATTTTGGTTATGAAGGCAGGGACTTTAGACTATTAACGATAGAAACGCCTAGCAGTCAGGCTGCTAATTACTATGTTTTGCATTCTATCGTTGCAGAAAATAATGGCAGCAATCTAACTGTTATAAATAGCAAGCAAATTGATGTAAAGTTTCCAGGAAGTTACGCTAGAGATGTAAATATTTCGCGCTTCCATGAACTACTTTCTGATGATATAGATAATCTTGCTTATTATATGGTCACTTCAGAGGAGATTACAGAGACTAGCGCAAATTCATTCTCCCAGGATGAAGATGGATTTTATAATTATGGACTTTTACCTTTCGGTGAAAAAGGCAATCCTGAAAAGCCCTCTTTTGTAAGGCCACCACATATCGTAGCTATGGTTGCCGACCTTCCTGGGAAGAGCGGAAATTCAATCACTTCAAACAGAAGGGCAAAAGATATAGAAAATATGGGAGTAAAAGACGATATTTTTATTGATATTAATAAAATTAACGCAACTCAAACTCCTGGATATGAATATCAGATTGTTACTTCAGATGAGCTAGATAGACTTTCCTTGGTTTTTTATGGAGCAGAAGAGCCTAGAAAAAGAAATATTTACAATTTTAAGATTGGTACAAAAAACATAAAGAAGTCCAGTATCTACTCCTCTATCAAGTGGAATAATGGTCGGCTTGTTGCAAACCTTAGGAATATCAGAAAAGTTCAAGATATAGGGTGGGCTGAAGTCTTAGTTTCGAAGAATGATGCAAGATTTCAGACCTCATATACATCAAAGGTTTATGACGTAGCAACAATACCTCTCAAGAGAAACGAGGACGGATCAGAAACTATAATTCCATTTGATACTCAGTATAAAATAGCTAGTAATGATAATTTTAATATCTATACTAATTTAACTCCGGCAACAATAAAGACAGCATTAATATTCCCAGATCTTTTTGTTGGAACCAGTTATAATCAGACCTCTATACTTCCTGTAACTCCGGATAATATTCCAAATCAAATTCTAGATTTAAGTTCTAATGACTATATAACAGATAGGCTAAAATCATATATTAACTTCTCTAATCCGATAGGGTTAGAGCCAAGCTTTGAGATAGTCTTAGGCTCTCAAGATGCCTCTAGGGTTTATGGGGTAATTCTAGATAATTCCGAATCATCAATTGAGCAAATACTAGTTATTGCACCAGATGGAACTTCTAGTCCTTTGAATCCCCAGGATTTTATCAATGGAATTAACAGTGGAATCTCCAAGGGAAATGACCTCCTTAATCAGCTCAAATCTGCTCTTGAAAAAGAAGATAAAAATTCTGATAAATATAAAGAATTAGAAAAGAAAATAGAAGAGGGGACTCAGGATTACGAGGCTGCAAAGGTGGAGGCGGAGCAAGCCTCTCAGGGCGTCTCTGAAGCCATTCCTGCGGATAACTCGCAGCCCGCCATAGATGCCGCTGCAAATGCAGCCACAGACGTTGCTGCGGCTGCTGGAGATGCCGTTGCGGTAGTTACAGACCTATTGGGAAAACTATCTGTAGTAACAGATGTTCTTTCTAGCATTACTAATTTGGCTAATCAGTTTACTTCAGCTCTTAATGGAACCCTTCCAAAAGGGGTTAAGAATGATATTAAGAAGGTAAACTTCTCTGGCATTTTTGTATCTAAGAATGCAGTTTTTAATTCTAACTCTTTTATTACAAATGAGGATCAAACTGAATATAAATTATTCTTAACTACCAAGTTTAATAATGCTGCTGCAATTCAATTTAATCAACCTAGAATTATATCGATTAAGGTAGGAGAGCAGCCAGAGGCTGGAAGCAAAGAGGAGCAAAAGAAATTAGAATTATCAGATAATAATGATATTCAAATTACTGCTATAGGTGCTGATAAAGATACGAAATTTGAGATTTCCGGTGTTAGAGTAAAGGCTACGCTTATTGATTCTAGTGGAATCCAAAAAACCTTTAGAATTAAAGTTCCTGATATTTCAAAGCTTGCTACTTATGGTGTTGAAAAATGTATTAAAATAGCTCTTACTAACTCCAATAAGAAAAGGCAAAAGGCTATCACTCAATTAGGAAATGATATCGCCGTTACTCTAGATGATAAGTATGGTGAGCATATCACCGGAGGTGGAAGAAGAAAGCAAGGTCGCAAGAAAGATTTATCTAACCAGTACAGATCGAGCCCTCTCAGGCTGTTGTCTAATACCCTAGATACTGCAGCGGTTCCAAAAGATGCAATTAGAAGTTTTTGCGATTTCTCTTTCCATGCAAGTGCAGAGTTGCAATTTCAACTCAGAACTTTTCAGGTCATTTTGGTTCCAGTAAAAGTAATATTCTGTATCATTGATGTCATTTGTGCTTTGCTGAACCCTTTTGCACTAGTTTTTGCAATTATAAGGTTGTTCTTGTGCCTTTACGATTTGATTCTATTACTTCCTCAAATTTCAGTTCCCGTAATGGCGCTATCATTAGTGCTCCATCTTTTGGAGGCTATTTATTGCATAATTCTAACCATTCTTGGTATAGTTACAGCGATAAATGAAGTTATTACGGCAATAGAAAACGCAATTGAACAGCAAAACTATGCTTCAATTGTTGCTCTAGAAGAAGTGTTGAATGAACACCTTTTATCTATTGAGGCCGAACTTTCTGTGCTAGATCCTGTATTTACTATACTTGGAATCTTCCTTGAGTTGCTGCAATTAACATTTGCATTCCCATGTAGAGTTGCACCACTTGATGACAATCCTAGCTGCATAGATCCTTCTCAGCTATCTAGTCTAGTGCTTAGTCGAGTTGCTCCATCAGGTAGAGTCGAGCCAGATAACTTACTGCCTATGGCTCAGGCGTACACCACGATAAGGCTTGACGACCTTGGAAGTAGGGGTAATACTCCTGACAGTACAAATGACCCTAACTCAATTGCAGTGGGCGATACAAAGCCTTACTATGGACTTCCATTCAATTCTTACGGAGTTGTTGTTGAGCCAAGCGAAATGGTCGGAGCCGAAATTGCAAGAAGAACAACTGGAGATACCATTCTTCCGGGAACTATAGACTATAATACCGGAGAGAACAAGTTGACTTCTAATGGATCTTTCTTTGCTGATGCTACCTCTGGAAAAATCAGTAATGTTGATTATTCAGCATTAAGATTTAATGGTCCAAATCTTTTGGGTACAAAAAAGATTGTTAATGGTCAAGAAATTTCTGTAGATACTCAGAACAATTTTCAGGCCACATTCTCTCTTTCCTATACCAAGACGACAAAGCCGTTCAACCTTTTGGTGGGACAAGATCCAAGGGTAGTAAACTTTGAGTTTAACTCAAAGGGCATCACTAGCAAGTGGGCATTTACCTTCTGGGCCTTCTTGTACAGAAAGAAGGCTGTAGATATTAATGCGACACTAGATCAGCCGCCATCCTTCTTGATAGATGACAATGGAGTACTAAGGATTAGTCCAGATAATGATGCTCCAAATATGGTAAGTCCGATCGATGGTGCAAGTCAAAGTATATTCTTAAGCTCCAAGGTATCTGGTAACAAGGGCTTGTTCACTCCTAAGCCGTTGACCGTAACCTTTGAATTGCAACAACCAGTTATAAATCCAATAACACAACTCGCAGAGTTTTTGCCGCAAACTGTAACCAGAACCTTTGCCAACATACCTATGATTGCTCTAATGGACGATCAATTCAATACTTATTTCGTACAGGATGATGGAATAGTTGCAGAAAAAGAAGATGGCATCTGGAAGATTAAAAAAATAACCGCAAAGATCATTAATCAAGCATCAGCCCCCAGAAGATCTTATTCCATTGAAGATAAGGATGTATTTGAAGCAGATTTATCTAAGTATAATATTGACTCTTACCTCTCAGAAGCTGTGGGAGGCGAAGCTGATGGATCGGTTGTTATAAAACAGCAAACTAATGCAGATTATGTAACAAGTCTAAGTGGTATAACTTTTGATCCATCTGGAAAAACTTATAATCCCCAGGATGGAGACGGAATATCATTAACATATGCTGAGATTCTGGATATTAGCAGTTCTAATTTGGACTTCTCATTTACAGATGTTGATGGAGATTCCGTTACGATGACCATTCCAGCTGGCTCGATTATAGCCTATCCTTATCCCAACTATTCTGCAGTAGATCATTCTAGAGGAAATAATAATCAAATCGATGCATTAACTAATGCAGTTAGAATACAAGATGTTTTTGACTTTCCCAAGCTATATATTGTGGACATGAGGCAGTTGGCCGATGAGATATCATCCGCCTGCTCCTCTCCTAATGAGTTATTGTTAGATCAATTTGATGACTTTGTTCCTTTGGCCAAAAGGCTTAATGAATGCCTCCTTGCATATAGAGACTTTTTCGTTGGAGATCAAGTTGACTCATCTGGCGTTCCAACATCTATCATAGAAAAAACAAGATACAGCTTGGCCCTTGGGCTGGTTCCAGAGCCAATCTCCATTCAGTCTGTCGTATCAACCCATGAGACATTACAGGGATGCTTGGAGGGTGTAGCAGATGATATTTGCAACTTTGTTATAAACCCCTTGAATACTTCATTTAAAATTTTAAATGATACAAATCAGACCCCCAGAGAAGATGTTGTTAATCCGGAATCTCAAGACTTAGTTCAGCTGATTAACTCTGGTCTGCTTACTCAGACAGAAGTTGAAGCTGCTCTGGCTGGCTTCCCAACTATAACTGGAGCGATGGAATATGCCTCAGGGGTTGGCGATTTGGCGATTGTTACTCAAGGTCAGAAAGCATATATTCAAGTAATTCCAAGAGACTCTTACGATAAAATTATTCAAGAATCATATGATTTATCAGAAAAAATAATCATTGATTTTGTAACGGATGAAACCGGAAGCGCAAGTCTGGTTCCAGTTGAGGAAGGAACTGATTCTTTAGTGATTAAAAGCGGTGGATCATATACTTTTGCAGTCTCTGCAGATAAGCCAGGAAAAGTTGTCATAAGAGGCACTGTGTGTAAAGTTATTATCCAAGCTGTTACTGATAGAGGAATAGTCAATCAAATAGACGCAACCGAAGGTGTGGACTGTATTCCTAATGTTAATCCAGATGGAACCACTATTGAGCAAGGATTTGCGCCAGGAGCATTGATTAAGATTGATAGAAATCTCACCATCCTCTTTGAAGCCAAGAAGGCTAGGGAAGATAAGTATGGAGACGATGATAGAAATCAGAGCGCAAGATCTGCAAAATCATCACCGCAAACCTTTGGAACCAAGCTCAGTAATTAGGAAGATACATGGCTAACTTACCAAGTCTAGAAAGTTTAATTTCTACCCTAGAATCACAACAGGATTCTGGTATACAGAGTCCATTAAAGTCTCAGCTTTACAGGACATTAACCAGAATTCAAGCAGAATTAAGCACCGCTTATGAAACGGATCTTGGGATAATTACTCCAGAACTACAGGGTGCAACTTATGAGCAGATGCTCTCTGAGGTAGGGGCAGATTTTATCAATCTATCTTCAAGTTTAAAAAAGATGAGATCTTCATTTTTACCAATTGAAATTGTCAATGAAATATCCAGAGGTGATGGGTCTTCGATTTCAATCACAGAAATATTAGATGCAGATGCAGATAAAGAATCTTTTGAAAATGTATTTTTTAGAATGCTGGGTATGCCAACTTCCGATGAATTAGAGGATGAAATTATAAAAGGAGTCTCTAAAACTGGAGAAATTATAAATTTTGATAAAGCAGCTATAGAAAGAAGATTGAATGATAGGCAAATTCCAATCAGCTCTAGAAGAGATTACCCAAGATTAGACTCCTTTATATTTGAGACTCAAAGTCCATTTGCATACTTTCAAGGTATTTACTCAGAATCAGAGGGAACTGAAGTAAAAGATTTACAAGATATATCTGAAAGACTAAGAGAATATAATACTATTTTTAATAGCGAATCAAAGCAAGAAGATCGAGTTAGCGCCATTAAACAAGAAGTTATAGAAATTTTACAAAAATACGATCAACAAAAAGTGGAAGACGGAACTGAACAGCCAGAGAATATAACGCAAGGATTGATCGATAGAATAAATCAAACTTTTGATCAACTCTTGGGTCTGTATAAAAATGAGCCACAAGAGACAAATTCCGAAATAATATCGGATGGAATTTATTTCATATTCGAAAACAGCCTGCAGGTTATATCTGCTCCAAATGAACTTCCAAATATATATCAAGAATTATATTCTGAGTTAGTTCTGCAAAAGACTACTAATTTTTCTGTTGACAACTTATCTGATCCAATAAACTTTTGGAGATACTCTTATCTTCTTTTTCCACCAGTTCAGGACGGAAGAATAAGTAAGTGTATAAATGACACAACAAAGCTTGTTGCTCCTCCATTTCTTCCTGAAAGCCAAAGGGTTGTTAACAAGAATACTATGAAGCCCAGCTTGTTAGAGGCGATACTAAGAATTAGACTAGATTTGAGCGCAGGAACTACTCGTGGAGCCCCCGGAGCTGAAAAATTTAGCTTAACTAGGATTGGAAACGATTTAAATATTAAATATAGAGATATTAGAGATTCTTATGGATTAATTGAGGCTATATTTATAGGAAGATTATTTGCTGCTCTAATTGGAATGTCACTTAATATTTTAAAGAATGTTGAAATTGCCAAAAATAATCAAAGTGAAAGCCCAAGAAAACCTCAAGCGGATATCAGTCCTGCCAATGATCATGCTCAACCACTAACTGATGCTTCTGGATTGGAATCGGAAGAAGACAAGAGACTGAAAGCTCAAGCGGCTTTTGAGGAATCCGTATTGCTATTGCTTGGACAAAACACATCATCTGATGGCCTTTCCTTCCAAGAGGGCTCTGGGCTGCTTAGAACCTCTAATATTAAAGATTCGCACCTAATGAGCTCAGTTATTGAATTAGTTTCAATTCCATTACAATGGATAGGCAAAAAGTCTGGCAAAAAACAATACTCTATCGAAAAGACAGAGAGTGGGCCTACTGCTGCCGCTATATCTGGAGTTTCAACTGCCTTGGGATTATCCAAGGGAGTTGGAGCTCTCGATGCTTTGGTCTTTATTATTGCTTTATTTTCTGCCGATGAAACGACGCTTCTTTCTTTACTAAATGAAAATCAATTTAACAATCTTAAAAAACAATTTCCTTTAAATTATTTTAAAGATATTGATGGAAAAGATATTAAAAGAAAAACAAAAATTAAAGCTGTAGAAGAAATTTCGTTAATAGCTATAGATACTTACAATTTGTTTACAACCCTTATGAGAGAGCCTAAAACTTTAGGTTTTGCTCAAGATGATAATTTGCCAGTTGATACTGTTCCTGAGGAGATTGGAGTTGTAAGTACCACTGTTTAATGAGAGTTTTCTATTATTTTTACTACAAAAATAGAACTCAGGAAAAATAATGTCGTTTGATTTAAGATTGGAAAAGGGAGACATAAAATTATCTGCCGATGGCTCAGTGGAGTCGGTCACGGGTAATGCTAAGCTTCGTCAAGATATTTTGAAAATTCTTTTAACTGAAATTGGTGATAATAAATTTCATCCAAATTATGGAAGCTATATAGGTTCACTACAAATTGGTCAAGCTGCTGACGAAAGATTGGTATCATTAGATATGGAATCTTCTGCAAGAAATGCCATTAGAAACCTAATGTCGCTGCAAAGAGCCCAATCAAAAAGGCAGGGCCTAACGCCTGGTGAGATGATTGTGGATATTCTAGATGTCTCAATAACAAGAGATCAGGTTGATCCAAGACTATACAACATATATATTTCTGTATTAACCCAAAACTTAACCGAAATAAATAGCAATATAACGGTTAGAATTTCATAGGGGAAGCATGGCAAACTTTAGATCATTTAGCGAAATTGTTTCAACAATAATTCAAAGACTAAACTTGACACAACCAAACCTGGACACAAAGCCCGGCTCGGTTGCTAGAGATCTATTTGTTGATTTGCCAGCGGATCAGTTAGCCGCACTCTATGAGGCTTTGGCTGCAGTTTCGGAGAAACAATCTCTTGCTTCCGCAGTAGGCTCAGATTTGGATCGATTGGCGGCAAATTTTGGGCTATCTCGAAATACGGGCTCTGTAGCCTCTGGAATTGCTATATTTTGTACTAATACATTGGTTTCTGACATTCCAATTCCAGGTGGAACTGGGGTTTCTTCCCGAAGCGGAATTCAATTTAGAACTGTTGGCAACTTTTTGATGTCGAATGCTGACAGAAACAGGTTAGCGGCCAATGCAACAAGAATTAGGAAGTCGCTAAATCTAGCAGGTATCAATGCAACTTATGCTATTGAAATTCCGATTCAAGCCATCCGCCCAGGAACCAGCGCCAACCTTGGATCCTTACAGATTATAGATACAGATCTACAATACAAAGTTGTTGTTACAAATATTACAGCAACTTCTGGCGGGGCCAATAGGGAGTCTGATGACGCATTCAGGTCTAGAATTTTATCAGTTTTTAGCGGAGCCAATATTGGAACTTCATCTGGATACAGAAATACAGCATTAGGCGTAACTGGAGTTTCAGACGCCTTGGTTGTAGAGCCAGGCAATTCTCTCATGCTCAGAGATGGCACTGAAACCATTCAGCTTGATGATGGTAGCTTTAGAATTCTAAATTCAGGAACAGGTGGCAAGGTCGATATTTACGCTTTGGGCAGACAGATTGAAGAAATCAATGAATCATTTATATTTTCTGACCTTTCTGGTGTAGGAAATATTTCCGACGAAAGAAACGACATAGTATTAGGGCAATCAAATCAAGATCCCACGAGAACCATAGAGGAAAGAAGAGTAATCGCCTTTAATACTGGAAATTTACCCAATCAGCCAGTTGATTCGATCAATACCCTGATTGGAAGTGCTTCTGGCATTTTGACCGAAAGATATACAGATGTAAATGGAAAGATTCGCGGAAATTATGAGATTATCAAAGATGTCAATCCTGATTCTGGCGGATCACCCTTCGGCTTTGATAAAATTCATTTTATCTCAAGTATTAAAGAGGTAGAAAAAGAAACCTTAGTTAAGAAACAAAACTATAGTGTCGATCCTCTTCCATTTACAGATATAACAAATTTATCTAAAGTATATACTGAAATTAATGAGCTCAATGAAAACTCATCAGTATCAAGTACTGGAAATAAATTTATTCAATTACTTCATACTCCAGTAGTTAGAGTATCTAGGGTTGAGAATAAAACTACCGGAGAAGTATATAGCGTTGTTTCTCAGAATTTAAACAATCAAGGTTTAAATGAAACTGGACTTATAGAAATATCTGGAAATTCACTACCTACTGTTGCAGATGTTTTGAATGTAAATTATACCTGGCAGCAGGTCTACGATCCCTATGTAGACTATGGTTCTGGATCAGTTTCTCAGTTTAAAGATCCAAGTGCAAATGATTCGATAGATTGGTCACCATCTGGTGGTATTTTTGAGGAAACATCCTTGATTCAAAAGAGTCAAGATGGACTTCAGTTTGAAATTCCAATGGAATATAATATCAACAGAGTTCTTTCTGTACATATTAAAACTGTAATTTCAGGTACAATCTCAATCGTTCAAACTGTTGAAAATGTTCAAATACCTGGAATTATTATTCCAAATGATGAAGCAATTATTTCTAATATTTTTTCTATAAAGAAAGTTTCTAATAATTTAGAAATCTACAATACCAAAAGTTCAGATGGTAAATTTGCATCCAGAACAATTTATCTCCCATCTGATGCAGTAGCATCGGTTGGTGACGCTGTAACTATAGAATACAATAAACTTGAATTCTATGATATTGAATCTTCGGATGGCTCAAGCTATAATAATACGGTGGTACTACCATCCGATTCTACTCTGGAAGCTTTTGGAATATTTGATGATGTAGAAGCGGCTTACCTAGGAAATGATAACGTTTATGTGAAATATGTTGGAGAATTAACATCTATATTTGGAACATCAAACTTGGCGGATCTGCCAATTACCGGAATAGATACGAGCAACAGGCTTTTTGGGGGAACCGGAATTCAATCCACATCCTCTAATCAACCTATATTCTGGAGTTATGCTAATGGTGTACCCGATGGGATATCAAGATTTGGTCCCACCAGTATTCGTCTGGATGTTTCTGGAATTCCAAAAGCAGGTAAGATCAAGATTTCTGGAACTTCTCTAAATAGATACAGCCTAACTGTTCTAGCTGGAAATATTAAAAAAGATATTTTGTTATATGATATAGAGGCTGAGATGAAATCAGTACTCGGACTCTCAAGCCTTCCATCCACCATGGGCATAGCTAGAGTTGATAGCTTCGTCAGGATTAATTCCAGCGGAGACATTACAGATATATTTGACCTTTTAGGAACAACAATATATAATAATAAATATGATATTGGATCTTCTCAGAGTGACTCTACCCTTTCGAGATTCAGATTTATTGTTCCACAAACTCCAAATAATAATTTGATATCTATAAATCCAGGAGATACTTTGGAGATTTCATTCTTAATGTATAATGAGAATGAAAATGAAGAATTATTTTTTGGAACTTCTGGCACTAGAATAACAAAAAATAGATATGGAAGAATTAGAAATATATCTGTATCTTCTGGATTTAGAAACGCTTCGGGTAATATTTCAGGATCTATTTCAGTATTATCTTATAATCAACCTATTGTAAATCAAAATTATTTTTCGAATTATGAATTTTTGGCACCCAAAGAGGGGGAGAGGCTTTCCGTATCTTACAATATCAATAGGCTGATACTAGATGTGACCAGAACTATAGAGACGGTCAGGCCAATAACTGCTGATGTTTTGGTTAAAGAAGCTGGAGAAATACTTATCGATGTGAGTGGAACATTATTAATTAATGAGAACTCAACCTTAGAAACATCTAAAATTGTAGAAAATGTAATAAACGCCGTTACTAACTTGCTAAATACATCCACTTTGGCCCCTACTGTAGATTATTCTGATGTAATTGCAGTTGCTGCAGGTCAAAATGGTGTAGATTCAGTTAATATATCTCTATTTAATGAATCGGGCAAGACCGGAAGAAGAGCTTTTATTAAAGCATTAGACAATCAAACAATTTCTCCAGGTAGTATAATATTTGAAGCTGTACCAAGAAAGAAGTTTAAAATCAATTAGGATAATTAATGCTTAGACCAGTTTCGTTTTCTATTCCAAGCAGCACTCAGCTTATTTTATTATTCAATGAGAATGTAAATCAAAGTGTTTCTAAAACTAACTTTGTTGTTACATCTGTATCTGGAAATGTTGATGATCCAAGGGTTCTTGGCGTTGAAATCCGAGGCAATAGGGTTGATGTTTTTACATCGCCTCAGGTAAGTGGTAATTTTTATACATTAAAATTAGTTGACTCTTCTGATTCAGATTTTGTCTCCGCGAATGGCTCTCCGCTCATCAACGATGAAGTATCCAGAGAGCTCTATTTCACAGGCTTCTTGAATAGAAACCCTATCCGCGATCAGATGTATGGAAATGTTCCTAAGATTTATAATCTAGAAAATTCTAACATTAAAAACCTAATAGACTCTACTGCCGAAGAGATTTTTCAAGCTCAAAAAGATATAGGAAAAGTTTTATCTAATAACTTTATTTCCGAAACTGTTATTGATGAAATAAGAACAAGATCAGAAGGAGCAACCGACAGGCTAGGTTATGAGAATGCTTATGAAATAAGCAAGGTTTCTCCAAGCTTAACGGGTGAAAACTTAACATTTTCCTCAATCAAATATAGCCAAGAATTTTCTGGAGAAAGACACTCTGCTGTTCCAAAGCATAAAATATCTCTTCAGGAAGTATTTGTTTCGCAAGAAGAAATTTCCATCTCCAGTCAAGGCAATGGCTTTCAAGGATTTCTGCTAAGCTTAAAGAATAAGAATATAATCAAACTACTTTCTCTAGAGTTAGTCACTGCAGAAGATATCGTAAATTGCAACGGAGAAATTGGAACAAAATACTTAATAGAAAATTACAAATATTCAATCAAGGACAATTCTTACGATCCAAGTTTTGGCTTTAAGCTTACAAGTTTAGATTCAAATCAAATTTTGTTATCAGAGTTTGGAAACATCCCGGAGCCAAAACTTGGAGATACACTCTATGTTAGTTATCTCTATAAAGATAACGGAATAATTATAAATGAATCTTCTATTGAAGTTTATAATCTAAAAACAATATCTGCAGAATCTATTCCTTCAAATGCAACTACATTTTTCTTAGAAAATGCACCAATTGTTGATAACTCAAACCAAATATATACCCTGGGTGGAGTGGTCTTTAGAATTGGCGAAAATTTAAATACTATTCCAGAAGAATTTAAGAAAGAAATTCCATTTAATACTTCCAAGATTCCTAGCAGTCCTGGTGAGTATTCTGTAAATTACGCTACCGGTGAAGTTATAGTAGCTGGAGGAAGTAGGGTTGGAGCCGGAACTGGAAATAATGCCTTTATAGCATCTTACCAGTACCGAGATAACTTCGTCAAAAATCTTGATTTTTATTATCAAAATGGAGACTTAGTACCGTCAAATACTAGAAGAATAATTGATGAAGCTGTTACCATAGACTTTAACTACGAAAAAGTCTACGTAGAGGGCGAAGACTATCTGGCACCAGTTCATGTTGAGGTTAAAAACGAATATGTTCAGAATAGGTTCGGAACTTCATTCTCAATTATCCCTCAAAATAGTCCAATTACAAATGTTTTCAGAATTTACAACCAAACTACTGGAGAGGTATATAATCCACTATACTTTACTAGTAATGAAATATACTTTTCTGGAAATCGTTCCCCAGAGTTCAAGAATCAAGATAATGAGAATGCAGAATTCTCCATAAAAGAACTGGAAAAACTAGAGCCATTTGCATCTTTTGTTATTCCTGCATTTAATGTAAAAATTATATCAAATGCGTCAACCAATTCAATTAATTTTTACCCTGGAATTCCTGCAGAATTTATTGATTTTAACTCTCAGGATTATTTCATAAGAAGCAAGGGCGTTCTAGGTCAGGATCCGATTGAGGATCTTAATATCATCTTCTTTGCCACACCAGATGCAAATAATTTAATTACATCTTGTGCAATATCTCCTACAGCAACTCTTCCGAGTATTAATGAGAAGGTTACCATAGGAACAAGAGGATTTGCATTCAATTTAGAGCATAATCAGATTTTAGATAGAAATAAAAATTATATAGGTTCCTTTTCCAATACCTCAATTGAATTTTCTAGAACTGATATTTTTGCAAAAGAAAAATGGTTTCAAGAATCTAAAAATCTTGGATTTACCAATACTGGTACCGACAAGTTATCTGCAGAAATTAATGGCTCTAAAGATGATGTTTTTTATCAAAACTTTTCTAGACTAAGAAAAGTTGGAGACTACGCAGTTGATTATGCCAATGGAGTTGTTTATGTTGCAGCTTCTTCAATTCAAGATTTTGTGTTTGGAACTATAAATTATTCTTACGGAGATATTGTTACACAAGCTTCCAATATTATTGCAGTTACTGAAATTACAAGAAAACAAAATTCTTCAGACACAACTATTGATGCAAATATTATTTATGATAATATTTCTTTTGCTGAAAAAACAATTTCTGTATTAGATTTGGATAATTCATTAATTTTATCAAATCTAAATTTAACAGTAAATGATGTTAATAACTCTTTGGTAAATCCTGGTTTTGTATTAGAAGATTATACTGTTGCTGCACCATTTAATATAGGCTCTCTTTACGGGGCCTACAAACAGGACTCACTGAGTGGTGTAGGGCTTAGGTCTGAAGTGCAATCAAGCCGATTAATTGAGGCTGACTCTTCAAACATAAATCTTCCGTATGAGAATGGCGGGTACAATCTTGTTTCTAATGGAATTGGAACTTTTTCTGGAAACATTATTGATCTGAAGAAATCAGTAAATAAAAGAGTCTTTATTAAAGATAATAATTATGTAATTCAAATACCTGATTCATCTTTCTCTTCAATTTATGATGTCATCCATCAGCCTACTGGTAAATTGGTTTTTGATGAATTTTTAAATGTAGAAAAAATTGAATCTTTAGAAATTGTCAATTCATTTGTTTTTGGCGGAAATGCAATAGCAGACATTAAGAGCGGAACAATACTGACCTCTATTGATACTAATGGGGATTACCTTTTAGACTCTATGGGAAGAAGATTTAAGATTATTGGTGTAGATCCAATTCTATCCAAGCTAACTTTGGAATCCCCTGCAGAGAACAATATTACAGCTATCGTTCCATCATTAGGAAATGCATCAGTAGTAGTAAAGGCTGCAGTAACTTACGTTAATAATATTGTGACAATATCTTTTCCTAAAGATTGTTTTGTAAATGACAAAGATCCTGTCATTGTAAGGTATTTGCTAGATATTACACCTGAAGTTGGAACTAAAATAGCTATCAATGCCGACTTCGGCAAGATTTATGTAAGCTACACCTATGCTTATGATGATGTCTATGTTTATTATGAATATGGAGACAACCAAATAGATTGGTCTATCTCAAATTCTATTTCTAGTGGTCAAAATTATTTTGTTAGTTATAAATATGGAGCCTTGAGGGAGGCCTTGAGGGCTAACTTTGGATTATTAACAAAGCTACCATTCTTTACAAACTTCTCTCTAGATGTCGACAGAGAACTTTACAGAAGTGCTCTAAAGGGTACCTTGCAGTCATTTACTAAGGGCCCAACTATACCTGCATTTAAAGGTTTGGTATCATCCTTTACTGATATAGATCCTGAGATTACAGAATCTGTTTTTGGAAACTGGATTCTTGGTCGTGATTTCTCGAATCCGGATCAAGTCATGGTTGAAGGTGATCTCCAGTTTAAACCAGCTAAATTCTCAGAAGGTATTTATATATCCGACAATACTGTTGTATCTATGCCTTCTATATCTAATCTAAATCTATCTGAAGGAACAGTATCATCTTGGATTCAGGCTGACTGGAGCGGAATTGATAATGACGCAACTCTTCAGATAAAAGTAGAAAATATAGGTGACAAAACCTACACTTATAGACCTGGCAGCAAAATTTTTGATGCTATTAATGATTTTTCAATCATTGATTCAGAACTGGTCGTAGGTGGATCAGATTTTGCAGCACCATCTATTGATGTTCATAACTTTGATGTATTACTTCAAGATGGCTCGGAAGTCGTACAGATTGGCCCCTACGGTCTCCTCAAGAAGGAACTGTCACTAACCAGACTGACACCCTCCCTACATGATGTGGACATCCTAGTTAGAGGATTTGATATTGTTAATAGCCCAATTTCTTTCGAGTATAACAAATCTGTTTCGAATCCATTTCATTTTAGCTTAGATGACGGTAATAAAAAAATCTTTATAAACCTCTCTATTCAGCCGGTTTTTGATTCTCTCCAGAACTTGCTTAGCTTCACCATAGTGGAACAAGATCTTGTATATTCAAATCTCCCCAAATATGATAGGCTTCATAGCGTTTTAAATTGCAGCTGTGCGGTTGATGATACAATTCAAGAGCTTTCCCTATTTAGAGATAAAAAAACTTACGGAATTAAAGTCAATTTAAATCAACTTGTAAACATTAAAGATAATTTGATTAATTTTGAAAATAATCCTAAAATATTTAAACTTATTGACAGTGAAAACTCTGTATATGAAATTTTGGGATTATACGATGATTCCAACAAGTTATTGACTAATTCCATACCAGAGCTAGTTTCTGCTGTTTTAATTTCTAGAATTCCAGAAAACAAAGAAACAAGAACTTCTGGTGGCACCGATTCTTTTAATCAACTTCCAGTGGGAGCTCTTACATTCCTGATTCAAACTGCTGAAATTATTTTTGAATCACAAAATAATTCCAAATTAGCATTTGGAACTTTAGACTATAAAATAAATCTTGATTTTTATCAAAAGACATCTTTTTTGGTTTCTAGAAACCCAATTGATAATATTGTTGATATTAATATTAAAAATCAAAATATATCTAAAGATTTTATTATGTTTTATACTGATCTTTTGGATACGAATCAATTTAATTTGATTAAATCAAAAATAAATATTATATCTGAAGATTATATTTCTCAAATTAATAATCAGCTATTTGTTGGAACTTTAGATTCAAATTCAAAAAATATTTTTAGTATATTTAAAATTAAATATAATATAATCAATAGATTTAATCTTTCTGATATTTATATTGGTTCTCTTGGATATAATCCAACTGAAAATCCATTCTATATTAACAAATATAATACTCCTAACTCTACAGTTGGTCTACCAATTAACTCAGATATAGATGAGGGAATCTTTATAGGTTTTGACGATCTTTGTACGTCTCCTCTTTCAAGAGATTCTGGTCAATGGGTCTTTAGGACGAGAGCTAAGAGAAATGTAGTGGTTCCTGTTTCCGTATCAGTCTCCGGAATAGGTGTTTACCAAAATGTTCTTGATTCTGTGGGAATAGAGCACAGCTTCTCTGGAACTATTAAGTCTGAGGGGGAGTTCTCATCGGTAGTCAGAGCCAGAAGGGCGGAAGACGGAACTGGCTGCCCAGACTCCACAGTCTGTGAGGCTGATTATAGATTCTGCGGAGAAGGACTACTGGAGGATGTTGGATGGGCCAAGCTTAATCACTCTGATTCTCAACTAATCAATACCATTCTGGGTGGCTTTAGCGGAGAAAGATCTGCTTGGATGAAATTTGGTAGCTTCCCATCTCAAACGGACTTGGGAATATATCGTCAAGGTCCATCTACTAACTTGAACTTTAAGCCAGAGCATAACTCTGATCTTGGAAACTTTATTTATACTGAAATTCCTTGCTCCAACGGAAGCTATCAAGCCACCGTCTCCTTCAGGCCTAGTCAGTGGGCTCAATCTATAACTTCCACTAATTTAGGATATTTTAATGGTCAAATATCTGGAAATTTAATTGGAATAGTGCCAATCCATATAGTTGATCATGAGATTAATATAAAGTTAGCTTTAGCTGTATCTAGTTCGGCTACGCCATTACTTTTGACTATAAATAATGAAACTCAAGAAATATTGGATATCTCATTCTTACCTTGGGCTTCTAATGTCTTTACATCTTTAACTTTAAATAAAGACTCAACGAATGGGATATTAGAAATATCTAATAACAATATCATTGTTACTAAAATTCCATTAGCTCAAGTTTACGGATCAGGCACAATAGCCTGCTCACAATTTAGTTCTCCAACTTTAGTTTCTTATATTTTTGATGGAACTTTAATTGATTCAGATCTTTTTCACACTCAATTTGCTGGAAACATACTTGATGTGGACTTAATTGAGTTTTCTGGAAGATATGAAGTTGGAATTAATACTCTTGAGTCAGACGACATCTTTATATCTACTGATTCTAAGATAGATTTCAACTTTGTTAATCCAGCTTTTAATCCAGATGGATATGAAGGCTATGATGGTTATGGATACATTCCAGAATCAAGATATGATGTTGATGAAATTTATTTTACATCTGATAGATTTAGATTCCTATTTGATTCCGGAGAGATGGATGCAAAAAATAGAATATCTATATTTAAAGATGGAAAAGGCTTCCTAAACTTTAGAATCTTCGACAGAGAATCAAAAGATACAAATATTTTTAATATAGCAGCTAATATTAAACACTTTAAATCTGGAGAGCTACATCATATTGCCGCAAGCTGGCGAGCCAACTCTTTGGTCGAAAAAGATGAAATGCATCTATTTGTTGACGGAAAAGAAGTTCCTAATCTATTTAAGTTTGGCGGATTGGTTAAAACCAAACTTAATGATAAGTTTTCCGATATAAATAAAGAAGTTCTTCAAGATTATTTGATAAATGGAATAACATACTATCCCACTTACAATGATGGAACTGTTTTGGCTGGAGATACTGGATTTACCTCTATCCAAGCTGGATTCACCCAAGATATGATTGGTCGTTCCATTATTATAACTGGTCCGTCTTTTGCTGATGTTTTAATTGGAAAACAATATATAATCAACTCTGTAAATGGAAATGAAGTAACATTTGTTTCTGGTTCTAATTTGAATATTGTAACCTTCACATCTTCTATAAATAATATTGAATTTACCTTCCCACCAACTGCCGGTATTCAGAATCAGATAGTTACAGATTTGAGAAATGATAGATTTATGGTCGTTAGAAAGGATTGCAACCAAAATACTTTTGAGCTAGGTGGTATTCAGTACTATATTGAATCTGGAAATATCATCTTAATTAATGATACAAATATAATTAATCCACAATTTAGGGTCAATATTGATTTGAGAATTATAGAGTTTATAGGTCAAGATTCTAACTGTAATTATGTTTCAAGTATATCATATTCCGACCTCGATATTCATTTAGAAACTTTTGGTCTAAAATTTGAGAATTGCAAAGATACGATTAGATTGTCCAGTTCATCCTATCATATAATGGATAAACTTAAGGAAGATCCTTACTCCGGTAAGAGCATTATTTTATCCCGGTCTGCTGAGCCAGCTTCGCTAAACGATGTACAAATTAGAAGAGTTATTCTGCCAAGAACAATTCCAGAGCCAATAGATATTGTTTCTGCATATGGATATTATTTAGTTTCATTTACTATAAATCTAGATAATTCTACCGGAATTTATTCTCTTACTTCTGAGCCAGGTCAAGTATACAAGACTAATAAGGGAAGATATTTAAGAATTAATTTTGATTCTGATAATGCAGTTTTTTGTGACTCTTACCAGGCTGTAGCTCCATTTGTTCTGGATGGATATGATGGCTATGTTTCATCTAACTTGAATAAAATTACAGTCTATGGAACTACAAAAACTCCAGTAGGAAATAATCAAAACTCATTTGCTTTAATTCCAGGTCAGGAGACATTTGAAATTACAAAAAATGGAATTAAAGATGGTATTGTTCTATTTGAAACTGTAACTCAAATTACAGGAACCCTTCTTGTTGCAGATCCTGATTATGAACCCTGTGTTATTGAGCTTATGGAAAAAGATCTTATTACCACCTCAAACAATAATGGTGAATATGCTGAGGTATATAAGTGGATTAATGGCTCTTTCTTGCTTACAACAGCTGGATCAAATGGTTTCTATCCATTTGAATTGCATCCAGGATTGTATACCATTGAATACCCAACTCACCTAAGGCTAAAGCTGCCAAACGTTGGTGATAGGCTATTTATTGGTTGCGATATGCATGGTCAATTGCAATTTGGTGGAATTATAGATGAATTTAAAATTACAACTGAAATGTCTTCAGATACCAAAAATTTTGAAAGAAATACTAGTGGAACTTCCAATATAACAAGTCTTTACACCAGCCCCAACCCCAGCTGCCCAGATGATCAGACTCTTGTATTGATTCATTTTGATGATCCAATTTATTTCCAATCTAGAAGATTAAGACAAAAAGTATTTTTGGATGAATTAAATAACTTTAAATTTAAATTAGATTTTGAAGATAGAAAAGAGTTGTTGAAATACATCAATAGAAAAGAAGACTTTGTTTCAAAGATGATTAGAAATGGCTTTGATCCAAGTATAGCACTACAAACTTATATAGAATGTCATGGTGCTGAAGGCGGTCCTATATTTAATGAGTCTAGATTTATCAGAAAAGATAAGATGTTTATTAGCGAAACTAGCGTTAATACCAAGTTCGGAAGATCTGCAAGATACTTCCATGATGCTCCACTCTTGATTCCAAATAGATTTGCAGAGTTTAGAAATAATGAAGGCACAATAGAATTCTGGGTATCTCCATTGTTGGATACTGCAATAGATACAGATGAAAGATATTATATTGATATTTACTCCACTACTCAAAAGAGAGTAAAATCGATTGGCCCCAGACTAATATCCTTGCCAACTTCCGCCAAGAAAATACTCTCGATTAAATTGCTACAAGCAACTCAGGAGTTCGCTTCCTTCTATACTCCAGAGGAAGAGAGTGTCATTCTCTTTGATGAACTTACTCGCAGTAAAGCTACTGGTCGTCTGGAGGGCGGAAGCGGAACACAAAATGATTTTGCAATAGGAAGTAGGTTGAGCTCTGATGGAAAAACAATAGAGCTAATCAATGCTCTTCCCGGAGCCGAAACTGATGTTATCGTAACTTATATTCCACTAGATTCTTCTGGAGATAGAATTTCAGTTTATAAAGACAAACAAAGCAATATTGTATTCAAAATTACTGCTAGCAATATTACTTTTTCTGCAACCAAAAAAGTTGATTGGACAAGAAATTCTTGGCACAGAATAATGTGCGTCTGGAAAGCTAATTCGGACTCTGATCTGATGAGATTGTTTGTGGATGGAGATGAAGTTGGTCTTATTAATTATGGCGATGAGAATCTGGTTTATGGGGATAACTTTATCTATGGTCAAACCGCAAAGAATATCTATGCCTCCAAGAAATTAAAATATAATATATTGCTAGGAGATGAGTTTAAAAATATAGTAATAGGTTCTGATATATTCCAAAATCTTCATGCAGCATCTAGAATGGATAATGTTAGATTTAGCAGTGTAATCAGACCTCTAATTCTAGATCCCGGAGGTTATTATATAGACCCCAATTTCTCTGCCAATTTAAATACCTTGCTTCCAGTAAATAGAGATAGCTATACTACTCTGCTATTAGATTTTGAATCTGATACAATAAATGACCAGTATGCAACCGTTATAGATCCAATTAGAGGTATCTATAATTTTGATATAAATATTATTGATAATTTTGATAAAATTAATGATGATCTAACAGAAGATTTAATTGTTGACCTTGTCAATACCCTTAAGCCGGCGCATTCCAATGCATTAGTTTTATTTCCAAGGGATCCATGTTCAATTTATGGATATTTACAAGTGCAAAATTTCTATGCGGAACCTATTAAAATAACTTCTGAAAGAGTTAATCGTGACAGATTTATTAGATTAATAGAGTAAAATTTAAAAGTACTATAGAATTATATTCTTGTATAAGATAATTGCTCTATTAATAATAAAGGGTTTATCGATAGATCTTATCGGAGTCACTTAATGGCAAGAGAAAATAGACCAAATTTACCTAGAGTAAACTTTTTTGACGGACAAAGAGTTACAGAATCAGATTTGGATGCAGAGCAGCTGCATCATAGGGGTCAGTCCGCCTACTCTACTCGCGATTTTCATGGCAGCGGTGTAGTTAGGGATTCTATTTTTGAAAGTAAGATCTTACTAGATACCAGCATTCCCAGTGCATATACAACTGATGGCTCTCCAAATGAGACAGAATATATTCTAAAATCAGGACAATTTGATGGAAAAGTTGTAAAGCTAGATCGACAACCTACAGATCGAGAGTTTGGAAACAGAATTGAGGTAACTGCATCCGGATTAAATATTGCAGGAAGAATCAAGGCAAAGGTCTTAATTCTAGGAACCACATACGACAGTACCAGTGCTCAAGGTGAATTGGTAACTGAAGTTTTAGAGTTTTCTTCAAATGGAAGCTTAATTTCTGAATACTATTACACCCAAGTATTGGCAGTATATTTTAACAATTTTTCTGGCGGAACTGGAAAGACAGAATATGATTCCTTGGTGGATTCAGAAAATACGCTCGGATTATCTGGTAAGATTATAATACGAGAATCAGAGCCGCTGAGGGTCTATGCTAGGACTCTTTCTTCCTTCCAGAATGAATCTCCCAACTTTTATCTTGCTAACTTTATAACATCAGATCCTGGCCTGAGCATTCAAGATGAAATTGTTGATGGTCTAGGCTCTAATTACAGTATAAATGACCTATATTTTGAACTAAATTCAGCCGAAAAATTAAAATTTTCTCAAAATGAGACTCAGCTAAGATCTTTTGGACAAAAATTTTTAGCTAAGAGTAATAACATACAGAAAATTAACTTTCTGATGTCGGCAGAGCTTATAAATGGAAGTTACGATTACTCCGGTAATTTGGTTGTTTCATTACATAAACTAGCTTCTGATACTAGATGCATAACTGATGCTCAACCTGAAAATCTAATAGATTTTGATCCAGAACCAAATCCACTGATTGAGCTATCATTTTCTCAGGCAGATCTAGAAGAGCTTGGGTACAAGCTAGATCAAAATCCCCAGATAGTTAGCTTTGATTTTTCCAGCACACTTATTGCGGATCCAAATATTGATCCAACATTAGTTCCTGGAGAATATTATGCAGTTCTAATTTCAAGAAGAGGAGATAATACAACCGGAACCATCGTCCTAGAGAAAGGATATGATAAGGCTTCTAGGAAGGCTGAAAATGCTCAAAATCTCAATGTAATAGAAAGGTTTGGCAGACAAGAGCAGAGATTCGTTCAATTTGATCCAATTAATCTAGTATATGTTGATGATTCTGATTTTTCACTATGGTTTGAGGTACACTCAGATGCAGTAGAAGTAACGGATGGTTTAGCATATACTGAAGATGGCTTTTTGGTTAATTTGTCAAAAACAGAAGAATATGTTGGAAGTTCTAAAATTTCTAAATATATCAGAAATATTCCACTAAAAGTAGTTACGCAAGATACTGTTAACTATGTTATTCTTCAAAGAGAAGATAAGTTTGAAGCCCCATCTACTCATCCCAGGACGGGAAACTTTGTAAACACAAGAATTTCAGATGCTCCATCTATATATGTTGTAACAGCAGAAGATATTGCGCAATTTGATCAAGAAAATCTTCCAATTATTCTTGGCTCTATTAGAGATAGAAACGTTAGAGATGCCCAACAGATCAGTGGCACCTTCTCTAAACCTGGATTAGTTCTTCCGGATGAGATTATCCTTGTCGAGCCATCTTCAGAAATTTTGTTGCAGAATTTGATTAACAGAATTTTTGTTCCAGATACAGATTGTCAATGTAATTCTAAATACAGAATTATAAACGCAGAATGTCAAGTTATTACATCTGGCGATCTGAACGGAGATGGAAGCTTAACTAGTTCTGACATTTCGTCCCTGGTTAATTTGGTTGGAAATACGATTAACAGTCAGACTACTGTTAGAAAAATTTTGGGTGGAGAGATCGATTACATCGATTTCGTAAAATCTGACCTCAATAATGATGGCACAATTGATGGTGTAGATATAGAGTTAATTGAGGATGCTGTAGATGGGTATGTTAATTTTAGCATTCCAACTACATTTAATATTCTAAAATTAAAATTAGAAAATATTCTGTCTGAGAATGACTATCCACAACTATACTCCTCTGCATCAACTCCTTCTGCCGGAAGTGGTGTCACTCAGGCTGCAACTAACGAAATTACTTTTACGGTTAATGATGAAAGAGAAGCTTTAGCATTAAGGGTTGGAGATGTAGTATCTGTAGCTAATACATCTATAGATGCAGGAAATTATCTTTTATCTACAAAATCAATTGATAATACTGGTTTGGGCGTAACTCTAACTGTCACAACATTAGACGGAGCTGCAGTAGACTTCGCTGGCTCAATAGGTTTTGACCTAACGGTAACTAGCGGTACAAGAACAAATACTTACGCAGACAATCTGACACTACTTGATGTTCCATTTGCCTCAAAAAATTACTCTATTTACTTTGCTGCAGCACCTCATGAGATTAGATTTCTAGATACATGTGATTTA
>JACCDX011272203.1_pt1 | contig 27495 bp, 34 predicted proteins | sample 7449681 | NCBI WGS metagenome assembly JACCDX01 (sample SAMN15323450, study PRJNA562643) | freshwater metagenome | isolation source: river surface water | place: USA:Blue River Watershed | collected 2017-08-18
CTATCAGCTTCTTTATGATTGCCTTTAGCATCTAATGTGTTAGCTATTTCTGCCAATTTTGTTAACATGTTGAATTCTCCAGAGAATAAACCTTAATTTAATTTTTATTCTATTAGTGGTTTAAACCTTCTTTGATTGAATTAATAAAACTTACTGAATCAAATAAAATATTTTTATATCTCATAATTGTTTCAAGCTGATTTTTTTTATCATTACCAAGGAATATATATGGATGCAATGATATGATATTTTTAATTATAGCATTATTTTTAGTTTTTTCAATATCTAAGTTTGCGTCTATTTCTATTTGTGAAATTCTTTTACGCCAAAATAATGGTATATCATCCAAAGTCCAGAATGCATCAGCGCCCAAAGGATCTAAACAAGAATGATTTTTTAAGTTAGGATTAATATAAAAATATCCATCTTTACGTTCGCCACCAAATTTAATTTTAATATCATTGTTAAAAAAACCTAATGGTATCATTTGCGGAGGATCGTGATTTATTGGATATCCAATATCGAATCCGCTGCCATCAAAATGTTCACAAAATACTCTATGTGGAGAATATATTTCCCATACTATATTTTGTTCACTAGCATTATGCCAATCACTTCTAGGCATAAACCTATCACCAGCATCAAAAGAATTCCAAAATTCCCAAAAAGATCTGCATTTCAAACAATTCATAGCATCAAAATATTTATAGCTTCCATATTGGAAATTATTATCGTAATTATCATTTAAACTATGCATGAATGCCCTGTGAGAATAATTGACAGTGGTAAATAGATTATCTGCATTTAAAAGATGTTTTTCAGACACATCTAATATATTTAAATTTGGAGACATAAAAATATGATCATGGTTGCCACAATAAAAAAGAATTTTATCTTCATATTTTAGAAGATATTCTGATATTCTTTGCCACTCTTTTTGGTTCTTGCATCGTTTGTTTGAATATATAAAATTTATATTTTTAAACTCTTTTTCAACATATTCTTTAATATTGTTTTCAAATATTTTATAAAATTTAGACAGCTCAATGTTTATGATTGCTTCTTCCCAAGGGATACAAGCTAAACTAGACAAACTATATTTGAGGATGTCTAGTTTATCAAAGTCTGGTAGTAAACCACGGTTATATTTTAATCTATAACTGCTTAATTCTGGAGTAATGCATACATTATATAAAAGTATCATAATCTTCTCCAAATAGAAGCATTTTCATTTTTGTTTTAAATCCTTGGTCAAATCTTTTAAATGATAAATAAAATAAATAATTCAAATATTTATTATTTTTAATTTTATTTGCTTTAATTTTATCATAATTTTCATGATAAATGATTTTAGTAAGTTTATCTCTCCAAAACAGTGGGATATCTTCTTCACTCCAATATGAATCAGTGCCATCTTCTTGAACACAGCTGTGTTGCTTAAAACAATTTATATAAAAAAATCCATTCTTGCGTGTGCCGCCAAATTGAATTTTAATATTTTTATTAAAAAAACCCTTTGGTATGATCAATGGTTGAAAATGAGAAATAGGAATTCTATGTGAATATCCGTCAAAATGCTCGCAACATTTAGCATGTGGAGAATATACATTCCAGTCTATGTGGCTTATATATTTATCTTTATCTTTATCCAATATATACCATTCGGTTCTTGGCATGAAATAATCACCTATATCAAATGACGACCAGAAATCATTAAAATCTTTAATCTTCAAACAACACATTGCATGTAATTGTGGCAATTTTAAAAAAGAAAAACCTTCATCGTGGATATAACTATCATGAAATTCAGCTTGGTGAGAGTAAATTATATAAGTGCTATCGGGAGAGTTCATCAATTTATTTTCAATCATGTTTATTACATCTAAGCTGGAAGACATAAAAATATGATCATGATTACCGCAATACCACAATAATGGATCTGGCTTTGTTGATAATAAATTATTTAATTTTTGCCAATCTTTTTGATTTTTAGCCCTTGTATTGGAGAAAATAAATTTTATATTTTTAAACTGATCATTTACATAATTATATATTTCTTTTTCAAATATTTTATAGTAACTTTGCAGTTCAATATTAATTATTGCCTCAGACCAAGGTATTATAGATAAACTAGATAAACAATATTTCAGGATGTCGATCTTGTCAAAATTAGGCAATAAGCCTCTGTCGTAATTTATATTGCAAGAACTTGAAGAAGGTGTGATGCAAACATTAAATAAAAGAATCATGTTATAATTTTATCAATTAAATTATCCGCTTCTTTATTAATTTTGTTCCAGAGTTTTTCTTTCTCTTCACCATCAGATAATCTTTTTGGGTATATTTTTAATTCTTCAGATTTATTTTGCCAAGCCTCTCTTAGTGTTATCTCCATGGCTTTTTTGATTCTTCCACTTGTTTCTGGGCTTAAATAATTATCTTTTTCTCCAATGTTCATATCATGTAAAACATACTGTTTGTCTATGTATTCTGGAGAATTATCCATCCAAATATTGATTGGATAGCCTGCATTTTTGGCTGCTTGTTTTTTCCATTCTGTTCCAGCAAATACTACAGGTATAGATTTCAAATTATATTTTGTTTGTAAGTATTCTAAAGTTTGATACACTTCTTGTTCCCAAAAACCAATTTTACTTCTGCCTGTAACTACTATAACATTATGACCAGCTTCTTGCATTGTTTTGAATATTTCACCAAAACAATCAATATCTTCTGTAATTGTATCATCATAATCAATTCCAAAATTAAGCTTCATAAATGTATCCTAAAATAATTTTGTACAATTTAAGTATTCTTTTTTAATTTAGGTCAATCATTCATGATTACAAAATACGGTACAGCTTGTGGTGTCTGGGGAGATATCATTGTTGGTTTAGGATATTTTAAGAATATCATAGGCCAGGGTGAAATATTATATTTAGGAAACAATAAGCAGGTTGTAGATTATTTGAACTGTCAGCCTTTTATTACCAATGTAAGACAGCTTGCAGTTCCTGAAGAAGACTGGAAAAAATACTGGATTTACACTGTATTTAGATATACTATTGAACATGACCCTAATTATACTGCGCAGCCTAAAGATCCATTTTTATTAGCTGGCTATAAAGAAAACATGTTTGAAATCACTCATTTGCATTATGACTTAGCGCAACCTGATCAACCTATATATCAATGGGAAGGAGATAATCTTCCTGAATATGCAGAAGAATGGGCAGCTGAATTTAGAAAAACATTGCCTGAAAATTTTTATTTATTCCAACCATATAGTTTTAATAGCAATAGGCCATCTGACCACTGGCCTTACTGGGATGCATTGGCAGCTCATATAAATAATTACGCAAATAAAAATTTAGTATTGATAGGCCATGAATGGCTAGATGGTATTCATAAATACTCTAGAAACATGAACAATCCTAAAATAATTAATTTATATAATCAAATCCCAAGTATGCTTCATATTTTTGCGTTAGCTAAATATGCAACTGGCGTAATTACAACTAGCAATAGCTTAGGACATTGGTGCCAAATAGCAAATATACCATGTGTAATTATATGTAATACAAAAAGTAGTAGACCACACTATATCTACAGGAGAGTATTAGAGTGGCCTACCATAACTTGTATACATCATGATAAAAGCTTGAATGATGCCTTTAACGCAATAGGTGAAATGTTATTTAGTCGCGAGTCTTGGATTTAAGACTCTTGTTCAAAGTTGCGCTCTTATGATCAGCTTGATGAAAAATTTCTGACTCTGGAGTTTTTCCATTTATAGCATTACCCCACTCTTGTCTTCCATGATGAGATAAAATAACATGCAATAAGGCTTCTGCATCTTCTTTTGGGAATTCAGGAATTAATTGAATCTCGTGATAAGCCCACATTGCACCCAAACATAGATGGCCAATAAGTTCACCTGTTTGTGTATATTTAACAGCGCCTTGATTATAATCTAATTCTTCTGTCTTGGCTAAATCATGAATTAAAGCTGCAGTTCTAAGTGCATCCCAATTGATATTCGGTCTTGAACACTCATCAAAAGCCTGAGTTGCATTTTGGTCTGATTCTACAAACTTGTAAACTTCTAAGGAGTGTTCTAGGAGACCATGCCTATAAGCGTGGTGCATTGATTTAGCAGCTGGCCAGATCTCATATTTAGTTCTGTATTTACCATTCTCACCAACAAGATTATTTGCTAACTGATTGAAATGAGGTGATTCAATGTCGGAGATTGCTTGATTCAATCTAGATTTGAGATCTGAAATTGGGATACCAGAACATCTTTCATAATAAGATAAATCTTCTGGTTCGTCAATAAATTCAATCTCTGTAGCTTTAGCGTTGATAGAGCCTTTGAATTCTTCAACATTACCTAGTACATGAATAAATTTATTCTCATCTAACAAGCATACCAATTCATCAAGCTTATCTTTTCCAAGGTCAAATACTTTAACAGGAATCTCGCCCGAAGAATCTTTACAAGTCATGGCTAAGAAATAGTTGTTCTTAACTCTTTCACTAAATTTGATCTCATAGGAATTAACCATTACATCGAGATCCATTTGATCTCCTGGCTTCAGATCTGCTAACATATTCAAGCTCCAATAATTATTTTGTGATTAGTTTTAAATTATTATTGCTTATATATTTGTCAATTAGCACACCATCTAGGTGATTAATTTCGTGCTGAACTATTCTTGCAGCTAAATGTTCAAAGCGTTCTTCGAACTCATTGCCGTCTTCGTCTTGGGAATGTACATCAACCCACAGTGGGCGATAAATCTTTACCATTTGGCCTGGCAAAGAAAGACAACCCTCCCAGTCTTCTATATAATTTTTGGAGTAATCATAGATTACAGGATTGATAAGAACCCTGGGAGGCATAGGGTAATCAGTTTCATGGATAAGTGGCATAAAAGCGATTACCCTCAGGGACTCGCCAACTTGCGGCGCTGCAATTCCGACTCCCTGAAAATCAAACATTAGGCGAATCATATCTTCAATCAAAGTTGATAATTCAATATCAAATTCTATTACAGGTTTCGCCACTTTTAACAAAATTGAATCTGGGGCTGTTACGATATGTCTCATAAGAATATTTTAATATAATTATAAGATTATACCTATCTACATAAAAGATAAATCTTTTATAGTTTTTCCTTTTAAAATGGCCTTTTCAGCGCTCTTGCACACAGAGGATACATTCTGATGCGAACAACCCATGATAGTGGCTATTTCGGCCACTGTGAGGCCTTCTATGTACTTCAATTTAATTACTTCTCTTTGCTTATCTGTAAGAGGATTTATAATTTGATTAAATAATTCATTAAAAATTATATATTTTGTGAAATCTGTATTTGTATCGACAATATCAAAGCTTTCAATATCGACTATAGTGTCTTTAATTTCTTGCTTTACATATGGTGGTATATAAATTAAATTAGATTCTTTAAGAACAAGTTTTCTTACATTTGACAATATCATATTGAAAACATGAGTTGACAATGAAGCTTTTTGTGGATTATATGTTCTCACTGCTTCAATTATGCCAATTTTTGCAACTTGGTAAAGATCTTCAAATTCGTTTTTGCCAGAATATTGCTTGGCAATTTTGATGGCCATTTTATCAAACTTGACTAGAGCTTGTTTTTCATTAATTTTATTCACTTTCAGAAACCTCTTTATTTTTTCTTGCATAAGATTTCCAAACTTCTAAATCGAACTCAGCTGTATTCTTTTTATTTTCTGTGCACCAGAATAAAAATTTATCTTCCCAATATTTATATTTATTTGAATTTGTAGGTGTCGATTTTGGCGCTCCGGTGTCAATATTTTCTCTTATGAACTTTAAAATATGAGTATCTAAAATTGCAATATTATCTTTGTAAGTAACATCAGAATGCAAGAGGAAAAATCTACTTGTTTTCATTCCTACACCTGGGATATGTTCTAATTCTATAGGAGTGGTAAAATTTAAATTAATACTATGTTCTATCATATAAATAAATGCAGAATATATTTTTTTATATTGACCAAGTTTTGCCTTATGGATTTCTTCCATCAAAATGCCATGATCATAAGCGCTTTTTAAGCTTTGAAAGGGTGAAACTCTATCTGGCATCATCAGTCTTATATTTATTGATTTTAAAAACTGATCTAATTTCTGAGCTTGTATATAAGCTGTTTTTCCAGCTACTACAATTGTAAATAAAAGAAATTCTTCAAGTTCAGACTGTGTTCTATTATAATTTGTTATATCATACGGATTAACCATAAATAAATATTCTCCCTTTAATTCACTATAATTTATCGTACATCAATATAGGAAATAATATATAATTTTAGGTATATTGTAATTAAGGACAATTTGAAAACATAATACCTGATAGGGATTTTGAATAATGGAAAAAACTTCTAAATGGTCAAAAGAATATAAAGATTCTATAGATTGCGACAACCCAAAAGGCTTCAGCCAGAGGGCACATTGCCAAGGGCTTAAAAAGAAAAAAGAAAAAAGCGCAGAAGATACACTTCATGAGCTTCATACTGCTGCTGTCGAATTAGAAGAGCTTGGTTTCATTAAAGAAGCTTCTGTTATTCATGAAGAATTTATCAAATTAGCTAAAAATCATGGTGGCTTACAAGATTGGTTTAAGAATGAGAAATGGGTTGATCTTCGAAGGCCTAAAAAGGGTGGCGGTTACGAACAATGTGGAAGATCAAAGGCTAAAGATGGTAAAAAACCAGTATGTACCCCAGCTAATAAAGCTAAAAATCTAGATAAAAAAGAACGATCACAAAGATTAAAAGAAAAAACTAAAAAAGAAAAAGAACCAAATCCAGACAAGAAACCCAATGTAACCAAATATTCTCCTGGGGCTGGCGGAAAATCTAACGTATCATAAAATTAAAAGAGGGCTTATGGCCCTCTTTTTTATATCAGAAATTCACTTTCTGACTCATCTGATAAAGAATCAAAAAATAAATCTATTGAATCAACACCATCAACTAAAATTGAAGGTTGATAATGCGGTAAAGCTTTAAGCGCCCATTCTTTGTTAGAATTGTGTTGAGAAATAAATGTTTCAGCCCATTGTTTATTATTGAAAAATCTCATTGAATTGCCTTGATAAAAAGCACTTATTGTCATATTTGTACTTCCATCAACACAAATTGGTGCTTTTCTTTTATCTAGTCCAACTTTGACAAGGCCTTTCCAATGCCAATAAGAGCTTGTTTTCTTACTTTTATTACCAGCTGATGTTAAAATAATGGTACAATTTTTTGTCTTTGACAATAAATCTTTTATTTTAGGTTTAGCATACTGACCAGATGCCTGAGTGTAATCTAACAATAATGACTGCTTATAGCCTTTAGCATCATTAGCAGCTATAGCGTCAAAAGCTTCTTGTAAGGTAAAGCCAAAGCAACTAATAAAAACTTCTCCTGGCATAGCCAAAGTTTCTAAAAACCTTTTCCTAGCTATGTCACCATCTTCGGGCAAAAAGTAACAATCTTCAGTTTTATTTGTAATTGTAATCATTTTAACTCCAAGATACTATCAAAGAAAAAGGTTCTACACCAGGCAAAATAGTGATCACTTCTTCACTAAGAGTAATAACACCACTAAGATCTTCATTTCCAATAAGGCCTTGGGTTTGTCTCACAATTGCTTTAGCTTCTCCGGCAAAATCTTCTATAGTGCTTTTGGCAAGCGTAGTAAAGTTGCCACGCATTTGGGTTTGTAAATCACTTTCGTCCATTGTGTCATCTATATTCTGGAAATACATAGAAGTTGGATATGTTTCAATATACTCTCTGGTAAGATCTGCTGCAGCACTATAAAGCGTGTAGGTGATAGCAATTTGGGTTTCATCAACAGAAAGCTCAGAAGCTGTGATAGTGTAGGTAATATCTACATTAAAAGATGCCATGATTTTTCTCCTTTTAATTTTATTTTTAATTTAAATAAAAAATAAACCTCTCATAGAGAGGTTTATTAATCTACATTGAATATTTCTCCAGGGAACCAACCATGATTATCTTGAAGATTTTTACAAGCTCTGAGATAGGCTAGAGTTGAAGGAGTTGCAACTCTACCACCACGAGTAACTTTACTCAAGGGGCCAATGATTGTTTTGTCATCATCAGTTGGTAATTCAATATTTGGCAGAAGCAAAAATGGCTCAATGGCATTTAAGAGAGTAATTTCTTGTTGATTACACATAGCTGCTAAACTTCTAACTCCAATAGGCTTACCTTGTTCTCCCTGTAAGACATTCAAGTATTCTCTGAATGGTCTATCCAATCCAAGCATAGGATCCAAGTCTAAACTTTGAACAGTTTGTGTTAAAACGTCAATTGTTAGATCAGATGCTACTACAGGTCTATTTTCAGTAAAACTGCATGATGCAACATCAATAAAGTTTTGAATCAAATGAACTGCTTTCCTTGGAGTTCCCTGGCATAAACTTGCTAAACTCAATGATACATCATCATCAATATCAAATCCATACTTACGACTAGCTGTACGCTTAATAAGTTCAGATAGTTCAGGCTTGGAATATGGCGCCAAAGATGGCTTCCAAGCAAACCTTTCCATAAATGGGTGGTTAAGCATACCAGCATGTGTAGTACATCCAATGATTGTAAACTTGTTCAAATCAACACCTTGATTTGAATTATGATATAGATATCTTGAATCTTCAAGAACAGGGTACAAAAACTCTTGGACTGCCTTATGAACCATATGAATTTCATCTATAAAAAGGATAGCACCTTTAGGCATTCTTTCCAGTAATTGACATAGAAATATACCATTGTTGAGATTAGATCCTAAATATTCATAAAAAGGAACACCCATTTCTGCTGCAATAATCTTAGCAAATGTAGTTTTACCAGCACCTGCATGACCAAGGAGAAGAGTATGACAAAAAGCAGTATCATTTTTAAGAGCAAGATTGATCTTAAGTCGTGCTTGACTCTTGATTAAATCCTGTCCAATATAATCATCAAGGGTAAGTGGGCGCTGAGCTGGAGCAGGTTCTTCTACTGCAACCTCTCCTTCTTCAACTTCAGGCTTCTTGCGAAATATATTAAATTGTTTGATAAATGCGTTCATAACTATTCTCCTTACTAGTATAGAAACACTGATATAAATTTTAAGACGATATGTCAGGTTCTAGTAATTCAAATTATTATGGTGCTTTTTATAAAAATAAAACTAAATCGTCTTCGACATCTTCGTCGATCATAATCCCCAGACCCATAAAATCTTGTGGCTCGTGACCATATTCAAACTGTAATTCACTATACAGTTTAGGAGACAAAATCAATAATTGAGGTTTCTCTCCATAGGTTACAAAATAGGTGTTATAAGCATTCTCAAATATTTCACAGAGATATGTTACACCAATCGAATCATTAGTATCGTCGTGCATTTTTGCCTCCCAAACGATCCAACAAATCAAAGGTAGGCCCTATTGCCTGGTTATTAATTTTTATTTTAAAATTTGAGTAATTCCTGTATTATAAGTGTTAAGGATAGAACAACATGTACAGACAACATTTAGTAATATTTTGCAACGATACCACAGAAGCACTAACAGCAGCTGCTAGCTTACCACCATATAAAGACTTCCCAAGATTTTTCATTCTTAACTGTGAAAAGCCAAAGGCAAGTGATATGACATGGTTAAGACCCATTGATGATTATCTTAGCTTAGGCAAAGTAAACGAACTTGGGAATGCAGCTGAAATTGGAATTAGAGCAGGATTACTCTATATTGCAGGTTGGTGGCAATTATTTTTTTGCCATGCAAACAACTTACCAGCTTTTGAAGAAGTTGAAAATATTAGGAAGAGTCTAGATAACAACAAAGGATTTGTTCAATTAGATAAAATCTGGGGTGTTAGCAAAGAACATGTGTTGCTTTTTGGACTTGGTAAAGTTTTAAGCTCTGGAATAGCTCAAATTGAAGAGGACAATATTGGATTTGAGCTTGAGTTGGTAAAAGCCTTAAGGGGCGAACCTGTTAGACAAGATGTGTTGATTTCAGCATTCCTTGAAACAGTACCAACCAATGGCATGGATATCCAGGGTGAATTAACTGAACTAAATCAAGATGCTCAAGACTTTGTCAAATTTATGACAAACCAATATCCTTCAATATCACCTAATCCTGGCGTGATATTTATCTCCTCAAACACATCTGAACAAGGTTTAAAACATTTACTTTCTACAATTGACGGTCAAACTATGGTAGCTTTAATCAGCAACACAAAATTAGATTATTCAGTGCAAGAAACAGTAAGTTTTGCTTGCGATGATAAATTTTATATAAATTTATATACAAAACAAAGTTCAAATTAAAAAGAGGGGCTTTCGCCCCTCTTTTTTTATTCTGGTTCAGCTGAACCTTCAAATATAATTCCCTTGGTTTCTGGATGCTCTTCATACCACTTATTAAGTGCTTCGCGGCAATGTTCAGCATATTTATAATGAGCTCCTACACCGGTTCGGAGTTCCATCTCATATAAAAATTTATCAGCAGTGGTTGTATGCTCAAAGTAATATTTATGTCCCAAGCTGGTAAAATAAATATATTCTGGATTATCTTTCAATAATTTTCTTGCATGGTCAGTGGTAGATTTAAAATTTTTATAAAGTTCATAAATTTTATCAACTAAATTCAAATTGAAATTCTCAGTTTTTGGGAACTGATCTGTCGAACCATAAAAACCTACTGGAATCAATGGGCAATATTTAGTGCCTGTTCGGTGCCTGTTGAGATCTCTGATTTCACCAAAGCTGATACCATTCCACGCAAACTTTACTGAAGTTCTTGAAATAACATTGCCAAAAGGTGAATATCTATTTTTTCTGTGCTTGCAAGCATCCTGAAAGTTTTCTGATGAATAAGCAATATTTTCTGACCACAAATATGTATCGGTCAAATTGTCAGTTAGCACACATTCTTCATCTACATTATCAAGAACTATTTGTCTCTCTAAATTTAAATAATTTTTAATAGTTTCAGTTGGCTTAGTATGTTTAAGCAGTCTTGGAGCGCCAATAGCCATTTGTTCTGCAATTTGTTTTCCAATCAAATTCAATTCCTTCAAATCATGAGATTGCAAATGAGCAGCGATGTTCGCCCACGCTCTTGCAGACTGAATCATCATGACTCCAGTAGATGCAGCTAGTGGAATATAAACTCTAGCACGATCAAAAGCATAATTTCTCTTCATTCTAGCTACAGCTTTAATGTCTTTATCAGCAGTTGATTCAAGAAGAGATTTGGGAATCTTTGTTTCTTCAGGATGAACATTAGACAATTCAGTCCATGCCTCTAAAGCAGCACGATAGTTATCAAATGCTTTTTTATTATAAGCTTCAAATGATTCACGAAGACCCTCAGGTATACCAAGAGTTTCAGCATCTACAAGTCCAGATTCATCCATTTTAATGTATCGAGTTGAACATTCCTGACCACCAGCAGTAGGCGACAGTGTCCAGAGATAATAAGCAGAAAATTGAGATATACCATCAATAAAAAGAGCAATAGGAACCATATCTGCAATACTTGCGTGACCATAATCCACCATCTTAAAAATGCCATCAACAGATTTATCAGGATTGGAAAAATCAATTTTAGATACAATCGAATCTAATCCTTCGTTATTCCTAGAATAGCGAGCTCCAGAAGCTGCAAGCAACTCAGGAGTTAAAGAATAGCATCCAAGTTCTTGGGCTTTTTCAGTAGGGATAATTGATACATATTGAACTTTCATTTTAATTTTCCTTAAATACAGAATGGTCACTCATAAATAAATCCGAGTAAATTACACCAGGGCCCCTTATACCTATCACAGAGGATGATGCAATCTCTCGGACCTTTTATATTTATGGTACCTAGTTCACTATAAATGAACATATCATTTTATACAGGTAGAAGGAAGCAAGGCATCGTATAATGAATAAATAAATTAATTTAAGATCAGAAATATTCTGATTGACACTGGAGCGAATCTTAACATGAGTAGTGCTTTTTCATATTTAGATAATCAGAATAAAAGAATAAGTAGAACAGTGACTGTGCCTGCTTATCAAGGAACTACTACATCCTTTATGGTCACAGTTTATCCATGGCCATCATTTTCAAGAGTAGATAAAGTCACTTTAAATACATCTGCTGCGCCGGGTTCAGCTGCTACCAACCTTACAATTGTAAGTGATGGAGCTGGGTGGAGATTAGCTGGTTCAACAGCCGCAAAAGCACCTTATATTATAGGAACATCGTCTGCAAACGTCGCTAACAATAGCGCACAATATACTTTCACAAATGGTTTATATTGCGAAGATGATTATCGTGTCAATTGTTTATATTTGAACTTTGCAAACAGCACATTTACATCTGGTGATACTTTTACAGTAAACGTAGAAGGTGTCCAAATGGCCCCAACAGAACTTGCTGCCAACGATACAACACCTTTTATTTACGACAATAGTTGGAGAGTATTAAGAGTAGATGGAGCTGGAACTTGCACAGACATTACTCAACAAATGATGAGAAATGGTAATCCTTATGGATTGGGAAGTACATTAGAGAACAGTGAAAGCTTCTTAACATTTGATTCAGCATCAGATACTATATATGTAGGTTCAACCAGAAAATTCAACGGAATGATGGTATATGTACCATCATATTCTCAAAACAACACAAGAGCAACATTCTCATACTCAACAGGCATTGGATTCACAACATTCAATGGTACTACTATCCAAGACAATACTGGAGCAGGAATGGGAGTTACAACTTCATTATGTTATTCGGGTGTAATCAAGATTGCAAGCTGGGCTGCTGGCGCAGGTACATCAACACTATCATTTGATCCATTAACAGCTCTAAAATTACAATATGATAATTTTAATTTAAATATTCCTAGACCAGGTGGATTCTTTATGCATCCAGAGAGATACTGGGTAAAGATGACATTTGCTAGTATTACTCCAGGTGATATTAAATTATGTGGCATCATGCCAATTAGATAATAAATACATATATTAATATAGAATACCTCTGAATTGGGGTTCAAAAAACTGAAAAGTGAGATGAAGCGGGTTTCTTAGAAATAAGGTCCCGCTTTTATTTTTTGCAAAAAATAGATTTAAAAGGCCCGACTATTAATCTAGGCTATGCCTGTATAAAATATTTTATCAAATCGAAAGTTATTTAAATGCAAAAATCAAATTTACAAATCACCTCAGATGAAATCAACGAAGAGCTTGTCAGAATCAAGCTGGAAAATTTCAAGAAAATTGAAGTTATGGATGTCGAAGAAATTGAGGAATTTCTTAATGATTTACTTATTTCTACTGATATTGTAGTAGAAGGCATGAATTTAGTAAGCAATCTTACAAGTGGAGAGGCTATTGCTTACAGAGCCCTGGCAAAGTTAGCACAAGGAATCGAACTAGCAATTCACTGGATTCAATCGAACACTGAAGCTGGCGAAGATGAAGATGAAGATGTTCTCGGCTTGCGTGAGGACAATGACGAGCTGTGATGTTCCCTGGGATGATTTAAAGCCAGAAACTAAAAATAAATTAATTTTAGCTGCTGAAAATAAATCGTTGTCAGATTTTAAAATGTACACAGAAATTGGTGCTTTTGTCGTTAAAGAGCGAGAAAATTTTTGGAGATCAATTGGCTGTTTTACTTGCCTTGAAGGCGAAAAGGGACAGGATGAATTTGGTTATATAACATTGGGCGGTGTCACACTTTTAAATTATAAAGATTTAATAAATGAGCATAGACTACCAGTGAATGATATATCAACTTTAGAAATATCAACTAATGTTTGGATTTGTCCAAATTGTTCAAGATGGATTTTAGATTATATACCTAAATATGATACGATTCCAGTGGGAGATATAAAATGTCAGCCTATAAGTTAATTAAATGTAGCATAAAAGATTTTGATTCTTTAATTAAAGCTCTTGCAGATCTAGGATTAAAGCCAAACATACATGATGAGCCACAAAAATTGCGTGGATTTCTCAATGATGAGAGAGAACAATTAGCTCAAATAATTATTCCAAAAGAACAACTTAATAAATTATTTACTAAAGCCAGCAATGATTTGGGTTTTACTTTCAATGAGGAAACTGGCCAATATGATATGATTTGTTCAGAATATGATGACAAACTTAATATTCCAGGAAGAATAAAACAAGCCTATGCGAAAGCTGTCATTGAAGAAGCTTTAGAATCTCAATATTTTTCTGTTGAATCCAATGACAATGAAGAATTAAGACAAAGAAAACAAATTAAAGTTCAAATTGTCGGAAAGAAATTTATTTAATCATGGCAAAACCAATAGATCTTACAATTGAAATTGATGAAGATGGCAATATCAAAGTAAAAGTTAATGGAACAGAGGGTACAGAGTGCCTTGATGTAATGTCTTTTTTAGATAATATTGAAAGCTTAATTGTCGAAGAAACTATATCTACAGATGATATGCAAACAAAAGAAGTGCAACAAGTAGGCAAGCAAAACTTAGGTAAAAAGTAAATTTTCAGTAGTGGTTTTTCTTCAATTAAAGCACGATTAATAAATCAACGCTGTACAATTTAAGATAACCATGAAAAATATTATTACAATAAGTGGCATTCGCCCAGACTTTATTCGCATGTCAGAAATTTTTAAAAAATTAGATGCGAATTTCAATCACACACTTATACACTCAGGCCAGCATTATGATGCTTTATTGTCAGATGTATTTTTTACAGATTTGAAGATAAGAAGGCCAGACTTTAATTTAAATGTTGGTGCTCACGGCAAAAGACACTATCAACAAGTAAGTGATCTATCTTGTGGTGTTATTGAATTAATTGAAAATGAAAAATTGAATCCAGATTTAATTGTATTTCTGGGTGATTCAAATTCAGTTCTAGCATCTGTGCCTCTCAAAAAAGAGGGCTACAAAATAGCACATATTGAAGCTGGGATGAGAAGCTTTGATAAAAGAATGTTTGAAGAAATCAATCGTACAGTTTGTGATACTGTAAGTGATTTTCATTTTGTTTATCATAAAAATTATAAAGAACACCTAATCAATGAAGGTATGAATCCTGATAGAATTCATGTAATTGGTAATACAATTTGTGAAGTTGTAGAACCTTTTGCATATGAATTGCTGCAACAGACAAAAGAAATGTCTTATATTTTAGCCGATGTACATAGGCCTGAAAATTTCAATTCTAAAGAGAGATTAACAAATATTATTCTTTATTTAAATATGTTGATTAGCAAATTTAACGTGCCAGTAAAATTATTATATTTTCCAAGATTAGTTCAAAAATTAGAAGAATACAATATTGATTTGAAAGAAGTCAAAATTATACCTCTTATGCCTTACAAGGGCTACATTACCTCTGTTTATCATGCACTGTGTTTAGTTTCTGATTCTGGAACAGCACAAGAAGAACCAGCATTTTTGAAAACTCCAGTCATAGTACCAAGAGATTTTAGTGAAAGACCAGAGAGTGAAGATAATTTAAATTCATATAGAATTAATGTAAATGATATCAATTTTTCATGGGAATACTCAATTGATATGATTGAGAATGAAAGATTTAGATTCAATACATCATGGATGTCAGATGGTCAATCAACATCAGATAAAATTATAAATATTTTAAAAGAGGTGTTGTAATGATATCTATTGCTATGGGATACAGGAATAGAAAACAGTTACTTATCAGAACTTTGGATTCAATTCGTAAATCAGAGATTAAAAATTATGAAGTGGTAATTGTAGATGATGCTAGTGATGAAGACCACAGAATTGAAGATATTCTGCCGTTGTATCCTGAAATCAAATTTTTTAGATTTGAGCCAGAAGAAAAATATTGGTTCAACCCTTGCATTGCCTACAACAAAGCATTTGAACTATGTTCAAACAAAGTTATTGTAATTCAAAATCCAGAATGCTATCACCACGGCGATGTACTACTTGCAGCTCTTCAGAATGTGTCAAGATCCAATTATGTATTGCTACCTGTCTATGCATTAAATCGTGAAGAAACCGAAAATCATTTCGAAGATATCTCTAATAAATCACAAGAAGATCTTTTTAAATATTTACTGCCAGCTCCATGGAGCGGAATTGAAGGCTCTTCTGGATGGTACAATCATGCGGCTTATAACAGAAGGGGATTGCACTTTTGTTCAGCTATTCACAAATCTTCATTGAAAGAGTTAAAAGGATTTGATGAGCGTTTTGCACATGGTTTTTCATTTGAAGATGATGAGTTTATTAACAGAATAACAATGAATGGTTATAAAATTCAATTCTTGAATGAACCTGTGGTATTTCACCAATGGCATTATTCAAGCCACATTACTGATAATCCGAAGTTCAATGAATTATTTATTGAAAATAGAAATTTGTTATTAAAATTAAAAAATAGGCAATTGCCTTTCTGGGGATCTTATGAAAATATTTGATTGTTTTAAGTTCTTTAATGAATATGAAATCTTAGACTTGAGATTTATGACTCTTTATGATCATGTTGATCATTTTGTTATTGTAGAAGCTAATAAAACACACACAGGCAAATCTAAAGGTTTCAACTTTGAAGAAAGAATGAATGATTATAAAGATTATCTTGATAAGGTAATCTATGTAAAAATTGAAGATTTACCAACATACGATAGAAGTGATATTTGGGTTCCTGAAAATTTTCAAAGGAATTGTATTTCTAGGGGATTAGAAGGAGTTGCTCAGCCAGGTGATAAAATTTTTGTTTCTGATTGTGATGAAATCTGGAATCCGAATGTTGCAAAATATCATTTGAACAATCCTCAAATGGTGGTATTTGAGCAAAAATTATTTTATTATTATGTAAATTGCCAGCAAAATCAATTGTGGAATGGTACTTGTATGGGAACTTATGGTAATTTTAAAAATCCACAACAGTTGAGAGACTACGCAAGATTCAACCGACCAATTCCTGTAATTGACGGAGGATGGCATTATAGCTTCATGGGCGATGCTAATAAAATCAAAGAAAAGGTTGAAAATATTGCTGAAAGTCATTATATTATTGATTTAGTTGGTGATGTTGATAAAATTCAAGAAAGGCTTGATACAATTCAAGACCTCTGGGATAGAACTGAAACATATGCTCAAAAGAAAATAGTTAATGTAGACAGGCATGGACCAAAGTCAATTCATAAATTTATTGAAAAATATCCAAGCTTTTATTTTAAAGGTTAATTAATGAAAAGAAGAGCTTTAATCACTGGAATTACAGGGATGGATGGAAGTCACTTAGCTGACTTCCTTTTATCTAAAGATTATGAAGTATTTGGTTTAGTCAGAAGAGTTTCTACTCCCAACTTTACTAATATCAATCATATAGTTGATAAAATTAATTTATTAAATGGCGACCTTACAGATCAAAATTCTCTTTTAAGAGCACTGAAAGATTGTCAACCTGATGAAGTTTATAATATTGGTGCGCAGTCATTTGTCAAAGAAAGTTGGTCATCTCCTGAAACAACTTCCAATGTGACTGGCTTTGGTTGCCTAAGAATGCTCGAAGCGATTCGTGAAAACAAAAGGCCTGTAAAATTTTATCAAGCAAGCAGTAGTGAAATGTTTGGTAAAATGTCAACAAAGCTTGCTTCAGAGGAAACAATTTTTTATCCCAGAAGCCCATATGGAGTTTCTAAATTATATGCACATTGGATGACCATCAATTATAGAGAATCTTATGGCATGTTCAATTGTTCAGGAATTTTATTCAATCATGAATCTGAAAGAAGAGGCCTTGAGTTTGTAACCCGTAAAATCACAGATGGCGTTGCCAAAATTAAGCTTGGAATTGAAAAAGATATTAAACTTGGCAATTTGGACGCAATAAGAGATTGGGGTTATGCACCTGACTTTGTAGAAGCTATGTGGGCAATGATGCAAACTGATGAACCAAGCGATTATGTAATTGCTACAGGAAAAACTCATACAGTAAGAGATTTTTTAAGCTTGGCATTTAATGAAATTGGAATTGAAGATTGGACACCTTTTGTCAAATCAACTTCTGAAAATATGAGGCCAGCTGAAGTTGATTATCTATGTGGAGATTATTCTAAAGCAAAAAGTACTTTTGGCTGGGAGCCCAAACATTCTCTGCAGCAAATAGTTCAAATTATGATAAAAACTGATCTAGAACGATTAAATAAATAGGCAAACAACAATGATAAGATTAGTAGAAGATACAATTGACAACAAAGATATTGATAATTTAATTTCTTGGCTACAAACTTACCCAAGACTTACTAAAGGCCAATTAACTCTTGATTTTGAGCAAAAATGGTCAAATTGGATCGGATGTAAGCATTCATTATTTGTTAACTCTGGTTCATCTGCAAATTTGATTGTACTAGCAGCTTTAAAGTTTGGAAATTATTTAGCAAATAATAAAGTTTTAGTTCCTGGTCTTGCCTGGGCTACTGATTTGTCACCAGTAATTCATCTTGGACTAGAACCTATCTTGTGTGATATTAATCTTGAAAATCTTTCTGTAGACCTGAAACAGCTTGAGCATATTTTTATTACAGAAAAACCATCTTGTATGTTTTTAGTTTCTGTTTTAGGATTAGTTCCAGACATGGAAGCAATTGTTAAACTTTGCAATGATTATGATGTCCTTTTGATAGGAGACCATTGTGAATCTTTTGGTTCAAAATATAAAAATAATAAACTTGGTAATTGTGGAGAACTAGCATCTACATTTTCTATGTATTTTGGTCACCATCTAAGTACTATCGAAGGTGGAATGGTTTGCACAAATGATTCTGAGCTATTTGATATTTTGTTGATGATTAGGTCACATGGTTGGTCTAGAGATCTTTCAAAAGAGAGACAAAAGGAATTACAGGATCAATGGAAAGTAAATGATTTCAATAATTTATATACTTTTTATTATCCAGGATTTAATTTAAGAGCTACAGATTTGCAAGCAAAAATTGGCATGGGTCAACTAGACAAAGCAGACTCAATATGTGAGAATAGAAATAAAGCATTTCATTTATATAAAAAATATATTAATAATAATGAATTAGAATTGCCAGTAGATCAAAATAATTTTATTTCTGCATTTGCTTATCCGTATGTTAATGAAAATATTGATAAATTGATTCCAATTCTGTCAAATAATAAGATTGATTGCAGGCCGCTTATTTGTGGTTCTATGGGTAAACAGCCAATGTATGTCAAAAATTATCCACCAATGAATTTAACAAATTGTGATAGATTAGATAGATATGGAATTTATTTACCTTGTCATGATAAATTAAAAGAAGAAGATATTGAGTTTATATCAAAAATTGTCAATTCAATTTGATATATAATATGTTTGCAAAAGGAGAAAAAATGAAACCTGATATACTTTTAATGGGAATTTGCCATCCGGGAAAATTAGCTTATTTAAATCAAAGTTTGGATAGCGTAGATCCAATTGAATCTATCTTTAATAAAAAAATATTAGCTATTGATCAATTTAATGGACATGTTTTTCCACAGCCATTTAAAAAGAAATTTACTGCCAAGAATTGGACTATTTTAATTGATAATCATAGATCAAGACCAAAATCTGTTTTACATGCTTTAAGAACATCTGAAAGCGAATGGGTATTTTATACTGAAGATGACATTATATTAGAAATACCAGTTGATTTTGATTTAAGTAAATTCATAAAAAACATTGATGGGAAAGAACTCGGTATGCTCTCTCTCAACTTTGGTGGTACAGAATTAGATTTACACAAAAATGACGTTGGTGATATTGCATATGCAGAAGAAAATATGATTTATTCTGATGAAAAATTGATTTGTTTCAAAAGAATTGAAGAAACCAACGATGGACATTTTTTTGAATTTCCGGGCGTTTTTGTTAGAAAAAATATTTTTGAAGAATGTATTTTACACGCCATGGAATTTCATAAAAGAATACAAATTGAAAGAGCTTTAACTTTCAGTTGGTTTGAATTAGAAATGGGCAAAAAATACTATAAGGCTTCAGTTTTGAAAAAAGAAGTTTTAGATTATAGAAAAGATAACGCTATAGAAATTTTAAATAATGGAAGATTCTTTAAAACAATTGACCCTCTTCAAGGTCATTTCGCCTACGGCGGAGATACTCATATTTAATTTTAATTAATATTTTTATATCTTTTAAGACAAAAATAAACAATAAATAAAATATCAGATAGATGCAATTTGTGTCTATCTGATATATTTGTAATATCTTAAAATCAAAAACTTCTTTTATAAATAAAATTGTAAAGAAATTATTTTAAGTTATTTTAATCGGGGTATAAATATGGGTTCTAAAGATATAACAGTTATGTTGCCGGTGCACAGAAGCAACTTAGTATTGGCGAATAGTTGCATAAAGCACATTTTAGATAATAGTGATTATAATATTGTTTTAATTGATGATTTTGGATCTGACTATGAATATCTTTATAGCAGAAGAATCTCATTTATACATAACCAAATTCCATATAGACAACCACTCTCAGTTATATGGAATCAATGCATAAATGAATGTCCTACTGACAATGTTATTATTCACTCTTGGAGACAAAGATTAAGCCAAGAACAATTTCAGATGATTCCAGAAAAACTTGCAGAAGGATATGCTACTGTATCATTTGATGGTATACATGTATTCGGTTTCCATAAATTTTTGATGTCAAAAATTGGTCTTTTTGACACTGGATTCAAATATGGACAATATGAGGATATTGATTGGTGGTACAGATTTAAATACTACGATTTAGGAATGTATTGCGACGACAATATTGAAGAAGAGCGTGTAGTTAATGGCAGATATGTAGATAGTATGTGGCTTGATCCAAGTGAAACAAATAAAAAATATTTTTATACCAAGTGGACAGAACTTGAATCTGAAAATAAAATTTTATTGCATAAGTTAGAAGAAAACTTTGAAGAAAGAGAAAAGTTTTTATCTTATGACAATGGTATAAAATATAAAACTTGGGATGAATCTGTTTTTTCTCCAGACCTTATCAAACGCTTTGAATCACTTAAGACTGTTGAGAGCAGACTTATATAAATATATAATTATAATAAAACAAAAAGGAAAATAAAATGAGCGATATAACAACTTTTTCTGAATTGGTTGATAAACTTATTACAATCAATATCAAGCTTTATAATGTCATGGAAGTCACTGGAACCTTGGCAAATAAAGAGAATAGAACTGATGCAGATATGAACAAACTTGCAAATTTGAATCTGCAGAATGTTGAGCTTGTCAAGCTCAGAAGTAAATTAAAATCTGCAATTGATAGCAAACTTAATGAAGCTATCAAATCTGGCAACACTGATGTCTTAAATGAAGTAAAGCGCTACGGTAATTAATAATGAAAACTCTTGAAATTATTGCTATGGTCTATAAAAGTGTTATCTATGTTGAATTTATTATTGATCAAATCAAAAAATTCAGCCATGACTTTGATGACATAAAAGTCTCGTATAGAATTATTGCAAATGACCCATGGCCTGAAGTAGAAGAATATTTAGTAAAAAATAATATACCACATAATATTTATCATGATCCTAAACCAGATGACTATTACTTAAATAGAGTTTATAGATGTTGGAATTATGGTGGTGCTACTTCTGAAGCTGATCTTATATGTTTCGTCAACTCCGATGATGCTTTTTGCCCAGGATGGCTTGAAGCTCTATATGAAGCACACCAACAAAATTATTTACCAGCATCAAGGCTTATTGAGTCAGGAAAAATTCAAAGTGGTAAACATGCCATTATGAAAAATTTTGGCAGACATCCTGATGAATTTGATCAAGACGGGTGGCTTGATTTTGTTGAAAAATATAAATCTCCAGCAATTGAGCTGGGCGGACTTTATATGCCTTGTTTATTTGACAGACAGCAATTTTTAAATGCTGGATTATATCCAGAAGGAAATATTTATAATAATGGTGTGGGAACTTGTAACGGTAGAACAGTTATTGCTGGCGATGCGTATTTCTTCATCAAGTTTGAAAAATTGACTGGCAGAAAACATGCAACCCCATTCAAAAGTATGGTATATCATATTCAAGAAGGTGAAAAAGATAGCCCAAAGGATAGCTTGATATGAAAGGCTGGCTAGTTAATGACACTTTAACTTGCATACCTGGAACCAAAACGATTTGGCATGATCTACTTGAAAATTTACCATTAGAAGATAAAACATTTGGACATACACCATTTAATGTTTTAGTAAATAAGATTCAGCAAGAAGCTGAAATCGAAGGCGTTCCTGATTTTATTATCAGGAACGCTACTTATTTTGGTCCATTAAACTTAAAATGCAAAACAATAAGTATTTTACAAGATGCAACAATGGATCCTACACAAATCTATGTTTGTAAACTTTCTGATATTGTGGTATTTAACTCTCCTTTCACTAAAAGTTTATATAAAAATAAATTTTTTACTTCATCAAAAATAATTCCTCTTGGTATTGATTTTGATTTTTTCAAACCAATTAGAAGTTTTGAAAAAGAGTTAGGTATTCTTGAAAATTCAATATTATTTGTGGGAGCAAATAATCAATACCCTAAAGGTTTTGATAAGATTTTAAATCTGATTGAAAATACAAATTATAATTTTTGTTTAGTAATGAAAGATGATTTCACCATGGAGCATCCAAGGGTCAAAGTCTTCAATCGAGTCGACCAAGAGACTATACTTAAGATTTATAATTCATGTAAACTTCTAGTTTGCTCTTCATTAATGGAGACTCAGCATCTGGCTGGGATAGAGGCAGCTGCTTGCAATTTGCCAGTGGTTGCAACAAATGTAGGAGTTTATTTTGACAAACCAAGTGGATCATGGGGAAGAAAGATCATCAATGATAATATTTTGGAAGAAATTCAATATGTATTTAAAAACTACCATGAATTCAACCCAAGACAATATTTCTTAGATGCAGGCTTTGATAAACAATCGTGTATAAACAAATGGAAAGAATTGGTTAATAGTCTATGATCATAGGTATAGCTGGGCTTGGAGTGATTGGATCTGCGTGTAAATATGGATTCGAAAAATTGGGTCATAAAGTAAAATTTCATGACCCAAAATATGTAGAGTCTAATTTTCAAGATTTACTTGATACTGAAATTATTTATATTTGTGTACCAACTCCTTCTAATCCAGATGGTTCATGTAATACAGACATTGTAAGGAATGTTGTAGACGCTCTTATTTGTTCAAACTACAAAGGAATTATAGCAATAAAATCCACTGTGGAACCTGGAACTACTCAATCATTGATTGAGCAATATTATAGTGATAAAATATGTTTTGTTCCCGAATTTTTGAGAGAAAGATGCGCATTTACTGATTTTACAGAAAACCACGAGGTTTTGGCTGTAGGAACTCACAGCCCAGAAGTCTATGATTTAATTGTTCAAAGCCACGGTAAATATCCAAAACAATTTGCTCAATTATCGCCCACCGAAGCTGAATTATTAAAGTATTATTCTAATGTTTTCAATGCACTAAGAATTATTTTTGCAAATGAAATGTATGAAATTTGCAAAGTCTTAGGAGCTGATTATACAAAGATAAAAGACACCTTTGTGATGCGCGGGACCGCCAAAGACATTTATATGGATGTAAATGAATCTTTCAGAGGCTATGGCGGAGTTTGTTTACCCAAAGATACTAAAGCACTCGATGCATTGGTTAAAAAGTATAATTTAAATTTAAAATTATTTGAAACCATTGATAAAGAAAATGATAAATTTATAACTACCGTATTTGAAGGAATGAGAAAATAAGCCTTTTGAGGCTTATTTTTTTGTATAATTTTATTAAAGAATTGAAAGCTTGGGATTATAATGAAAGTATTAGTAACAGGAAGCCAGGGTTTTATCGGAAGTTATATTTGTGATGAGCTACTTAAACATAATTATGAAGTTATTGGTGTAGATAATTACCAAAAATATGGAGAGTTAGTCAGGCCACATGATTCGCATCCTAATTTTAAATTTTATAATTTGAATATTTTATCGCCAGATTTTCAATATTTGGTAGATAGTACAGCTCCAGATTTCATTGTTGCTGGAGCAGCTATGATTGGTGGGATTTCATATTTTCATAAATATGCTTATGATCTTATGGCTACAAATGAAAGAATTCTTGCTGCAACATTTGATGCTGCAATCAGAAACATGAACAACGGTTTGAAAAGAATTATTGTGCTGTCTTCTTCAATGGTATTTGAAAATACTGAACTCTACCCAACTCCTGAAACAGAAGTTTTAAATGCTCCACCCCCAAGTTCTACCTATGGATTTCAAAAACTAGCATCTGAGTATTTCGCCAAAGGTGCATGGGAACAATATAAGCTTCCATATACAATTGTTCGCCCATTTAATTGTGTTGGCGTTGGTGAAGAAAAAGCTCTCGGTGATTCAGAGGTTTCTTCTGGAAATATAAAACTTATGCTTTCGCACGTTTTGCCAGATTTAATTAATAAAATAAAATCTGGTCAAGATCCGGTACATATACTAGGCTCAGGTGACCAAATAAGGTGCTATACAAACGGCAAAGATATAGGGCGTGGAATCAGGGTTGTTATTGAGTCAGAAGCTGCAATAAATGAAGATTTCAACATAAGTATTGCTGAACCAACTTCAGTACTTGAATTAGCAGAAATGGTTTGGAATAAATTTAATCCAAATAAGCCTTTTTGTTATGTATCAGATGAACCATTTGAATACGATGTTCAAAAGAGAGTACCTGATGTTACTAAAGCAAAAGTTTTACTTGGCTTTACAGCAGATATACCACTTTCAGATTCAATAGACGAAGTTATAGAATACTTAAAATGAAAATTTCACTTTTATTACCAACATACAACAGAAAAGATTTATTATATAATAGCTTGAAAAGCTTTGAATATTTTTATAGTAATAATAATTCACTTGAGATTGTTTTAGTAGATGATTGCTCAGCAGAAAAACATCAATTCCCAACAGTATGTGAAGATTTCCCTAGCTTGAATATCGTATATGCAAGAATTGATAAAAAATATGGATTTAATCCGAGTTTAGCTTATAATGTAGCAGCTAGAAATGCCACTGGAGATATATTTCTCTTAAGCTCTCCAGAAACATTCCATACTTGTAATATTTTTGAACTATGCGATAATTTTAACAATTTTGGAACTTATGATTATTACTTATTTTCTGTATTTTGTTTAACTCATAAAGATTATAGACCGCTTATGCTTAATGAGAATTTATCTGTGCAAGATAAATTAAATGAATTTAATTTATTTAAAAATGAATTTTATATCAATCTAGGATGTAATGGATATTCATATAACAACAATTTTGGTTCTTGGTATTTACATGAAGAGATTAAGCCATCTAAGCTTAATTTCTTGACTGCAATGTCTAAAGATTTATATTATGAAATGTCTGGCTTCAATCAAGCATTTATGCGTGGCACAGGTTATGATGATACAGATTTTTTAAATAGGCTTGAACCTTACATACAAAATTATAAGTGGTTTGAAGCTGTAGCTTTACATATAGACCATGATCTGGCCGCCAAAATTCCACAAAATAGCAATTTATTACTATATAAATCATTGTGCAGTAATCAAACTTATAAAAAAAATAACAATTGGGGGAAATTACCATGAAGTTTTTAATGATAATTCCAGTGCACAATCATATTGAATTTTTAAATTTTCAACTTAAATCATTTTTTAAGTTTTATCCTGAATTACATATTTGTTTAAGTGTAAATAAAGAAAATGATTTAGATTTAGATCAGATTTTTAATCATAAAAATTTACATATCAATCCAACTAGAATATTTTCATCTAGATATGATGTATTCAGCGGGATGAATAATGCATTTGAATACATGCAAGATAAATTAGATTTTGATTATGTAATTCTTCATTCTTCAAGTGCTTTACCATTATTTGAAGGAATGTTAAACAGAATAGAAACCTCAGGAAATCTCGCTGGGTTTGTCGACTATGATTTAGGCGATCATCATTCTTTCATCACAACAGCGGATGAAATATATCATGCCATATCTCAACATATGAATATCACCGAACATACTTCGGGGATTTGGGAAGGCTCTTATTATAAAAAAGAATTATTTAATGAAATATTAAAGAATGTAAAACAATTCTATCCAAATATTTATGAAGATGATCGACCTATTTATGGTCGATATCCAATGAAAGAAGAATTGTACTATCACAATATTGCCAAAAAGCTTTTAAATAATCAAAACATAGGGCATGGGCTGACAGATGTAATGAATTTATATGGAGTGTCCCATATATCAAGAACAAGTATAGAGCATTTATTGAATTTGCCAAATTATCAAATTGAAAATATTAATGAAAATAAAAAATATTTCAATTATAAATATTGTATTGGTTCTGAAACTTTTTTTGATGCCAGAGATTTAAAACAAAATAAAATAGCACAATTTTTGATGTATCTAGAAAGAATTGACAAAGGATTATAAATGTAATATCCCACTGAAAAGTGGGATATTTTTATATTATTGTAGCCTCGGGATAATTTTGATTAATTTGTTTTTTAATTTCATCATCATAAGCGCCCATATCACATAATATTAAAGGTTTTTTAAAGCCTTCCAATGTAGCAACGGGGGAAACTTGTAGATTCGTCCCATATAGATACCTATAGTGTTTAGCTACATCATTATCCAAGACACCATTCAAAATAGATTCGTCAAGGCCTAAATTTAAATACATTTGTGAATGAACATGAGAACCATAAATAAAATATGAATCATAAATATTTTTATTAAATTCAATATTAAAATATTTAATTTTATTCTTTTTTTCTTCGATGATTTCATTAATTTTATCTGATAATTCCTTTGGCATTAAATCTTTAAAATTATAACTCAAATCATTTTTCTTTTCAAATACATAAAATTCTGAATGATCATTAAACTTTTCGAAAGATTTTAATGAAAAATTATATTTTTTGAATAATTCTTGGACATTTGTTCTGTTCAAAAAAATTGTATGTTCAAAAGTCATATGCAATGGTGGCATAGATTTTGTATCTAAAATCTTTTGCATATTTGGAATGGAAATAATAACTTTTCCTGTATTTTTTGTAACTTTATCCATTGTTGGAATTAAATCTGCATAATTGGTTAAATGTTCAAAAACATGAGATAAAATTATCAAATCATAACTTGTGTCATTTATAAAATTTTTATCAAAGAAACCATCTATAATTTTAACTTTTGGAATATCAATTTGTTCTGCTTGTGGCTCAATAATATCCCAAGACGAAATATTAGTATTATCAATTATTAAAGATGCTATTTTTGCAGATGGA
>JACCDX011590350.1_pt1 | contig 27493 bp, 44 predicted proteins | sample 7449681 | NCBI WGS metagenome assembly JACCDX01 (sample SAMN15323450, study PRJNA562643) | freshwater metagenome | isolation source: river surface water | place: USA:Blue River Watershed | collected 2017-08-18
CGGGGGTGATCAAGTCCCCGACCTAAGATTTTCAGGTCTTAGGATTTAGTGTGGTCTCCAATAGCCGTTCTTATCTCACGCAAGAAAGATGTAGGTATCGAACCTACAAAGGACAGTTCTTAACAGAACTACTGGGAATTTCACCCAGGACCGACTTGGAAGACACAGACATTTCCAGACCTTCCAACTCCAAGTGTCAGAATCGAACTGACCTATAACAAGTTAACAGCTTGCTCCCGCACCTTGCGGGCTACTTGGAATAAGAACCTTAAAGGTTCAGAGCGGGGTATCGGAATCGAACCGACGACATCTAACTTGGAAGGATAGCGTTCTACCGCTGAACTAACCCCGCAAAGTGGGAGATTTCTCTCCCAGCACATTTCCTTCACACGGATAGGAAAAGTATAAGACATAATTAATATTATGTCAAGCCCCCGACAAGACTTGAACTTGCGACAACCGCTTTACAAAAGCGGTGCTCTACCAGCTGAGCTACAAGGGCGAAAGGTAGTGAGTGTCCACCACCCGCAGGAGACACTTCCTGCGATTTTTACTGCATTAGAAGGCAGTGATAAGAGAAAACACCAAACCTTATTCTTCCTGTCTTCAGGAACGCACCAAATGGGTTGGGAGACTCTAGAGATTTTACCTCCGAAGTTTGTCCAGCATTTTCAATTTGAAAGAACTTATGCCCTTCCAACTCCACAACCTGGATTCGAACCAGGGACCAAATGATTAACAGTCATCTGCGCTACCGCTGCGCCATTGTGGAATAAGTTGTCCCAGTATAAGGATTCGAACCTTAAGTTTTTTAGTCACCTACCTCAGGAGATTAACTCCCTTCTGGAATGCGGGGGCACCACCCGACCACATGACCGTTACCTACGGCGTCACTGGGAAGATATAGATGGAGTAAGCGTGATATACCTCATAAGGATATAACAGAGGCTTACCCTCTATCAGTATTATATAGTAACAAACTCCGAAGAATTTGTCAAGCACCCTGAGGAGGATTTGAACCACCGTCTTCTTCGTTCGTAGTGAAGCACTCTTCCACTGAGTTACCAGGGCATTTGGCGAAGGGTGAGGGATTTGAACCCCCATCGCAAGGTTTTGGAGACCTGCATCTTACCATTAGACTAACCCGACTGGTTCTGAGGGTAGGATTCGAACCCACGAATGGCGGGACCAAAACCCGCTGCCTTACCACTTGGCGACCTCAGAATGGGGTGACGTATGGGAATTGAACCCATGTAGGCGGTTCCACAAACCGCTGCCTTACCACTAGGCTAACGTCACAAGGCAGTAGATAGATTTGAACTATCGTCCATAGGCATATGAGACCCGTGCTCTACCAGACTGAGCTATACTGCCAAGGCGGAAGTGATAGGATTTGAACCTATGGATGTCCATATAGGACATCGGGAGATTAGCAATCTCCTGCATTAAACCACTCTGCCACACTTCCTAGTTTCCCTTACGGGAATTGGAATGGTCGGACTTGAACCGACGACCTCACGATTATCAGTCGTGCTCTCTAACCAACTGAGATACATTCCAATAATGAATTGTTGTCTCTTCCCTTTACCTTACCTCAATTCTCATCCCGAAGAGAGCGGGCAGAGGTAATTCCGATTTTTCACAACCATAGTCACTAGCTAGGTGACGGAAGTGTTTTTCATATCGGGCAACAACCCAAGCCGAAGAGGGTGGAATTGAACCACCGACACCAGGATCTTCAATCCCGTGCTCTACCATCTGAGCTACTCCCCGTTTGGTTTGGAAATTCAGGAATTGAACCTGTCGGACAGTAGAGGCGATCAACTCTCCACTCTCCTGTGCTCCACACATTTCCAAGTCGGAATGACAGGATTCGAACCTGCGACAACTGGTTCCCAAAACCAGAGCTCTACCAAACTGAGCTACATTCCGTGGTATTCCTAACGGGATTCGAACCCGTGCTGCCACCTTGAAAGGGTGGTGACCTAACCGCTAGTCGATAGGAACTTGATATGCTACAACCGCCAAGGAGGGATTCTCCATAGGCAGCGTAGCAACGACCCATACGGGATTTGAACCCGTGTTCTCCACCGTGACAGGGTGGCGTGATAGACCGCTACACTAATGGGTCAAGGTGGGAGGAGCAGGATTCGAACCTGCGAAGGCAGAGCCGTCTGATTTACAGTCAGATTCCTTTAACCACTCGGAAATCCTCCCAGAACAGTTTATGTTTAATGACCGAACTGTGGCGGTCTATGGGTCTGGTGGGACTCGAACCCACAACTTCCAGGTTAAAAGCCCGTTACTCTACCATTGAGTTACAGACCCATTAAAGGTTTAAATTTTCAAGGTGCGGTGTGGTCTCTCTCAACCACTTGATTAGAATACCACCATTTGATCTCTTGGGGAGTGGATGGTGGACACTTAGGAAACTGTCACAGACAACAAAAAAGGGGAGGAAACTTTTGGTTTCTCTCCCCTTTATTTGCTTTTATGGATTACATCTTACATATGTCTTTCCATATCCGCAAACAGGGGAGTACCCTCAATATGCCAATAGCGGCAATCGAGATTGCTAAACTGTTTTGTGGGCATTTGGTAAGACATTGTTTCGACCTAAGTAGTTTTATTTATAAGACTTTTTCGTAAAAAAGTCAAGTGGAAAATAGGAGACTCGAACTCCTAACCTCCGCCTTGCAAAGGCGCTGCTCTACCAATTGAGCTAATTCCCCTGGCGTCTCAGGTTGGATTCGAACCAACGGCCGACCGCTTAGAAGGCGGTTGCTCTATTCCACTGAGCTACTGAGACAATAAGATAATCATAAAGATTATCAAGTAGGACTGCAGGGAATTGAACCCCGTTCACACCGTTATAAGCAGTGGGCCTTAACCAATAGGCGACAATCCCATAACCTCCTGGTTTGTGCATCGCTGAGAGGCATAGGAGGGGCGGGTCTTACAGGAGGGTTGGAACCTCGCCTGCCCATGAGAGTATTATAGAGGATGGTAGCAACCTTGTCAAGTCATTTTTTTACCTGAGTGGTGGACCAGCATACCATCCAACTAAAGATATTCTTTTTCCACTCTTAAGAGGTCTAACTCTATGAAGAGCATCAGATGGAAAAATAATAACATCACCAACGTCCATATCAACAGTTTGCATTTTGTTATTATCAACCATTATCTGAAATTGCCCTCCTTCAAAATCATTTTTAGAAGATAAAAGAAGAGTTATACTCAATTTTCTTATGAGTTTTTTGTCTTTACCAAAAGAAGATTCACTAGTGTCATAATGCCAGGTATAATGAGATCCTTTTCCTTCATAAACAGTATACTGTATTCCATCAGCCCACTGCTCTAAATCATAATTAAAGTATTCATTATTTGCAGAATGTATGAAATGACTCATCATTCCAGCAACCCAAGAATCAGTCTCTAACCAAATATTTCTAGATTTTCTAGTTTTTTCATCAATAAGTTGCGTTTTTTTACTACCATAAACAGTAGAATCTTCAAATTCTTCACGTAAATATTGGTTTATTATTATTTCAGAAACTTCTTTCGGCAATCCAGAAGGAATATGATAATATCCTAAATTATTAGCCATAATAAAAGTTTTTTATTTTAGTTTTTTAAAATTCTCAAGATGCTGTTTTTGCCTCTTTGCGAGAATTTTTTTCTTCCGAAATTTCTAACCTTCTTTGTTTGGCCAATTTTGCAATTTCTTGAAGTGCTTTTCTAGCTCTTGTACCTGCAGCACTATTGCCACCCACAAATTTTTCGTCTTCTGCTTTCCATGCACTCACAGCATCAGAAATTTGTTGTATAGTTTCAGTCATAAAAATCTCCGTTAAAAAAATATATTTTGTTTATTTATAGTTTATCAGATTCTTCAAAAACTTCTTCTTGATTTTCTGTTTCGTCTAAACTTACTCCAATTTGCGAAAGATATTCCAGGGCACCTTGAACTTTCAAATAAAGTTCTTTTTTTGCCACTAATTGATTTTGTAACGTATCAATTTCTTGGAATAAATTTTGCTTTTGCTGGAACAAATTTTTTAAATGATTTTTTTGTTCTTCCATTTTATTATCAATTTATAGTAATTTAAAAAAGGAGGATTAATACCTCCTTTGCATATTTATTATTCTATTGTATCAAACTTCTACCGCGATCAGTCGGTTAGCATATTCATGTGCATAAGATGTGCGGGCACCATGAATGCCCCAACCAATCCAACTATACGCATAGTTCATGTAACGATCAATAGACTTACCAGGGGTTTTCATTCTGTCTACGATACGTTGCCATTGAACTTCATTCGTAAGATAACGTAATTGCGTTTGAAGTGATGATGGATCTCCACCATACTTTTTAGCAAAATCACCCAATCCATAATAACGATCGGCAGATGTCCATTGGATCAGACCATATCCACGCCAGCAGTTATGGTATCTGGTCCTGCTACCACCTTCACAAATATTAGGCACGAACATAGATTCTTGCTTAATATTGCCCATGATAGTAGCAAGGGCGTTTCTGTCTTTAATTCCTTGATCTTGAAAAAATTCAAGAGCAAGTTGTTCATGTTCTGAACACCCTTTACAAATTAGCCTTTTCTCTTTTGGTTTTGGAATTGCAACCTCGCGGATTGCTGTCGTCTCTGGTTCAAACTCTTTAATAATTGAGTAAGGTTTTGCATCCACGGGAGGAGGCGGACCTTGCAGTTTATAACTAGAGAATGGCAGTGTTGCCGTACTGGTTGTAACCGTTGCCAGAAGAGGCAGGGCTACAGTAAAGATGTTTTGCATTAAGGATTAATTGAACTCTACATCCGTATAGAAAGGGGGTACACCCTTTTCTCAAAGGGCACTTTCCACGGCTCTAAATGTCACTTCACAGACTCATAATAATTACCCTACTCATAATAGGGATTTTTCCATCATAAGTTTTTATTTAGGTTTTGTCAAGAAAGTATCACATAAGTTCTCTATTCAATGGATATCCATGTCCACCAACATTTAGTTCAGTACAAAAAAATACTTGAGTTAATCTTTTTTTATTTTTACTACCAAATGTTTGAGCTGCATGATGACCAGATCTACCATCAAATAAAATGCAACGATTATAAACATTTTGAATTTTTATTGTTTCATAAAAATTATTATTATTTTTTTCCCATGCAGAAATAAATTCCTCATCATCAACATTTTCTCCACGATATACTTTTTGTTTTACATCAATATTAGATTTTTCGTATTTTACAATTCCATTTTTTGGTGTGTATATAGAAGTACCAGTATCATTTTCAGGATCTTTTGTCAAATATATCAACCCTGCAAAAACACATCCATCACTATGAACCCATCCCATATTTCTTGGATGATATTTTTCATCATGTCTAGGAGAAATTAATTGAAAAGAACTATACATATAATAATTTAATTCAGTATCTTCATTATAAAATATTGACAACAAACTTTTAGAAAAATAATGATAAATTTCTGGAGATATCTCTTCCAATACAGAACTTCTAATTCCAGGCCAATGACCACCTTCTGCTTTATGAGAAAAATCGGAAATACTTTCTAATCCAACTTTTCTAACATAATCAGGATCTTGATAAAAATTATCAATAACAGTAACTGGAAAAAGAGATGATTTCATTATTATCAAAATTATATTATTTGTTATTATTTAATGCACTATCATCTAAGCATTCTATAAATAGATTTAGTGTTTATCACAATATAAGAAAATGAAAAGACTCCTATTAGCCTTTTCGTTATTCTTCGCAATCCCAGTTAATGCTGCTGAAATCACATCAAAAATCACTGATTCTGTTCAATTGAAAGTTGATGGTGCTGCTGTTCAATCAACTCGAATTGGTGCTTCCTATTCAGCGTCAGGAACCAATATCCAATCTACATCTTTTGGTGGTGTAGGTGGTGCTGGAACCTATGATATCAATACTCCAGGTCAAGCATTTACTTTCTCAGAAAGTTTTAATGCTGCCGATACCCCTGTTACTACCCAAACACGTTCTAACCAAGGAACAATTGATTCACCAAATCTTTATGGAGATAGTGTAACTCAGATTGGTGGAGAGAAAGGAACTCTTGCAGGTACTCTTTCTCCAACTGGTGTTCCTACTGTTACTGCTGGTGGTGCTGGTACAAGTGCTACTGCTCAAAGATCCATTGAACTAAGTGTATTCAAATGAGACATTTAACTCCCGTTTTGCTTTTAGCAACGGGAGTCATCTGTACTCCCGTTTATGCTGAGAGCGTTGTGCCCAATTTCACTAGGGGTACAATTAATGCGACAACAGAATCTGCGACAAAAATTGTAGAAACTATTCGTCAAGTTGAATATACAACTGGTGAATCTTACACCGTGACTGGAACAAACATTAACATTCCTGGAAATCCTCAAAAAGGATCTAGTTACAGCATTATGACTCAAGGTGCTCCATTTCAATTTAGTGAGACGTATCTTGGCCCTGGAGTGGCAAAAGAAACATGGATAGACCGTACTACAGAAACCCAATCAACTACTACATCAATATCTGTCTTTACGCAATAATTTCAACGGGTTCTGCATTTGCCCAAAGCACTCCTGCACCTAGTAATACAAACATTGCTGGTCCAAGTGCAAGTGCTACAGGAAATGTAACTAATCAAGCAGTCCAAGTCCTTCAAGGACCATACGCACTCAATACTTATGGTGGTGGAGTAAGTTGTCAGGGTGCTACATTTTCAATATCTCCATTCGCTATGAGTAGTAACAATAGTAGTGATGATCCAGAATCTTTTGCATCACGCAATGGAAACTGGGGAATTTCTGCTGGTTTTAATATTCCTTTAGATGGCAACCTAATGGATTTGTGCAAAAAAAGAGCGGCAACTGAAATTGCTAGACAACAAGCAGAGACTGATAAAGCAAGATTAGATTTTGAACTCGTGAGATTATTAAAATGTGGTGAAGCTTACAAGAATGGAGTTATGTTCCACCCCGATAGTCCTTACTATAAGGTTTGTGCAGATGTTGTTGTGAAGTACCCAAAAGTTGAGGATGTAGTGAATGGAACCAATAGAACTAATTGATAACCCAAATTTAAAACCCATAATCGGAAATAATCCGATTAACGTTCCAAATTCAAACATCAATAAAATTGCTGGTCCGTCTATAATTTCAACCATAGATAGACCAGCAATTCGTGATGTTGAACAACCAGTTGTTCGTGGTCTAGAGGTTCCTGTTATTGATGTTCCAAATACTACAATTAAATATCCAGTTATTAATGTACCAACTCAAGCAGAGTTTGATGCTGCGGTAAATGCAGAACGTCAAAAGCAATCACAAGAAGAAAAACCAAAAGAAAGGGGATTACCTGATACGACTCCCCCTCCTCAATTGCCACAAGTTACCCAAACCCCCTTTACTCAACCTGCAACATCTACACCAGTTGCAGAAATCCCAGCAGATAAACCTCAACCTACTTTTTCTGTTTATGGAGTCGATATTAATTTACCTGACCCTTCTCTTGTTGCTACGGCTGGTGCTGTCGCAGTAGTTACCACAGCATCCACTATGGTTGCAACAACTGCACTAAACGCCCTTAAAAACGCCGCAGAACCAATCATTAAAGAAGCAACAAAGAATAAGTTCAAAATCAAAATCAAACAGGTTAAACCCGTTCTTCACTACGTTCTTGCAGAAGAAGGGCACGTTGATATTTTTGAGTACTCTTCAGAAGGAACTCGTTTCATAGAGAAAGTATCTAATGTAGAGCAGTACATCCGCGATCAAGTTGAAATTAATGCTCTCTACGAAATAGACAACAAAATTATTATTGATGATGTGATAAAAGATAAATTTACAAAAGAGGGGCAACAAAGATTTAAACCTTTATTCTCCCCTGCTAAAAAGGTTGCAAAAAAACTTGCTGCTAGATTATCATTCTAAGTCTAAACTTGATACAACCCAAGATATAACCATAACTGGTATATAAGTTATTACATTATAAAGAGCATCAAAAAAGAAATTATCAAATCTAGATTCTTTTCTTTTCTTTTCTTGATGCTTTATTTCTTCGACTTTTTGTGGTGCGTGAGTCATTCCAACACCGTAAAGTAATCTTTACTATTTAACAAAAATGCATCATATTGTAAAGATTTTTTACGACCTCTTCGTGCTGGTCTCCTAACAAAACGAATAACTTCTGGTGGTTGACGCTTGGGGATAGGTCTTCTATTCTCAAGCATCATACCATCGTTGGTAAGTAATCTTAAAACTATTAAAATATCAAGAAGTACGAGTTTCATTCCTCTTTGCTAATAGTTGGGAGAAGTCTTTTTTCTTTGTACCCCCATCATATTCCCAAGCATATCCTTCAGCAATCATTTGATTATTGATTGATATTTCTTCCCCATTAATATACAAGTGTCCAATAATACGTCCGTATTTCTCTGTGCTATCTGGAAGTTCGGTTTTGATAATAATATCTTTAGCAAATTGCAATCTATGCTTCAACCACTCTTTTGATTCCAATCCCAGTTTCTTTTCATAAGCATCGGTAGTTCTACTCTCTGGAGTATCTACTGCTGCAAGACGAATTCTTTTGGTGAGTGAAATATCAAATCCAAGATCAATATCAGCATCAATAGTATCACCATCAACTACTTTATGAACTGAACGAATACGATAAACGTAAGGATCTTTTTCTTGCATCAGAATGGTAATTTAAACTCTTTGGTATTTAGTTTAGGAATAGGCAATTTTTGAAATGCTTTATTCACTTGATTCTCTACAACCTTACCAACAAACTCCTCTGGATTGTTCAGAATTACTTCTGCTTTTTTATAAGTCACATAAGCACCATAACAAAGTGCTCCACTAATGAGAAGACTTGTCGTTGATAGAATGATTGCTAGGTTCTTCATTTTTCATTTCCTCGTGTGCTAGTTTTAGTATGTAGTAAATTACATACAAAGTAAAAATAAGTCCACAACCCAATATAATTACAACTCCCCAAGGAAATTCCATTAGTACTTACCTTCTGTACAATACTCTACTTTCTTGTTTGGATAATAAGGATACTTACCTTCTTGTGGTTTCATCCATCCACATCCAATCAACCAATCCATAGTCATTGGTGTAGGACGAATTTGATCCCATAATGGACCCTTTGCACACATTTCAAGTTTTTCTGCCGTTTGATTTGATTGCTCTTCTGCCCAGTTAGCATCTGCTTCCCAAGGAATTGCACGACTTTGCATCATTGATTCATAAGTTAAACGAGTCTGCTTCATTACCCAAGCAGGTATCTCACTATCCTGATGAACCTGTGCCATAAAGGATGTTTGTAATCCACCACCCATACAATCTTGAACTACATGCCACCCCTCATGTCTCATCGTTCCGAGAAATTCTCTAGGATCTTTGAGAAGTTGTTCGTTCACAAAGAAACGATTATAGTTTGGTTTATATAATCCTACTGTTCTTGGAGTAAAATATCTTTCTGGTGCAACATACACAGGTACATTTACACTATCAAGAGCAGTAATAATTCTTTTTAATTCTTCTCTGAATGGATCAAAGTCTGGATCCTTTAGTAGTTCAGAATCTACCGTGAGTTTTTCAACTCCTTCAGTGCATTCTAGGAGAATCATACAACCCATTGCCTCTGCACTATAAGGTCTTACTGTTGGTTGTTTGGGTTCTAATGATGATGCTATAGCAGGAAATGCTAAAGATAAAATTAGACCAAATGAGGTGAGTAACTTTTTCATTCGTTCCACCAACCTTCTTCTTTGTGAATCCAGACTTTCAAATCCCGTACATACTTTCTCAAAATCTGGGCCTGTTCTTCATGCCAAATATCACCCGTCTCCATGTGAAGACGGGTGTGATTATCTATGGCTTTGAGTATGTTGTGGATGGGAGCGTTCCAACACTCCCTTTTTGGAGTGTTCCATTCTCTTGGCATTTGTACTCAACTGTATAAAGTTGTCCTTTATGTATAAAATCAACTGCACATAAATTAGGTCCAATTATTAAGTTACCTGCAATAAGAATTTCAAGTAACATTATTTTTTCTTACCTCCATTTTTAGCTTTCTTTGCAGTTGCGTTACCAGAATTCTGCTTTTTATTATTCGCAGATCCTTTTTTGCTTTTATTTGGTGATTTAGACATTATGCTCCACCTGTGCGAGGTTGTACTTGGCCTTCTAAAACTTCAACTCTTTCTTCAAGAGTTGGTTCAGTAGTTGCAGAAACTACTGGTACTACTGGTTCTGGTGGTGCTCCCGCAACCACTTCTTCTCTACGTGGTTCTTCTTTTTTTTCATCATCATCCCCACCTTTCTTCATAGTATTAATACCAAAAGTAGCAGCAGATGCTGTGAAAACAGTTGCAATAAAAGTTGGGTCCATCTTAGATAGAGCCCCAGCATAACTAGCAGTGAGAAGAGCAGCAGACCAACCCAAAATAGCGATACGAATTACAGTACTCATACACTTTTCTCTTTTGTTTGGCGTTTCCATTTGTTCCTTAGTTTGAGGTTAACCTTTTTTCCAAGCTTCACCTTCTGCTTTTCTTCTACGTGCTAAACCTGCCTCTACATTTGAACCAGGATTGCGATAGAGATATAAAGCATCGGGAACCATGTCCCATTCTTTATTCTTCAGGCGTTTAGTAATAGTATTAAAGTTATCACCACCGTAAAAACCGGCACCAAGATTATAAGCAAAGCTGAGCAGAGCGCCTCTTTTTCCATCTGACATTTCACTCCAATGAGGGATTTTACGCAAGGCAGGAAGGAACTCTTTTTTGCATTGTTCGATAAGAAGTTCATCTGCTTCTTGTTGAGTTAAAGTATCACCCATTTGAAAAGGTGAACCATCTTTTTTACGTGTTGAACCCCAACCGATTGTGATTGGAAGTCCACCAGTTAGAGGATCGGGATATGCCTTTAAATGGCATCCTTCAAACTCTTTGATTAATTTCAAACCCATCATTGGAACATCATCACCACCAACTACAGGCGCTGCAGCAGCAGGGGCAGATGCTGGTGCAGCGTTACCCTTTTTTCCTCTATAAATCTCCGCCCAATCAATATTATCTTCTAGATATTTGACTGGAAGATTATCTTCCAACCACTGAACTGCCTTAACGTGATTAGGATTTTTCTCGTCATAAAACTTAAAAAAGTTATGAAGATCAATTCTTGCCATTGTTACCTCCGAAATACTTTGTATAAAGTTGTTGCGCTTCTATATGTTTTCCATGATTTGTAAGATCTTTTATTCTTTGTAAGATCTTTCTTTTAAAATTAATCGAAAATTCTTCCCCATCCATCGTTGCCTCCTGGACACCAACGGTGCTTAAGAACTGCTTTAGTATAAATTGTTTTCTTGCCGTTGGTTACGGGACCAGTATAGTTATCATTTAGAGATCCGTATGGATCATTGACATAGTATCCCTTACCATCTGGTGTTTTGCCAATTACAACACACATGTGCCCACCAGTAGGTGCAGAAAGAGAACCCCTATGAAGGATACCAATAACAACAGGTTTCCCAGCATCAAGACTCTTATCAATATCAGCGAAAGAAAGATTGTAACTAAAGTGTGACTTAACTCCATAACCTGCCAGAACTTTCGTCTGTACCGCATGGTCAGTAGTGTCACCAATCGCAAATACTTTTTTGACGTATTCATCATCGCCTTTGATGCTTCCTGGCTTGAGGAAAGCAAGGCACATAGCGCATGATGAACTGTTACAAGTTCTATGTGCATCTCTATAGTTATCTACTTGATTGAAGTATGGAACATTTAGAACTGCTGGTGTGGGTGGTTTTGTTCTAAAAATTCCAATCCAATCAGATTCGGAATCATCAAGAAACTGTGCAGGTAGGTTATCTTCTAACCATTGAACTGCTGCCACATGATTCGCATTACTATCATCATAAAATTTAAAAAAGTTATGAAGATCTAAGGTCATCATCCTCTCCTATGTACTCTAATGAATAGATATCATGATCAAGAATATTTGGATTCAACCATTCACTAAACTCGGATTGAATCGCGTGGGCATTTTCAATATCTTTTTTAGATAGAGTATGAATACGGTCAATTGCCCAATCATGGGTATTCCGAAGAGTTTGTTCCAAAGTTACCATAATCTTTTCGCATGTAGCGTCCTAGAATGTTGCTATTGTAGTACGCTGGGGTTCCATCGTCAAGAGACTCTTTCAACACATTATTTAGGAAAAGCTGTCTTGTTTCTTCGTAGTTACATTGTCCTTTGGTTTTATGGAGACTGATGATTGTTCTACTGAAGGAACTTTTACCCCAAAGGTTAACATCGACTTTGAGTTCAGGGCATGATCCGTAGTACTTTTTCCAATCAGACTCTGACTTAACTTTTCTAGATTTTCCTGCTGGTGTGCGGTATGACCAGAAATACTTTCTACCAATATACTTGCGATTAGTCGGAATGCAGTATATAAGATAAACAAACCCAAAATTATCTTGAATATCACTTGAATCAAATACTTGTCCATTATAGATCCAAGGGTTCTCATAGCTCATATAGTCATCTTTAAGAGCTATTATTTATCCTTCAACCCTAACAAAGGTATTCTAGCAATAAAAAAGAGGGTTGTCAACCCTCTAAAGAATTATGTAAAGTTTATATCAACCTTTGTACTTTGATTTTGCTCTTGCCTTTGCTGCTTCTCCCTCTGGATCTTTAATATCAAAGGATTATTTTTGATCTTTTTTATTCCCAGAGTGAGTTTGAGATAACCTTTCATGATTTGCGCGATATTCTGGATCATTCGCCATTCTTTCCTGATGCTTTCTCACACGATCCATAAAAGCGGATTGTTCTTGGTCTTTTCTATACTGAGTAGCCCTTCTACCCATGGAACGAGTAACTCTTGCTTCATCAAGAACTTCTTCAAGAATTTCTTCTCTCCACTCTTCGCTCATGTTTGCCATGATAACGAGAGCATTCTCATTAGTATCTGCATAACCTTCAGCAACTAAATGCTCAAGGATGTAATCAAATACCTCTACGCTTTCACCAAGTCTTTCAGCATATTTACCAGCAGCAGAACCTGCTTTACGTGCCTTCTGGGCAACGAAACCAGCAGCGCCTTGTGCCTTGCGTAAACCCCTTCCAAGCAGGCTCTTAACGCCTTTCTTAACTTCTGCCTTCTTCTCCTTTGCAGCACCGTAGGCTGCCTTTGCTGCCCCTGTAACGGCGCTTCCAGCGGCACTAGCAGCTTTACCTACTTCGTGCTTTACCTTACGTCCTGCTCTCCTTGCCTCATCTTTAGCGATTGAGGCAGGAATACCAACAGCAGCCTTCGCGGTTTGTAGACCACGCTTAATCGCTGCCTTACGTGCCTCTCCACGCTTTGTAGCAGTAGTAGATTTCTGATATGCTCTTGCTGCCGTTGATCCTGCAGGAGCATATGGATTGAGTTCCATTAGATATTCAGTTGCTGCATCTTCTACAAGGTCAGCAGCTTCGTCTAGATCGTATCCGAATTCTAAACACTCTTCGACAAGTTCTTCTACAACTTCTTCAATCATCACATCTGTGATGTCGTCAACTTCACCAAGATAAAGTTGTTTGTAAGTTTCAGTAAGTTCTCTATGTTGCGATGGTAATAACATTTGTTTTACAAATACTTTTAGAAATATTTATAAAAAAAGAGGACCCAAAGGTCCTCTTACTTCACATCATCGGTTGTCTTACCTAACCATTCTTTTTCGTAATCATAATCACCAAACAGAAACTCATCTGCTTCTGCTGCTTCTCTATATGCTTTTACGATTTCTTGTTCCACCCATTCATCATAGTTGGAATCCTGAGAAAGTATCTTTGGTAACATCTTGTTTAATCCCACCTACTATGTAGGACTCAACTTCTGTTTCTTGGGGAGCAACTTGAAGTCCTTTAGAGGAAATCCAATGCTCTGTCCAAGGAAGAGGATTATTCTTTGCAGGAATATCATAAAGTGGTTTCAAACCAATCGCTTTCATTCTACGATTAGCAATCCATTCAACATACTGCTGCAACAGTTTGTCATTCAGACCAATCATAGAACCATCTTTGAACAGATACTCTGCCCAAAGTTTTTCCTGATTCACAGCATTCTCAAAGGTCTTATAAACCCACTGCTCCTCTTCTTTAGCGATACGTGCCATTTCAGGATCATCACCTTCCTTCCACTTGTTCATAATATTTTGAGTGATGACCAAGTGCTGATTCTCATCACGAGCAATCAGTGAGATGATCTTTGCACTTCCTTCCATAAGCTTGAGTTCGCCAAATGCAAAACTGCAAGCAAAACTGACGTAAAAGCGAATACCTTCAAGAATATTAACGTTTGCAACTGCTCTGAACAATTTGCGCTTGAGTTCATACCTTGCCTCTTGTGCGTAGGGTACTTGTTCTAATGCATGAACCCATTCGTGCGAAGTTCCGTATTGTTGAGCACTATTAATAAAATCATTATATGCCTGTGTAACGCTCACAGCACGTTCCATGATACGATCCTCCTTGAGAATTGTATCGAATACTTCTGATGGGTCAGAATAAACATTCTTGATGATGTAAGTATATGAACGAGAATGGATCATCTCCATAAACTCCCACACTTTCATACACGCTTCCAGTTCAGGAAGTGAGCAGTAAGGCGCGAACGCCATACCAGGACCACGACCCTGAACGGAGTCCAGCATAACCTGATATTTCAGGTTGCTAGTGAAGATGTGTTTTTGCTCTGGGCGTAGCATATGATAATCGCTACGATCTTTTTGAAGAGATACTTCTTCGGGTCTCCAGAAATAACCCAGTTGCTGTGTTGTTAGTTTATCGAAAATTGGATACTTGTAAGAATCGTATCTCTGTATTCCTAGTGGTTGTCCAAAAAACATGGGTTGCTTTTTGGTATCTACTTCTTGAGAATTAAAAACAGTCATTGATTCGACCATCTTTTTATCCTCTAAACCTGTTTTAAATCTTACAAGACTCACAATCTTCCTCCTCTGATTCTAGAATTTCGGACATTAAATTTTCTAATGTTTGACGGGTTTCTTCAACCTCATCATTTTTCATGTCATTTGTATTTTGATAATAACTGGTTTTCCAACCGTACTTATATGTAGTCAAAAGGTCTTGTGCCATTACTGAAGTAGGAACTTCATTATCGGCATAATTTTCTGGATTATATGACCAGTTTCCAGAAATCGCTTGATCGAAGAATTTCTGCATAACTGCAACAATATGAATATACCCACGATTGCTAGGCATATCCCACAGAAGCGTATAATTGTTCTTAAGTGTTTGATATTGTGGAACAATTTGCTTAAGTGGACCTTTTTTCGACTTTTTAATGGACAAGTATCCGCGAGGTGGTTCAATTCCATTTGTTGCGTTTGACACAACGGAACTGCTCTCCGATGGCATCTGTGCGGACAATGTTGAGTTCCGTACACCATACTGCTTAACCTGCTCCCTAAGGCTATCCCAATCATACTTTAATTCGTTCGGAACGATTTCATCAACATCCTTCTTGTATGTATCAATCGGCAAAATACCTTGCCCATACTTTGTACGATGTGAATATTCGCAAGCACCTTTTTCTTTTGCAAGATTAACCGTTGCTTTAATAAGATAATATTGGAATGCTTCGGTCAAATCATGAACAAGTTTCCATGCACGGGGGTCTTCATAATGTTCCCCATGTTTGGCAAGATAATGAGCAAGACCAATAAATCCTACTCCAAGTGAACGGCGTGCTCTGGTGGCGATTTCTGCTGCTTTAACGGGGTATCCCTGGAAATCAATGAGTTCATCAAGACTCCTAACAGCAAGATCACAAAGAACTTCAAGATCTTCGTTATCCCTAATTTTTCCAACGTTAATAGCACTAAGAATGCAGAGAGCAATTTCTCCATCAGTATCATCAATATGTTGAAGTGGTTTAGTTGGAAGAGTAATTTCCTGACATAGGTTACTCATCTCTACTTTATCAATGAAGGATGAGTGAGAATTGCAGTGGTCAATATTCATAATGTAAATACGACCTGTTTCTGCACGTTCTTTTAGAAGATCCAAAAAGAGTTCTTGAGCTCCGATAGTTTTTCTTGGAATAGATGCATCTCGTTCATAAGATACATATAACTCGTCAAATCCATCAGTGCCAAAAGCATCATAAAGACCAGGAACGTCGTGCGGAGAGAAGAGAGAGATTTCTCCGTTCTGAATGAATCGTTCATAGAAGATTTTAGAAATTTGGATACTATAGTCTAACTTACGAACACGATTATCTTCAGTTCCTTTGTTATTTTTTAATACTAGGATATCTTCGATTTCTTGGTGCCAGATTGGGAAGTGGACAGTTGCTGATCCACCACGGATGCCATTTTGAGTGCAGCATCGGACAGTTGCTTCAAACTTTTTGAGGAATGGAACAACACCCGTGTGCTGAACTTCTCCGCCTCTGATCTTACTGTTGATGCCACGGATGCGACCTGCGTTGATGCCGATACCCGCCCTTTGTGCAACGTATCTGCCAATAGCCATATCACTAGTAAAGATGCTATCGAGGGTGTCATCAACATCAACAAGGACACAACTAGCATATTGTCGAAGTGGCGTCCGCACTCCTGCCATGATTGGTGTTGGGATGTTGATTCTGTGCCTGGAGATTGCATCGTAATACTTCCTAACGTAATCTAAACGTGTTTCTTTTGGATACTTGGAAAAAATAGTTGCCGCAATCAAAAGGTACATAAACTGTGGCGTTTCGTAAAGTGCTCCAGTGCTTCTATCTTGCACTAGATACTTATCAACGACTTGACGTAAACCTGCGTAAGTGAACAAATAGTCACGACTATGATCAATGAACGACTGAAGTTTTTCAAACTCTTCATCACTATAAAGGTCCGCAATTTCTGCATCATAAACTCCTTTTTTTATGCATTGATCAACATGCTGCTTTACAGTAGGGCACTCATGCATTCTCCCGAATAATTGCTTACGGAGGGCAAACAGCAGCAGACGGGCAGCAACAAACTGATAGTTAGGATGGTCTAAATCAATTAAATCTGAAGCAGAACGAATCAGAATTTCCTGAATCTCTGCGGTTGTAATACCATCATAAAATTGAATGCCAGATTGCATTTCAACTTGAGATGCGGATACCCCAGCAAGATCCTTACATGCTTCTTCCACCATGATGTGGAGTTTGTTCAGATCAAGGGGTTCAGTTTTGCCATTTCTTTTAACGACTTTTGTTCCGTTGCTCATATTTTCTTCCAGTTGTTAAACTTAATTTTTGCTTCTAAACCTGTGTATGTACTTGATTTTAACACATCCATAACATTAAGTCCAGCGAGCACCATGTCATTAATATCTTTCTGCTCGATGGTTGATGGCCAAATCACTACTTGTTCGCCTCTGTTAATTGTTTTTGATATTCGGTTGACGATTTCTCTATTGCGAGGTTCGTTATCAAAAACGTAAATATAATCGCTCCAACCAAACGACCTAATATCAACGTCGGACCCACACATAGCAACAGAATTTTGTACAAACGTGGAATCGAAGGGTCCTTCAACAATGTAAATGGATTGCGAAGAATTGACTTGGTCAAGACCGTAAATTTTTGGAGCATCATCCGAAAGCATCACAGTAATATATTTAACAGAGTTCGGAACTAGCGATCTTCCTTGAAATCCAATTAGATTATTTTCAAAATCAAATAATGGTATAATAATGCGACTTTCATCATTCTTAATTGATTCAAAAGTAGGTTTTTGATTGTTTGTCCACTCTTTAAATTTGTTAGCAAAATAAAACTTTTCTGGATTCAGTTTTCTTTTTTCCAGATATTCCCTAGCAAGAGGAACTTCAGATGCTTTGGGAAGATCTAGTTTTTTTTTAAAAACTGGTTTAGCAAATTCAAACTTTGGTTCTTCTGCAACAAAGTTTTTACCTGTATGCCCTTCTTTGAACTTCTCTAAAGTATATTGTTTATGAAGATTTAAATCTATTTCCTTGAGAAAGTTATTGAATGATAAACTAGCACCACAGTTATGGCACTTAAAATTAGTGTTATTTTTTACCGTGTAAATATAACCCCTTGTTTTGTTTTTGTTTTTTTGAGAATCACCACAAATAGGGCAGCGGAAGTTGTAGAGATCCGATTTAACCCTTTTAAATTTTTGCAGACGTGATGAAACTAAACCAATATACTTGAAATCAACAAAATCCATTACAAGGCGGTGTTACTTGGTGCGCTCTATTATAACCTGTTGAGGGGATGCTGTCAAGAGCTTGGGGACAAAAGCATTAATGATTCCAATACCAACTACTGCAAATGCAAGAACCCCTCCTACTTGCCATCTAAATTTTTTAAGATCTTCTATTTTTTCTTCAATCTTACCAAATCTTTCTTCTATTTTTTTATGTTCTTTATCATTATTTTCTTTCATCTCATCTATCATTTTCACAATAAGATCATCATTTTTCATACTTTGCTCTATTCTTTCGTCGTGTTTTGCAAGAATTGTAGCAATACGCGAATTGCCTTCGGAAATTTTATCTACTGCTGTTTCTAATTTAGAAAGCATTTCGCGGGATAAGTCTTCGTAAATACCAAGTTTAGATTCAAGAACCGCTAATTTTGATTCTTGAGAAAACATATTATTTCTCCTTTAAATATTTTAACCATGGGGCACGTGATCCACGTCCACCTGTAGCATAATTATTTCTACGTTGGGTCTTTCCAAGTTTTGGTGTCCATCCAGCATGTGGTCCTTCTGATGGAGATTTTTCAGAATATCCAGCAATAGGACCAGAACTACCAGTTGTCATCCCACCAACAACGGCATCTTCTTTTAATTTATGAACAATTTGTATAATTTTGTCTACATTCATTAGATTGAATTTAAAACAGTTGTACAATATTCATCTTTTTTAATATTATCAATTTTAGTTTTTGGAAATTCTGGCAACCTATTCAAAAAAACTAAAAAGCTTTTTAATGCTGGCCAAAGATCCTGTTCCAAATTATAGAATAATAATGGAATAGCGGCATCATCAAAAACATTAAACAAAAGAATAAGATGATTTAAAATTAAATGAGTTTTTAAAATATTATCTTTTTTATATTTTTTCAGTAATTTTTTAATATATCTTATTCGCTTCAAATCATCCTCAAAGTCTTCTTTAGTTACAGACTGTGGGTTATTATAGAATTTTATAGCGAAGAGCATATAATTGTCTTCATTCAATTCGTCAAATCTCATATATTATCAGCTATCTGGCAATCTAGTGTCATCTCCAGCATCACCATAAGTTCCCGCTGCAGGAGTTCCTGAACTAATTCCACTCATGGCAACAAGAACTTCAGATTTGACTCTGAAATTACCCTGTGCATCTACGTAAGTTGTTACCCCAACCCAACCTGCATGAGAAACTCCATATGCACCTGCTTTTCCACCAACTGTTGTTGTGCGAGCAGCAGCAGTTTCGTAAGTATCAACACCAAACACTGCAGAATATCTATTTGATTTTACATCAGGAGCAAAATATTGCCCGTCTTCTAAAGTATATTTTGGTTTTTGTGAAATGGTATATGCAACACCAACCAATCTACCATAACCTATAGTTCCTATTCCGGTAATGAATTGTGTTGATGCAATAGAAACATAAGTATTAGATGTAATACCAGAAATTACTGCTTGCCCAAAAGTATTACCAACACCGATTGAAATTACATCACCTACCGAAGCATTGGTAAAAGTTGTACCAGATCCAGTAATTGTCTTATTAGACAAATCTACAGTAACTGTTCCTGTCGCATATACAGCGTCTGCTTTGCCCCAAAGAGCCATGTGCTTTACCTATAAATTCTTTTTCTATTGATATTTATAAAAAAAGGAGACTTTTAATTTTTGTCTCCTTTCTGCAGAATAGTTTTTAAAAAATGAGTAATTAGGTCAAGTAATCCATTCTCCTCAAATCTTTTTGTTTTTGCTAACCATTCAGAAGCAGTTAACAGTAGACCAAGAAGAATAGTTACTCCCCAATTAGTTACTAAACACGTAATCATTCTTGTGGTTTAAAGAGAAGTTCTTTAACTGTAGCAAGAACCATATCATCAATACTATTGTCAGTTGTTTTTACATATTTTTCAAGAAGTTCAATCACAAGATTTTTAACTGCTGGATGTGTGGCCAACTTAAGAATAAGTGGTTTTACCACCGCAACTAATGCATCCATGACATTCTCCCTATAAAGAGTATCCTGGGTTATTTATCTTTGCCAGTTTTAGTTTTGTGACTCTTAAAACCTTTATTCTTCATAAACCAAGCAAGAGCATAAATGTTCTTGTCCTTTCCTTCTGGGGTTTTACCTCTAGAAAGTTCAGGATATTTTTTCATCGCTTTCACGGTTCCTTCAAATCCAGGAGGTGCAACTTCCTGAATATCGTCCCCTTCCTGATTATTATCTTCAGAATAATTTAAAGGAAGTCTGCCAGATCTTTGCAATTGCATAGTTTGGCGTTGGCGTGTTAAAGCAGCTTGGACTTGTTGCTGTCTAATTTTAAGTTTTTTCTTTTGCTCCTCATCTTGTGAAGAATTTTTTACTGGGGCATCAGTTTCAGTTTGCTCCATAGTTGGTTTTAAATTAATATACTTAGAGTTATTAACTTTTTCACCAGTTATTGTATCATTTTTCTTTTTTGTCTTTTTTGCTTCGTTAACAACTTCACCATCTAGATCAAAACTATTATTCAATCCTGTACGATTAGCAATAGCCTTACCAACAGCAGCACGACGCTTTAAAAGATACTTATCGGATTTATCATTCTTAACACCGTTATTGTTTAGATCGGCATCTTCTTTACCAACAGGATCTAAACCTTTACCTGCTTTTACTTTTGAAGTTTTTTGTCCTTGCTTATCCTCAGTTTCTTTTGGATGATAACCAGTCATTTCAACTCTTCTAATATTTGGATTTGCACGAAGTTCTGCAATTTTTGCACGAGTTGCCTGGCGACGATAGGTATTGCCAGTCTTCTTATCGGTAACAACTACCCAATACTTCTTTTCATCCGCTTCTGCAATATCCTCAACTTCTTCTTCAACAGTAACACCTTCAACGAAAACTTTAATTAAGGCATTTACTGTAGATTGCTTTGCAAGTTCACCAATTCCATATTCTTCTTTTACGCCACCAGAAAGCTTTTTCTTTGCAAGTGCTTTAACTGGACCTGGTGCAGGAGAACTTGCTAATTGTGCCAAATATGCTCTAACAACTTGAGCTGGGTTCATATCAGTATGAGCACCCATTTTTTGTTTAACTTTATATTTTACGTCCGAAGCAAGTTGAGATGCTGCCTTTTCAATATCAGTATCACCAGCGGCATGTCCGCGATGAGGACCAACTGTAGTTTGAGCCATGGAATTTTTCTAATTTACTTTTTTCTATACTTATTTATGAATTCCCTACCGTATGTAATTAAATCTTGGTTGTAATCAAGAGATCCTGGAGTCTTATCAATTACATTTTTAAGATATCCTTCTGTTCCGATTAAAGTATTAGAATGTTTTTCATCTCTCATTTTTGAAGACATATGCTTTTCACTATATGCTTCAGTAACATCCTTTATCCAAGATTTAAACATAACACCATCTTCAGTTACACAAATCAAATGATTGGTTCCTCTGCGGATTATTTTTCCAACCATTTCATTAACTAAACTTTGAACCATATCACCTTCTTTAAATATCTCCCCACTAATGTATTTCTCTCTCAATTCCTGTTCATTAATTGGAGGTGAATTTTGTGGCGTCGATACTGATAAATTTTTCTCTTTGGGAGTTTGACGTGGATCTTGCTGTCCAAGTCTCTGCCTCTTGTTATAAAAATGTAATCTACCACCTATGGTTTTTGCTTCAAATTCACCAGTTTTATTGTTATGCCATCCACCATGCCCATCTCCAACTAACCCAGATCTTTTTGCCTGAAGAGTTGCTAAAGATAAACCTTCAACAAATTGAGAAAAATTTTTCATTACTTATGTTTACAGATTTCTGTTGTTATTTCTTTTTCGTTTGCTATTATGTATTGTAAAACACTTAATCTTATCTTTTTATATTTATTCTTTGTCTTTTTTTCTCTAGAAGAAATTATCTTATTTTCAAATGTTTTGTAAACGTAAGCAAGAAAATCTTTATATCTAGAGGTTCTTGTTTTAGAATTACTTTCAAATGAATTAATAATATCAGAAATTATTGAATTCATATTAATGTTTTATTTTTATTTAGTGCCCGTGAGAAGATTCGAACTTCCACTGTATGGATTCTAAGTCCACTCTCTCTACCGTTGGAGTACACGGGCAAATGGAAAATAGGAGAATCGAACTCCTAATAAGTGCTTGCAAAGCACCCGTTATACCGTTTAACTAATTCCCCAGAAAACCCCAAAAGGGTCAATTATTTATATAATTTAACGAACGTCTCCCCAAATTTGTATAGTATACCGATAATCATTTGAATTTGGGGAAACTAGAGTAACCATATGTTTTTCATAATTATCATTAATAATCATCATATTTTCTTGTGGACATATTGCTTTGTAAACTTCATTTGGACAATCTCCATCTTTCCAGAGAAAAATTCCACCATCATGCAAATGCCACTCATCATTTAGATATATTGTTGCACCAAAAGCGTGTCCTTCATCGGTATGTAAGGATATCCCAGAATTACTTTGCCATATGTAATAAAGATATGTTAAAGTCTTATATTTTTTTATAAAATGTTCTTCTGTTTGTTCTATTAGTTGATTGAGAATTTTTTCATTAGAAATTTTAGTATAGATACAAGTTCCAGAAGTTCCTTTTAAAAGATTACTATCCCAATTAAAAACATTTGATCTCCAAACATTTTGATTAATTAAATTTGAAATATCATCTTTACATTCTTCAATTAAACTATCACTTAAAACTTCTTTATATATTCTCATGTTAAGATATTTTCAATTTGATTATCTAGTGATAAAATAACATTCCTAATATCATTAATTCGGGGAGGTACACTTAATTCATCATAAGTATATCCTTTTTGAGCATCAAAAAGAATTTGACGAACTGCCGCAGCAGAGCGAACATCCATTTTAATAGTTACTTGTTTTTCTTTAGTCATCGGTCATCAGCAGCACGGTTTTCGGAGAAATAAACATCAAAAGCACCTTCAGGATAACGCTTAAGAAGTTTTTGAACATTTTTGGCAACAACATCATCAATAGAAATATCAAGTGCCATACATGCCTGAGCAACATACCACATAATATCACCAAGTTCAATAATTAAATGCTCCCTATTGTCCTCATTATAAGGTTTTCCTTGAAAAACCATTTTCTTGACAATTTCCATGAACTCTCCACCTTCGGCATTGATACCCACAGCAGCAGTAAGAAGTCTTTCAATGTTTGCACCTTTCTCATCAAGGGCAACTAAACGATCAGATAAAGCGAGAAAGTCTTTAGATGCATCAGAAGTTACAGCATCTACAAACTCAGCATACTTATCAAAATCAACGTGTTTTGCAGTTTCAGTCATAGTGTATTCGGCGTATCCGTTATCTAGTGTTTTTTTATCGGTTGAAATTGTCATAGATTTAAAATTGTTGATTAAAAATAGTATCTAATTTTAAATTATTCCAAATTTGTTTGTGGAAATCATTAAATTCAGAATGATTAATATCATTTGGAGTAACATCAATAAAAGTTGCTATTGAAATTCTATCTTTGTCAATATACCATTCTGGATTCATATATAAACTATGAAAATTTGTCGAGGAGTATAGAACATAAGAATTATACTCTAAAGGGCAAATAAATTCAAGTTTCCAAGGTCCTTCGTTTATTATTTGCCTCCATTTTTTTGGTTGATTTGCAGAAGTATTTTCATATACTACAGAACTAAAGAAATTTTTATAATCATAAAATTCGGATACATTCATATCCAATATACTTATTTTATCATTAAAAGACCAAAATCCAGTTCCACTTTTATTTTCTGGTGTTAATCCTATATTACCTGCGATATGAGAATTACTTTTTGAAGTATCAAAATCCACAACATCAGTATGAGGATATTCATACCACGTTTTCATATCACCATTAAAACAATTTACTATAATATCAGAAAAATTTACATCAAAACATCCTAGTGTTTTAGATAAAAAATTTCCAATATTAATTCCGTAGTTGTTCAAATAATCGGGATATAATGGAAATGATTTTCCAGGTCTAATTATATCTTTTGTTGAAGAAGTATAAAAAGATAATTTTTTACACAAGTCTAGAAGTTTATCTGGATATTTTAAAAAATCATTTACGATTAAAACTTTTCCAATACCATAATCAATACTTTCAACTATAGTATTATTAACTTCAGTGTATTTTTTCCAATCTTGTTCAAAAGAAAAAATCATAATTTACACAAAAAAATCTTTTGCTTGATATTCCCAAATTTGATTTGATTTATAAAATACTATAATATTTGGATAAAATGAAATACAATTCAAATTTGAATAGATGTTTTCAGAAACTCCATAAGACTTATATTTTTCAATATCCATTTTATTTGGATGCCAAACACCATCTGAAGATTGGTATCCTTTCAACCAAGACCAATAATTTATAAGATCACTTAATTTTTTAGAATAATTTACAAAAGAATTTGAATTATATCCACCACCACAAACACTCCAATATGATGTATGAATATCTTCAACTATATAAATCCCACCAGGATTCATTTTTGGAAATAAGTATTCAAAAGTTTTTATTTGATCCCTGTTTTGATGACTTCCATCATCAATAACAATATCAAATGGTCCATTTTCAAAATTAACAATATCTAAGAGTTTTTCATCTTTTTGATCTCCAATATAAACTTTACCAATATTGGAAGTTACTGGTAAAATATCAATTCCACATATTTTTGAATTGGGAAATATTTTTTGGTATGCTTGCATACCAGTTCCATTATCAACTCCAATTTCAAGAATATTAATTTTTTTGTTTAGATTAAATCCTTTAAAAATATTTTTATAGATATCCCAATAAACTATATGTTTACTAGAATATCCAGGAGTTTTATAAAACTCTTTTATTTCATCAAAGACATTAATTTTAGTCATACTTATTAGTTTTTAAAACTTAAATCCTTCAAAAGATTTTTTAGGTTTTTTATCTTCATAATCATTATACTCGTCATCCTGCCCACTGTCAAGTATATCTTTTTGAGCAGTTTGTTCACAATCGTACAATCTCATTTTGGCACGATCAATACCAACAATAAAGCGTTTATATACTGTTGGATCATTATAACGATTTTTCAATTGCTTCACCATAATCTGTCCCAACTGTTCCAATTCTTCTGTGCTAATAAGGGCAAACATAAGATCAGCAGTAGCAGGCAGACCAAATGATTCAGAAGTATCAGTAAGTTCAACATCAGAGTTACCATAACCACTACGAGTAGTTTGGGTAGCAGAGACAATTGGTACATTAAATTCAACTGCCAATCCACGAAGTTCTTCTGCAATTGCTTTAATATAAGAATAAGAATTAACAGAAAGGTTTGATTTATACCTACTAGAAGCACAAATATTGAGATAATCAATAAAAATAATATCAGGTCTAAATGACTTCTTAAGTGCAAGTTCATTAAGAAGAGATTTAAAGTGTCCACTGTGTGCAGATGCAGTTGGATATTCCTTAATTATAAGAGTTCCCTGAGTTTTCTTCGAGAGGTTTGTAACCTTATTCTCAAACGTTTGCCGAGGAAGTTCTACCAATTGTTGAATAGGAACATTCAGAAGGTTTGCATCAATACGTTCAGCAATTTTCTCCTCTGCCATCTCCAATGTAATGTAAAGCACATTATGTCCGTTAAGCACACAGGAGCTCGCCATGTGACACATGAAAAGAGATTTACCAACACCTGTCCCAGCAAGAGCGATATTAAGAGTCTTGTTAGGAAGACCACCTTTTGTAACTTTGTTGAAATATTCCAAATCAAACGGAATACGATCTTCTTTGCGGTGATAAGCATCATAACGTTCCTCATAATCTTGAAGATAATCATGACCAACATGATTATCAAACGATACTGCTAGGGCATTTGAAAGAATAGTTGGAATAGCATCTCTGTTTTTCTTTTCATCATTTCCATCGGCAATATGGATAGATTCTATTAGGGCAAGATAAATTGCACGATCACGGCACCATTTTTCAGTAGTATCAAGCAACCACTGATTTTCTACTGGTGCATTATGAAAAAGTTGAGATGTTTCTCTAATTTCTTTGATTTCCGTTTCGGATAAATCCGTGCGATTCTCTATTTCAATGTTTAAAACTTCTGGCGTAATTGCAGACCCATATTTGATAATGAATTTAGCAACCTCATCAAAAATGATTTTTTCCGACCTTTTCTCAAAATAATCTGGTTGTATGAATGGTATAACTTTGCGCGAGTAAGTTTCATTAAAAATCAAATTTCGTAGAATGGTTGTTTCAATTCGTTCCATAGGAGAATTCACGTTTGGCAATATCATCAAGTTGTTGCATTACTTCTTCGGTAAAATACACTTCAGGTTCTTTAAGAATCTGTTTAGCATATAATTTCTTTCCATCAATTTCATAACGACCTGCTGTATTTTTCCAAAGACCACCGATTTCGCCAAGTTCAAGTAATCCATAATAACGATCCAAACCACGTTCATCATAAAACAAACGTACTTCAACATCTTTATTCTCCTTACTCAAACGCGACTTAGCAGTCTTTGCTTTGATAATGTTTCCAACCACTTCCGTTCCATCTTTTTCTTTTTTCTTTGAGAGATAAATGATACTAGAAGCAGCATACTTAAGACCACTACCTCCACCCATTTCTTTAGTAGGAACGTAAGCACCAATAACATCATAAGTATGATTGGTTACAATCATTGGAATTTTTGCTTGCCCAAGTTTAAGGGTAAGCATACGGAATGCACCTTTAATCAGTTGGGATTTGGTCATGTCCCGAACTTCTTTGTCATTCAGAGCATCATTAATCTCTTTACTGGTTGAAAGCATACCCAAAGAGTCTAGCACAAAAATGCAAGGTTTGCGTTCTGCTTCTGGTTTTTTCATATACAGGTCTACTGCCTTAAGCGCCGTTCCGCGAAACTCTTCAACAGTAACAACATTGACAACCACAAGACGAGAAGTATCAATTCCACGAGATTCTAGTAAAGATTTAGTAATAGCAGCTTCAGTATCAAAGTAGAGACAATAACCATCGGGATTGGTATCAAGAAAATTCTTAACAACGGCGAGGCTGAAGAAAGTTTTTCCAGTAGAAGACTCTCCAGCAATAGCAGTAATCTTATTCCCAGATAC